>VOFG01000438.1_pt1 | contig 60877 bp, 91 predicted proteins | sample 5384171 | NCBI WGS metagenome assembly VOFG01 (sample SAMN12384726, study PRJNA508395) | human gut metagenome | isolation source: healthy gut F | host: Homo sapiens
TTGCTTCCCGTCGCTGCTGTTCCCGCCGCTTTTCACTATAAGGCGGTCGGATACCGACACAGCGCTTCGGAATCGTATAAGTGACCGACCCATGCTCCCGGTGCTCCAAAATAAACTGCTCCGGATACTGTTTTCGCAGTTCTCGAAGCTTCTTAATCAGGCGGCTGTCATGGGTGTAAATACTGGCGGTATCCAGTTCATTGTCAAAATTGATGACGGTTTCCTGCTCCGCCTTCGTAAGCTTGTACTTCATCGCTCCGCCTCCTTCGCCTTGGCAGCTTTCACCGGCGTATCCGTTCTGGACGATAAATCCGAGAGTTTACCCAGCACAGATTCCCGTCTGCTGATTTCTGCATTCTCTGCACGATCACAAAGTTCATCATAGTCAATCCGCGTCATGGTGCGGCCACCGAACCCATAATCCGAGAGAATCTGGTCTCTGGCTGCATTCATGCTGATTTCCGGGTTGTCGATCTGGCCGCCGTCAATTTCCGTGAAGTCCTTATGATATAAGGTATAGTCGTAACCGTCCTCACAGGTCTGAATGGCAAGAAAGCCCTTGCTTCCCAAATCCCATGCACTGCGCTCTTCCATAATCAGCGGCTCCGGACGGCATGTACCACCGCCGCGTTCCAACATTTCTGCCAGCTGACAGATGTGCAAAACATCATACCCCAGGCGCAAATGATATTCGTCCATATATTCGCAGCGAGCTGAGAACTTCCGATTCGGATACTCGACCTCCACTGCACTGCCATCCGGGATTTTGAACCGATCTCGTAGTTGCTGGTGATAAACCGGATATTTTTAGCATTCTCCAGCTCAGGATCAGCCTTTTTCATCTGCCAAAGAACCTTTCTGCCGCCTCGTATCTGCTCCAACATCTCCGGGGCTACCGGCGCAACGGCAAGACCAGCAAGCTGGGGAATCTTCTGGAGTGCCGCCATCCTCGCGCTTTCTTCCAGCGTAGAAAACGGCTGTTTATCCAACACATCCCAGCCAATATGTCCTTCGGCGGTCTGCACCTTGCTGTCCATATCAAAGCAATGGAATTCCACGCCGTCCTGCTTTTCCTGCAAGGAAAGCAGAGCCGCATTATCCACCAGATAAGCTGCATTCATCATTTTCATGCTCATTTTTTACCTCCAAACTCCAGCTTAAATGCTGCTGCACCGTCCTCGCCAGTCTCTACACGAACGGTTGTGTCATAGTAACGTCCAGACTTCTTGGAATAGCAATGGGTAAGTCGTGCTTTCCCCTGATTTACCAGTTGCCTTGCCAGTTCCTCTGTCATCTGCTTTCCCAGTGTCTGAAAAAACCTGTTTTCCTTCCAGAGCGCAAATTTACAGCTCTTATCCCTGCAAAACCATCCTCTTGCCGTTTCGCAGACATCACTGCCGCAGGCGGGACAGGAACCAATGATTTAGCCTCCGACTGCATCAGCACATCGGCACCTTTCACAGCCTCGTAGGTTTTTACAAGTCCGCTGACCATGCTGCTGATTTCGCCCATAAAGGCATCGCTGTCGTACTCGCCGTGTTCTATTTTCAGCATTTTTCCTCCCAGTCTGCCGTCATGGAGGGGGACTGAATCTGTTCCGGCACCACCGTCACCAGCGCATTTCCCTTGTCCGTAGAGCAAAGGTATTTCGTTTTCTTATCGCCTCTGCGCTCGATAAAGCCTTTCTGCACCAGTTTTTCGATGATGGCAGCGCGTGTGGCTGGTGTGCCGATGCCTTTTCGCTCTACACCAGCCGGAATTCGTCCGAGCTGGCACTTTCCATCGCTGAAAGCAGAAGATCTTCGGTAAATCTCTTGGGTGGGCTGGTCTTACCTTCTTTCAGATTGACACCGGCAAGTTCCAGTGTCATGCCTTCCGAAAGCACCGGAAGTTCACTCGCCTCTGCATTCTTCTCAGTCTCTTCAACCGGCTTTCCTGCATACTGTCTCCAGCCCATATCCGTGACTGTTTTGCCTTTCGTTCGGAACTTCTGACCGGCGCACTCCGCTTCTACTATGGTTTCTGCATAGCGGCAGGGAGTTCCTACCGCACAAATCAGCCGCACTGCCAGCATGGTAAGAATCGCCTGTTCTCCACTGGGAAGAGAGGAAATGTCATAACCCGCCGCTGTTCTTGTGGGGATTATGGCATGGTGATCGGTGACTTTCTTGGAATTGACGACCTGTGCTGCATTCACCAGTGCCGGCACATCCGGCTGAATCTGAAAGCTCTGCTGAATCAGAGAAACAAGTTCCGGCACCAGCGGTGCCATATCATCCGTCAGATACCGGCTGTCGGTACGGGGATAAGTTACGAGTTTTTTCTCATACAGAGACTGTGTGTAATCCAGGGTCTGCTGGGCAGTGAATCCCAGCTGCCGGTTTGCTTCTCGCTGAAGCGATGTCAGATCAAAGAGAGCTGGGGGCTTCTCTGATTTTTCTTTCTGCTCCACCTTGGTAATGATGGCACTACCCGCCTGACAGCACTCTGCCACCAGTTTTTCTGCTTCTGCTTTTTCTTTCATCCGCTCACCGCCTGCTTGAAAATCCCGAAATTTCAATTCTGCCGAGTAGAACGGCTCTGGCTTGAAAGCCCGGATTGCCGCATCCCGCATGACCACCATTGCAAGTGTTGGTGTCATCACGCGCCCCACATTCAGGGTCTGCCCATACAGACGAAAAAAGCCGGGTGGCGTTGATTCCGACAATCCAGTCAGCTCGCTCCCGGCATAAAGCCGCCTCATATAAGGCATCATATTCAGTTCCCGGTCTGAGCTTCTGAAAGCCTTCCCGGATAGCACTGTCCTCCATCGAGGAAATCCACAGACGTTCCACCGGCTTTTTGCAGCCGCACTGATGGTAAACCAGTCGGAAAATCAGTTCTCCCTCACGGCCTGCATCGGTTGCACAGATCAGACTCTCTACATCCTTCCGCTGCATGAGCTTTCTCAGGATACCAAACTGCTTTTTCGTACTGGCAGATACCTGATACTGCCAATGTTCCGGCAAAATCGGAAGATCATCATACCTCCACTTGGCATATCTTCTCGTCATAGGCTTCCGGCTGAGAAAGTTCCACCAGATGCCCTACACACCAACTGACAAGGTAGCCATTACCCTCCATATAACCGTCCCCGCGCTGATTTGCCCCGATCACCTTCGAGAGACTCATGGCAACTGAGGGCTTTTCCGCTAATACAAGCTTCATTCGATACTGCTCCTTTCGCAAAAAAAAATTAGCAGCCAGGCACCGAAGCGCATGACTGCTATGTAAGGAACTGTATTCTGTTTTAGGTCTACAAACTGGAATTTGGTGTGTGCTTTTATAAATTTTTTCCGATCCACTAGTTTTCGATCATGGAATCCTTATTTTTTTCAAGTTCATCTCTGGCTGTTGCATAATATGATTTTTTGAAAAGCATATCCCATGAAAGATATTTTGCCATACAGTCAAACTGCTTATCAATCAGCTCATACTGGATACTGCCTACTGGGAGAACCACCTACAACAATTGTGCCAACTTTTTTGTATTTTTTAACTGCAATCCACGGCAGTAGCACTTATCAATGATAAGTTTCAATTGTGCTGACATTCCCCACCAATAAACTGGTGTAGCAAAAAGAATCATATCTGCGGCAGCAATTTTATCAATTGTAGAATTTGTATCATCCTTATCGACGCATCCCTTAGAGCATTGACAGACACCACATCCCTTGCATGGTGCAATGTTGAGTTTGTCGGGCTCAATGATTTCAATTTTATTCTTTTCTGACGCTCCTTTTATAAATGCATTGATTGCTGCCAGCGTATTTCCTTTTCTGGCACTTCCATTAATGATTACAATTTTCATGCGTGTATCCTCCAACTCCCGATTTGTATCACTGTTCTTATTCTCTATTTTATCAGATATCACCTACAGTTTCCATAGCTTCATGGCTCAAAATACTTCATTCACAAACCATTTAGCTATGTAAAAGGGACGGCTTCTCAGCCGCCCCACCGGTCAACGCTGCGTTAATCAGACAGGTTCATCGTCCGATTCCGCTTCGTAATCCTCGTTTACATCCACTTCTTCGTCCTCGTCACCATCATCCTCCGGCAGCTGGAGCGTATCTTCATCCTCATCGTGATAATCCGCATCCGGGTCCGGCTGATTTTTCTTAGATGCAGGCGTTACGCCCTTCATCTTGATATAGAGATAACCGCCGACACCGGCTGCACCAATCACAAACAGAAGCAGCATAATCATCGGAAGCGGAGACGCTTTCTTCTGCTCGCTCTCTGTTTTCTGCTCTTCCGGTGCAGGCTCCGTCTCCTGCGGCTTTTCGGTTTCCGCAGGCTCCGTGACTTCCGGTTCCTTCTCCTGATACTTGGCAGCTTCCTCTTCATCCATCAGCGCAAGCAGATCGGCCTCATCCACCATATTCAGGAAATGCACATTCTGGTTGCCGTCTTTATCGCGGTCGATAATCAGATAGAAAGTGTTCCCGCCTTTGTCACCAGCGTGATGAACTGCTGGCTGGATTTATCTTCTTCCTCACCGATATCGTCCACCAGCGTCATATTACCTTCCGGAGTCAAAGCTGTACCGTATTCCTTCTCATCCTCGGATACATTCCGCCCTGCATCAGATCCAGAAACAGCTTCAGAGCATCTTCACTGAACATGCTGCTGTCTTTTGCAGAATCCGTGACATTCAGGTACTTTCCATGTGCATACCCGGTTTTGCCGTTGAAGTTTACCTTATACCAGTCACCGCATTTTTCGACAATCTCCACCGTATCGCCAGAATGCAGATACCCGATAATCTCCTGATCCATGCCGGGACCGGAACGGAAATGCAGGCTGGTGATACCCGACACCACCGTACCAGTCTGCTTTTGGGACTTTTCGCTGCCGATGTTGTATTCTTTACCGCCCACCGTAACGATCAGGCTCCCATCCGCATCCGTAGAGACCTCATAGCCATCCGGCAGCACCTGCATGTCCGGGTCGATTTCGACGCTGTCGGTATTGTCCGTTTTCCCTGCATTTGCGCTTTCTGCTGCATCCGCTTCCTGTGCAGCGGTACTGACAGACGTGTTCTTCTGCACATCATTGCCCGTATAGGCAAATGCAGTGGTCGTAAAGGTTCCTGCCGCCATCACACTGGCAAGTAGCATTGCCATCATCTTTTTCATTCCATATCCTCCGTTTCTTTCTCATCCAATTTCAGGTTCTCCGGGTTGGGAACCGCAGCCTGTGCCATCTGAATGATGACTGCCAGCTGTTCCGGGGTCAGGCTCTGGGCATGTACCATTTCACAGATTTCGCTGTTTTCCTGCTCGTGGTACTTTCTGTCCCATTCCTTTCTGCGCTCCTCCCACTCATCGCGTTTTCTACGGGCTTTCTCACGCTCCGCAGCGATCTTTTCCAGTTTCAAGCTCATATCGTTTCCTTTCCGGGCGAATAAACGCCCTATTTTTATCGAATTCTTCCCATGCAGTAGTAGTGCTGCCGCCAGTAGCTCGTCTCAATGGAAGCATAGGAAATTGGGTTGCCGCAGTGGATCATCATCCCGTTGCCGACATAAATGCCCACATGGGATGCTCCGCTGGTGTTATAGGTTTTCTGGAAGAAGATCAGGTCTCCGGGCTTTGCCTCACTTTTCGGGATAATGTCGCATTTTCCCATCAGACCATTGGCCGTCTGCCTGCCTACATTCCAGCCATTGCCGCAGTGGTTGATGACCCAGCTGACAAAGCCGGAGCAGTCAAAGCTGGTACTCGGCGAGCTGCCGCCCCAGACATAGGGATAACCGAGATATTTCTCTGCTTCGGTAATCATCTTCCGGAATTTTTCATCCGTCAGAGCTTCGCCCGGAATGTCGTAATCCTGATATTCTCCGCTGGAACCCGCGCCGTCCGGCGTTGCAAAGGCGATGCCTGCAAACAGATCATCCCGATTGCCCCGGCACTCCAATGTGACTTCGTAGCGTTGCAGCTGGTCATCTGTAAGACCGGAATTTCTGGCAACATAGTCCACACCCCGATTAGCAGATACATTGAGGATTTTATACTCATACTGTACCGTCACCTGATAAGTGTAGGTGTGTCCGGTTCCGGTGATCGGATTGTAACTATAACCCACACGGGTTTCTTTCCTCGTCCGGATTTCCACCTTTTCCTCCAACTTCAGCTCATACTGTGCATCAAAAATACTCTGGAGCCGCGCCTGTACCTGGCTTCTCGTGTAGTTTTCAAATTCTACGGTCAGCAGAGATGCAAGCTCATATGGATTGTGTCCAATCTCTGCCAGATTGTAGCGATACTCGTCATAGCCCGGATGGTCAGCTTTCAATGCGGTCGATTTGTTTGCGAAGTTTATCTTCCAGCTTGGTATAATCCGTCTCCACGCCTTTCAAATCTTCATCTTCTGCCGTGTAGGAAGTCCCCAGCACCACATTGCCGCCGCCATTGATCAAGACGGAGCATGACGAAACCGCCCCGGCAATTACCAAAACAAGCAGTCCCACGGCTGCGATACCGATAATGATATGCGAGTGGCTCTGCACAAACTGAAATGCCTTTTCCGTTATACTGACAGTACCCTGCGCAGCTTTGGCTGTGCCAGCTGCTGTGTTCTCCGTAGCGGCCGCACCTGCCTTCGCAGCGGCATACTCTTTTTTAATAGCCTGCTTCTGCCGCCATCGGGAAAAGAAATTGGAGGCAGCCTGCGGATCAGACTTCATGCGTTCTGCAAAGATGGAATCTACGGCATCTCTATCTGCCTTTTTCTCTAACCGCTCCAGCTTTTTGTACTGCCGCAGCTTTCGGCCATATTGGAACCTGGAACCGGCGCGGGCTGCACCTTCCGCTGAACCTTCGGTGAAGTGCGCTGCCTCCACACCAGAATTATTATCCCGGTCGGCATTACGCACACTCTGATGTGCTTTGGCTGAAAGTACATCTGCCGCAAGATTTCCCGGCTTCTTTGGCTTTCCGCCCTTTTTTCCGGAAGCGGCCGCATTCTTCTTTGCCTTTACCTCTTGCTCCGATTTCAGCTTCTTGCTGCGCATCTTGGCAAGATCGGCCTCGTGACGAATCTGCCTTCGGTGTTCCGCTTTTTTCTTGCCGCTGTCTCCCGTACTGCTACCTACGGCTTTGCTTCTGGAATCGCGGAGGGTGTTCTCCGCACCCTCGCGCTCCTGCCGCAGCTTGTCTCCGAGATTCGGATTTTTCTTGCCAGCCATCGCTTACGCCTCCTTTGCTTCCTGCACTTCGGTTAATTTTGTCGTCATAATCCGGTACAGTTCCAGATCGGTCGGGAAACGATCAACGAACGGCAAAATCACATTCCCGTAGAACAGCAGTCCTTCGCCTTCACCGGAATGGGTCACATAGGACAGCTGGTGCGGGCTGATGTTCAGCTGATCCGCCAGTATCTGACGGTCACCGGCTGCCTGATTCAGCATATAAATGAAGTCGCTGTTCTCAAAAATGTTCGTCACTTCGCGGGAAGAAAGCAGGTCTTTGACGTTCTGGGTGATGCCGGTGGGAATACCGCCCCATTTACGGAATCGCTTCCAGATCTCCACGCTGTAGGCCGCTGTCTGCTCCTCTTTCAAAAGCAGATGGAACTCGTCCATATAGTAGCGGGTGGCTTTACCGGCATTACGGTTGGCGGTTACACGCCCCCAGACCTGATCCTGCACCACCAGCATACCGATCTTCTTCAGCTGCTTGCCCAGCTCCTTGATGTCATAGCAGACCAGCCGGTTATTGATATCTACGTTGGTGCGGTGGTTAAACAGGTTCAGCGAACCGGTCACATAGATTTCCAGTGCCGTTGCCACATGGTGTGCTTCCTTTTCATCCTGCCGGAGCAGTGCCTCGTACAAGTCCTGCAACACCGGCATGTTCTCCGGCACCGGGTTCTCAAAATAGGTCTGGTAAATCTGATGAACGCAGCGGTCGATGACCGTCTTTTCTACCGGCTGCAAGCCTTCTTTGCCGCCTACGATCAGCTCACACAGGGACAGGATGAAATCTGCTTTCAGGGCAATCGGATTATCTTCTTCCGAATAATTCGCATTGATGTCCATCGGGTTGATATACTGCGTGCTGGAAGGGCTGATTTTAATGACCTGCCCCTCAAATTTCTGCACCAGTGCCGTGTACTCGGCTTCGGGATCGCACACAATTACATCATCATCCGTCACCAGGAACGCATTGGCGATTTCTCGCTTGGCAGAGAAGGACTTACCGGAACCGGGAGTGCCAAGAATCAGCCCGTTGGGGTTTTTGAGCTTTTTCCGGTCAACCATAATCAGGTTGTTGGACAGAGCATTCAGCCCATAGTACAGAGCCTCTTTCCCGGTCTGAAACAGTTCCTGGGTGGTAAACGGAACGAAAATCGCCGTACTGCTGGTAGTCATGCTGCGCTGAATCTCAATCAGGTTCTGTGCCAGCGGCAGGCAGCTCATCAGCCCCTGCTCCTGCTGAAAGTCCAGACGGCGCAGGTTGCAGTTGTATTTCTGCGCGATGCTGGAAGCCTGAAACACGTTGGTCTCCAGCTCCTGCTCCGTCTCGCCAGTATTCATCACCAGAAAGGTCAGCAGGAACATACGCTCATTCTGGCTCTGCAATTCTTTCAGCAGTGCCTTTGCGTCCTTGCCGTAAGTTGCCAAATCTGACGGAATGATGTCCATATCGTATCCGGAACGGACAGCTTTCTTCTGCTCCTCAATCTTGGAACGATCCAGCTCCGTGATGGTGTGCTTAATGGACTTGATTGCTTTGTTCTGATCTACCGACTGAATGTGCATAGTCACGATCTGGCTGGATTCCATATCCAGAAAGTCCTTCAGCAGCTGATCCGACAGGTCGGAAGCCGTAATCTGGAGATAGGACATGGAACCATACATCCCACCCATCTGAAAAACACGGTTTTTCGGAAATGCAAACCCGGTCGGTGCAATAAAGTCCTTTACCGACAGCCCACTCTCCGGCAGCCACTTCCAATCGAAATTGAATCGGTCATGGTCGCCCATGTGGAACATATCGTGCATCAGATGAAGCCGTTCCTTACCATTCAGCAGTTTTGCCCGAACACCCAAGCGTTTGAAGTTGTTCATCAGGTCGATCTCGATGTGAATGAGCCTCGGCTTTGCCTGCTTCATGGATTCCGCTTCAATGCCAAACGTCAGGTACTTCGTCTTGGTCAGGCCATTGTTGCCCTGGGCAAGCTGACGGCGGAGCATGGTGCTGTACTCCGTGCGCACCGGATTGAAATGATCCTTCTGATACGGGATGCGCACCATCTTCTCAAAATTCGAGGCATCCGTAGCCATATTCATAAAGGAAAGCTCGAATCGGATACTGGAATCAAAGAAGTTCAGGAAGCTGCACCATTCCTCAAAGATAGCCGTCTGATCTTCCTGTTGTGCCAGCTGATAATTGATATCCTGAAACTGAATGGTTTTGGTATAATAATTGTCCGTCACACGGCAGATACCATCCGGGAACATTCGCTGAAAGGGAATGCTCTCCTGTGCCGAATGCGGAACCGTGCGGTCACCCCTTGCGCGGTCGATCACTGCCTGCACTTGTTTTTGCTCTGCTGCTGACAGATGAGACGGCATTCGGATGTCATCCTGCTTTTTATTCTTCGCTGTCAGCTTTTCGAGAATTTTGAACAATGCGATTTACCTCCATTTCCACGTCTTCCTGCTGTACCAGCAGTGCATAGTAATTTCTTGTTTTGTAAGGCCGCGTTTTTGGCCTCTTGAACTTCGCCTCATAGAAGTGCTTTGCCACCACTTCCAGCGGCTGACCGTCTTTCTCGTACATGGCAAGAAAGAAAAGCGGCAGCATCACTGCCATCATGCCAAGTGCGGCAAGGCTCAGATTCCCACTGGATTTGAGTAAAAAGAAAACCGGAACGCCAATCAGCGCACCGGCTCCGAAGCAGAGAATCTGCCGTTTGGTCAGGTTCATAAAGACCTTGGTCTTGACCTTTGAAAGGTCACGCGGCACAGAAATATAAGATGCCATGACTCATTCCTCCTCTCTTAATGCGCTGCAAACACGGATTTCGCGAGGCTTCCCGTCTTAAACAGCGTAAATGCCAACAAGACCGTATATCCCAAAACGCCCCAAATGCTGCTGATGATGTTATCCGAAAAGGACAGGTTCTGAATCAAAACTGCATAGATGCCTACACAGATCATGATAAGAAAGCCCTGGAATCCCAGTGCAAACAGGGAACGCAGATAGTTTTGACCGGTGTGGCTCTGCTCATGGTTTCCAAAGGTTGCGAACGGAATCGGCGCAAGGCTCACCATGAGATATATTTCCACCATTCGGCCATACACGATGACAAAGATGATAGCCGACAACGCCAGCATCGTGACCTGAACCACAAAGGTCTGCAAATACAGCCCCAGCAGCGGTCCCAAGTCCATCCCTTCCAGTGTGGCCTGCATCGCTGTCAGGGTCGCATCGCTGACGGACGTACTGCCGGAAATCAGACCGCCGCTTCGGGAAATCACTTGCTGCGCTACGTCAAAGACAGCCATCGTGATATTGAATGTGTTCGAGATCAGGGTCACTGCCAGAAAGGTCTTAAAAACCCATTTGAAAAAAGTCCATGTCTCGAAATTTGCCAGATTGTTATGCTCGATGAGCATCTGGATCAGCTCATAACAGGCGATGAAAGTCAGCACCATTCCGGCAATGGGCAGGATCACGGATTCCGAGATGTTGCGGATCATAGAAAAGACCGCAGGTGAAAAGTTCGCTGGTGTGGTTCCCACATCGCCTGCGATCTGTCCAACCTGCTGGTTGACCGAATCGAACATCCCTGAAAGATTTCCCATGATACCGCTGATGATCATGCTCTTGAGCCAATCTGTGATCTGTTCAAGGATACTCTGCATGAGCCGCCTCCTTCCTTACGCAAACACGCCGAACAGCTTCGCCATCCGGGACAGAAGCATGAACAGCTGTGAGAAAAGAGACAGTGCCGATGCAGTTGTAGTAAGAAACGCCATAGATTTGTCCTCCTGTAACTTGTCCGGCCTATCAGCCGGTGCGATTCTAAACTGCGGTTCTGCGCCATACTTCCAACATGTGCACCTGCCGGAGCGCGCAGAAAATAGCCAGCTGCGGATGTTGTCTGCATCTGACTATGTAACAGGCAGCTTTCGCCGCCCGGTCGGAATCTTCGCTCCGACAGCTTCTGTTTAACCGAACAGACCGGAAAGCAGCGGCACCAGAGTCGTGCCGATCAGTGCCACGCCGCCGCCAGCCATGAGCTGTTTCATACCCTGAGACTTGGCACCAGGGTTGTCGTTTCCGTAGCCTTCCAGCAGGTTGATCGCTCCCCAGATGCCGAGACCGGCACCCAGTGCGATGACGAGGGTCTGAAGAACGGTTACTGCGCTGTTGAAAAATGCCATAAATGTGTACCTCCTTGTACGCTGCGCCCTTGTGGGCGAATGAATAGTGATTTTCCATCTGCATGTGCACCTGCAAATGGGCAAACATATAGCCAGGTCTCCAATCCCTATCAGAAACCTGGCTATGTAAAGAGGCCGCAGCTCGCCGCCCCTTCTTATTCTGTTGTCAGCCGCGCACCCATGACACCTTCGTTACCGGAACAGCCTTACTTCACACGATCTGCGTCAACCACTTCATACTTATCACCGGGCTTGAGCTTCAGCCTATGGTCGAGAAACGCCTCGATGCTGAACGTATTTTTCTTATCAGCACCGGCAGTGAGCTTGTAGTTCGGATGCTGGGTCAGATCGTATTTATCTGACTTAAACGGCCTCACACCGCGCAGCTGCAAAATGCACTTACCGCCATCCAACACAGACAGTTCATCCACCGAGGCAAGGTCATGCCCGACTTTTTGGTAATTAGTGCCGTAAGATGGGCTATTACCTCTGGTATCGGATGTGTTGTACAGATCAATCGTTTCTTTTCCCAATGCCTGATTCAGCTCTTTCAGCGTAGTCGGCTCCGAACCGCCAAGAAAAATACGGGAATCCATATTGCCAATGATGGTATCGGCATTGTCCTTGTAGATTGCCTTCAACTGGCTCTGTGCCTGAAGCACCAGACATGCCGAGATTTCTCTTGATCGGATGGTAGCTACCAGTTTTTCCAGATTGGGAATCTGACCGATGTTTGCCATCTCATCAATCAAGCAGCGCACATGAACCGGCAGTCTGCCGCCGTACACATCATCCGCTTTCTCGCACAACAAGTTGAACAGCTGTGTATAGATCATGGAAATCAGGAAGTTAAAAGTCGGGTCTGTATCGCTCATAATGAGGAACAGAGCCGTTTTCTTATCTCCCACCGTATCCAGCGACAGCTCATCATACATGGTGATATCGCGGACTTCCTCAATATCGAAGGGAGCCAGACGTGCACCGCAGCTCACAAGAATCGACTTTAAGGTCTTGCCCGCCGCCAGCTTGAATTTGGCATATTGGCGGACAGCAAAGTGATTCGGCTTCTTCTTTTTCAGAGCTTCAAACATCTGATCCACTGGATTCTGAAAGGTTTCATCATCCTCGCGCACTTCCATCGCATTCAGGAATTCAATCAGCGTTGCAAAGTTCTGCTCTTCCAGCGGTGCCTCATAGTGGATATATCCAATCAGGGCACAATACAGCAACGTCTCCGCTTTCGTCCAGAATTCATCACCGGCCTTGCCGTCTCCCTTGGTGTTGGCAATGAGCGTTGTGGTCAGCTTCAAAATATCCTTCTCGCTGTGAATATACGAAAAGGGATTGTAATGCATCGACTTTCTAAAATTGATAGTATTAAAAATCCGGATGCTATATCCGTTCTTCAAAAGGGCTTTGCCGCAGTCGATTACGATATCGCCTTTCGGGTCAGTGACCACATAGGAACTGTGGCATTGCAAAAGGTTGGGTTTCAACCAAAATCTCGTCTTGCCGCTGCCAGAGCCACCCACCACCAGTACGTTTTTGTTTCTGGCATTCGCCGGATTCTTCGGGCGATTGCCCATCATCAGCCGCTCCGTCCTGGTCAGAATCACATTGTTTGCAAACACTGGATCTTCAAACGGTTCGATGTCTTTCTGCGTACCCCAACGAGCAGAGCCATACTCCATGCCATGGCGATATTTCTTGGCATTTTTGCCTTTCAGATACACAGCAAGCCGCAGACCCGCTCCGAAGCACATGCCAATCAGCAAATCCATCGGATGCAGACTTGGCATCGGGTTGGAAAATGCTGCACCCAGGGCAGAAAGAAAGCCGAGGAGCTTTTCAGACATGTCTGCGCCCTCGGCAATTCTCCACGCTTCTCCCAGATTGGTACATACAAGACCGGCAATGAAGTACGGCAGATTCAGGATCAGCAGCTTCTTTGGTCTTATTACTCATAGATCACGCTCCTGACTTTTGTGGCGAACCTTATCCGGTAGAATTGCAGCCACCAGCTCCTTGAGCTTGTTAAGCTGCTCCAGAACACTCGGTTTTTCCTTGCTTTCAGCTTGCGGTTGGTGAATTCCTCAAAAGCGGAAGTAAGTGCATCCGCATCCCTCGCCTTAAAGAACACCGTGTACTTGGGTGGAATCACATTTTGGTCTTTCGTAATGGCATAATCCACACCATATTTCCGCGCCACCTGTTCAAAGCCTTTCAAATCCGTTTTCTCAATGGGGATACTGCTGACTCCCTGATTCTGACCGATCAGTTCTTTGATGCTCTGCTTTCCAAGCGGCATCTGTGCTGATTTCTGAGCCGCCTTCGCCTGATGGTGCCGTTTCCACACATTATAGCCATTCACGATAGTGCGAAAGGTCAGTTTCGTGGTGCTGATTGCCAGATTGACTGTACGATTTTCAACTTCTTCCTGCATGAATCTCCGCCTCCTTCCTTACAAACTGTCCCGGTCCGGTGTCGGTTTGCTCTTTTCCTGGGGCTTTGCAGCCTTTTCCTCCATCTTCTTCACCATGTCATCCGGAACCGGAATTGCCATGATGCTGCGGCCCATACGAACGAACATCTGGGGCTGATGGAACTGTTCCTCAAATTTCTGCATCTGCTCCGAAGTCAGAGAACCAAAGTCATCCTCTGTCAGTCCTACCACCAGAAAATCACCGGCATAAATGTCCTGCATATCCCCGTCTTCGGTGTAAATCGCACGGTTCAGCGGCAGGCCATTGATTTTGCCGGATTCATTCAGAATAATGGCTACTTCATCCTCAAATGGGTAGGTTACTTCAATATCGCCGCCGACCATAGCCTGCAAATCTTCCAGCTCCGTGCCAACACTGATTTTTCTTCGGGTAGGCATTGGGCTGCACCAGCAGCACATCCATTGTTCTGGTCTCTGCCAATTCATGTTCTCCCACGGTCTTGAAATCCACACCGGTGAAATCGCCGGAATCCAGAACATAGTCCTGATTGTTCCACGCCTGCGTCACCATGCGTTCCGCATCTTCCTGTGAGGCAGCTTCCACGGAAACCTTTCTCTGGAGAGTCTCTGTAATCTCCACATCAAATTTCTTCATAGGCACCTCCTTAGATCAGGCGCAGTGCCGGAACCAACTCGCCGCCAATGGAAACCACCGTCAGGTTCTCGTTCACATAGTCGATGGTGCGTTCCAGCGTAAACAGGTTGATGCTGCACTCGTTGCCGTTCTGGTCGATTTCCGAAACCTCCGCAGCTCCCAGCAGATAGCGGGTTCCGTCAGTCTCGATCACATCGCTCTCATCATAATGGAGAAGCAGTTCCCCATCTGCCACCAGATCAGCCTCCATCTCATCGTAAACATCCTCAAAGATGTCTCGACTGCCAGCCTCGGTCAGAAGCTCGCCGCCAGCCCCCGGCAGGATCACCATCACAATGCGCTCCTTCGGGTGATCTTCACGGATTGCCTCCAGCATCACCCAGTTATGAAGCATCGCAATGGACTTCTCAAACATGGAATCATCCATCGGATTCGGCTGCGATGCACCATTCGGGCAGTTCTTACAATCCATGCTGCACACTGCGTTGTTCTGATTCTTCTTAAAGTTCATCATCATAAAAATCTCCTTCTTATCGTTCCATATCTCGTTGTTTACTTCGCTGCCACTTTTCCAGCAGCCGGATAATCGTGTCCTGCATCTGCTTCGGCGTATAGGATTTCGGGAAATACTTCCGAAGAACCTCGTTTTTAATCGTCACATGGTCAAGCTCATCCTTTTTGATTTCATTCATCACTTCACACATGGCATCCAAGGTACAGCCGCCCTCCTGCGAGAGCTTTTTCAGCCGCTGTGCCTGCGACAGGGATGGAGATGCCTGTGCATAGTCCATAGCCTCCAGAAATTCTTTCTGTTCGGACGGTTTCAGGTAGGAAAGCTCTACCGCCGGATTAAAGGCGATTTTCTTCTCATCCACCATGTCCAGAATTTCGGGAATCAGGTTGGTTAGGCGAATAAACGTTGAACATTGTAGAACTTATCTCCATTGCAACAATGCTTCTTGAAAACGTTCCGTAGACGACTTCTGGCCAACTTGGCCAGAAGTTAAATCTCCGCGTTCCCCCTGATGCTTCATCGCTTCCAACTTCATCTTGTAGGAAAACGCTCTCTCACTGGGCAAAATATTCTCCCGCTGCAAGTTGCTATCCACCATAAAGATGATTGCTGCATCATCATCCATTTCCTTAACGATGACCGGCACTGTTTCCAAGCCTGCCAGCTGCGCTGCATGAAGCCTGCGGTGTCCCGACAGGATTTCAAACCCGCCTTCCGGGTCAGGTCGAACTATCAACGGTGATACCACACCAATCTGCTTGATGCTCTCCACGGTCTGTTCCATCAGCTCGTCATCCAGCACCTTAAAGGGATGACCTTCAAATGGATGCAGGTCAGAAAGCGGCATCTCCGTCCGCTGTTCCTTAGCCGCAGCGTCGGCAGCTGAGCCACTGCGGTTTTCTGTTGTAATACTGGTTTTTGCTTTTGCCATTCAGCTTCTTAACCTCCTTCCAGCGGTGATAGATGTCATTCTTGCCTGCAAAAAATGCCTTTTTTGCTTTGCACTTCATAGATCAAGTACCTCCTTAACGACCTGCTGTTTTTCTTTTCCAATGCTCTTTCTGCGGTCCTCTCCGCTGATTCGCACCGGCGTACACATTTCCAGAATCCTGCTATAGATCCGGGCGTATGCCACATCCTGCGGATTGCGTATTTCAGCAATCTTCAGATTGGTTGTGATAACGACCGGAAGCCCGGACTTATACCGCTCATCAATGACTGCGTAGACCTGCTCCAGCGCATATTCGGTGCTGCGCTCAATTCCCAGATCATCCAGAATCAACAAAGAATAGTTGGAAAACGAAGCGATATACCGGTATCGCTCTTCCGAATACATGGCACCCATCTGGTTCAGGATTTTGGAGAAGTTCGTCATCAAAACCGGAATGCCCTGATCCAGCAGCGCATTGGCAATACATGCCGCCACAAAGGACTTTCCGGTTCCGACATCTCCCCATAACAAAAGGCCAAGGTTTTCAGCCTTGACCTTTTTCCACTGCTCCACATAGCGTTTTGCCATCTGGATGTCCTTATTATCTTCTGCAACTGCAAAATTCCATTCCAGAAGATACTTTTCCTGAATCCCCGTTGCTTTCAGCTGCCTGATTTTACGCTGCCTCTCCACCAGCTCATCCTGGCGTTTCTTTTCCGCCATCGCTTCCTGCTGGCATCTGCAAAGGCAGGGAACAATCTTGTCTCTGCCCCAGAGCTTTACCCTGCACTGCACCGGCGTGTGGCAACTTCGGCAATACAGCAGTCCGTCCTCGCCCTGGTATTCCCGCTCTCCGGGTTCTTTCGGCGTAAAGAGCGAATCCAACGCCGCATTCAAAACTTCAGGCACCATGTCGCTCATAGGCTGTCTCCTTCCTCAAATGTGTAGTCTGCCAGGTTATACTTCGGCTTTTCTCTCTTCGCCCAACTCCGGATTGTGGCAAGGTGATTTTTGTAGCTCCTGCCGGTGGAGGCCATATACTCAGAGAGCCGTTCCACTCGCATCTGATAATCTCCTGGGAACTCCTGCCGGAGCTTGCCGTATTCTGTGTCAGAAAGAAGGACATTTTCATATGAGCCATACCGGTGCTGGATTTCCTTCTTTCCTCTTTTATTGATTGTTTCAGTACTTGTTCTATTAGTACTTAATTGCGCGGGATTTTCCGTAACCGGTGTGTCCGTATCCGGATTTACCGTATACGGCTTTTCCGTACACGGTGATTCCGAACACGGCTTTTTCCTTGGCATCTCATAAATCACATACTCCGCTCTGCCCATCCGACCGTTACTCTCACGCTGCTGGTTCCTTTCCAGATACCCAAGACGCTCCAACTCCTTAGAGCTGTAAGCACTCCATCTACGCCATCCGGCGTAATCGAAGATAATCCCCGTACCGAATAGTTCCATGTGTCCGGCAAACTGAGCAGCATGGAGAGAAGTCCTTTCCCTTTCAGGCTGAGACCCTGATCCCGCAGGTGGTAATTGCACATCGTTGTGTAATTGCTGTTCTTCTCAACCCTGAATACCGGCATGATGCTCACCATCCTTTTTCGCAGGCTCCGCTTTTTTCTTCGGACATTTGCGCGGACGATCCTCGCTGTCCTCCCGTCGATGGTATTTACCAGTATCCTGCATCATGCGTTCAAATGCCTGAAGGCGTCCCTCTGTAAAAAGCGTCATTCGATCACACCCCATTTCTTAAACAACTTGAAGAGATGATTCTTTCCCTTGCAGGTCACTCTCGTCTGCTGCACCAGCTTCCCGCTTCTGCCGTAGCAATCCCGGACAATAAAATAGCCCCTTGCAGATTTATCTGCAAAAGGCATCAGCCAGCCGCTTGGACTGCGGTACAGATAGCGATGATCCAGTAAGAGAGCCACTGCCGTCTTCTCCTGGATTCCGATTTCCTTACAGAAATTCCGGATGCAGGTGCAGTCCTCCGAATTCACAAAGGTGTCGAAGTAGTCTGCCTTGGGCTGTGCCGCATCCAGCTGTTTGCGGATACCCTCAAGCTGCTCTCTCTCGTCCACAAGCTCCTGCGCCAGAGTGTAGATGACCTCCGGATGTTGAATCACCTGATTCAAAATGGAATCGCTCATATACACTCCATGCTTGCGAATGGACGGGAGAACTTCATCAAACACCCAGTGTTCAAATCGTTCTGCTGATGACAGTTTGCTGTGAACGATCAGTCTGTAAACATCGCCTTCTGTGATAAAAGAGATTTCAACGACCTGCTCTCCAGCATCTCCATACTGGTTCATCTTCTGCACGACCCCCTCGCGTTTCGTTAGGGGGCCTCTGCAATGGCGTTTCACTGCGGCATAGGGATTCACATACCCCAACGCTTTCGCCACGTCGCTTGCACAGAAGAAGGTCTTGCCCGCCTCTTGCAACACGCGGATCGAACCAAACTCCTGGTTCTCGAACACCTCCATCATCTGCCTCGACTGTCCGCCATGACTGCCCACATCGGTGTCATGGGTCTTCTGATTGAAATCCGTCATATCTGTTACCTCCTGCTCGAATTTGTCTCGCCGGATTTCGGGCGAAAAAAATAGAGCCTCGGCCCATTCTCGTTTTCAAAGAATGAGCCAAGGCTCTATGTAAAATACCTGTATTGTTTTCGTCGTCGATGGCAAAAACTTGGACTTCATTTGCATTCCTATTTCCACCAGTAATTTAACCCAAAGAGGTCAAAATGGGCTTGTCCCAAAATGGCCTTCTGTAATTTTCCACCCATTAGGCTCAATAAACCGTAAAATTTCCGTTCAAATTCCATCAAAAACCGAACATTTCACCATCGGAACAGGCGATTTCAGGCATAGAAAAAGCCCGGAAAATGGCGTATTTCCGGGCTTTTTGGAGATCGGCCCGATTATCTTTGATTACCGGCACGAGAAAAACCCTTGTTCGATGTGCGCGAAAATGCGCCGCGGTGCGCTGAACGACGTGCTGCTGGAACTGGGCTGCAACAAGATCGCGCTCGGTCACCATTTTGACGATGCCGTTGAAACATTTCTCATGAGCCTTCTCTACGAGGGCCGCATCGGCTGCTTTGAGCCCGTAACGTATCTCAGCCGCACCGGCATCACGCAGATCCGCCCCATGCTCTATGTCGGAGAACAAGCTATCACGCATTTTGCCGAGAAATATGAACTGCCCATCGTCCACAACGTCTGTCCCGCCGACAAGCATACCAAGCGGCAGGAGGTCAAAGGAACTGATCGTCTCGCTGCAGGCGCAGTATCCCGACCTCAAAAGCAAGATCTTCGGCGCCATGCAGCGCCAGCCCCTGCCGAACTGGAGCGTAGAGCCGCCGCGCAGGGGAACCTGATCGAAGGATGATCTGCGGGAAATTCGCGTGCATTTGCCAATGCGGTTAATGCTGCTTATTCCTGACAGGCCTGCTCGATTCTTTCAACCAGTTCACTTGGCCGGAGTCCTAAAGCAAGCGCAAGCCTCCAGATCGTTCCAAAATCGGCTTGCTTCCGCCCGGTTTCGATCATACTCAGATGGGTGCGTGCAATCCCGGCAAGACCGCTGAGCAGTTCCTGCGACAGATTCTTTTTCCATCCGAAGCCGCCGGATCGTCTCTCCGACAGCGCTCTGCCGATACTGCATACAAACGGCTCTTTTCAATCGTCTTCCAACAGCTTTGCAGGCGGGAGCTGTAAAACATCCGCAATTTTAAAGAGCGTTTCAAGGCTTACGCCGCGCACTGTTCCCGTACCTTCGACCTGCGCAAGAAAGTTGAGGCTCCTTCCGATCTTTTCCGCGAAAACCTCCTGCGTATAACCACGCTTTTTGCGGTAATATGCGATTTTCAGTCCGAGCGTAATATATTTCTCAGCATACTCTGTCTGCATCGTATCACATCCTGTTGACACTATGCTATCAAGTTTTCTGTGCAATTATAATTTCCGTAAAATAAACGATTATTTACTTTATGAAAATTATATTGTAATATAAAGAAAACAGATAATGAGGTGTGCGTATGATGGACAATGAATTTAAGGCTGCGTTTTCCTGTTTTCTTGAGCGGCATGAATATGACGATGCGGAATCTGCGCTGTTTGAAATCGTCCGCGCGGCGTTTCTGGCCGGATGGCGCGCGGCGGGCGGTGAGTGCCCGTCGGCGGAGCGGATTTTTCAAGTTTTGGGCAGCCCCGAAAAAAATCCCGGGAATCAATAAAAAAATATTGATTTCTGCTTGATTTTTTCTCCCCGACACAATACAATAAGCACGAAGGAGCGAAACCGAAGGACAGGAAGATGTGAGCCTGTCAATTTAACGCCGAGAGCATGCGTACCCGAACGTTGCATGAGTAGAAATGACGCGTCAAGTACCGGTTGGATGGGAGGTTGCCGCCGGGCGAAGGAGTCTCTCCGCGGTGTCATTTCGCATCCGCTATAGGAAACTGAAATTGTACTGCAGTTTCTTTCTTGTTTGAAAGTCCATTTTGTCGAACCTCCTCCCATTGAACCAATAGGAGGCTTTTTTATGTCTAATTTTACAAAAAACATGTCCGCTGCGCAGGCTTCTCCGCACCACGGGCTGCAAAACGTGCGCACGCTTGTATCCTGCGCGCTGCTGGCTGCCGTTTCCGTCGTTCTGGCCCGGTTCATCATTCCGATGCCCAACGAGACGACCCGTTTCTCCATTGAGGCCGTGCCTATTTTCCTGGCCGGTATGCTCTTTGGGCCGCTGCCCGGTGCGCTGGTCGGCTTCGTGGCCGATTTTGTCGGGTGTCTGTTCTCCGGCTACGGCTATAACCCGATGTTCTGCGTTCCGCCCATTCTCTACGGACTCTGCGCAGGCCTGTTCCAGCCGCTGCTGGTGAAAAAGACGTCTATCCCCACCATTGCCCTGTCGTTCCTGCCCGCCATTGCGCTGGGCTCGATCCTCTGGGAGAGTTTCGCGCTTGCCTTTGTCTACGGCGGCGACGCAAAACGGCATTTTTCCTGACAAAACTGGCAACCCGCTCGGTACAGTTCGGCGTCACGTTCGTCAGTGACGCTCTGGTGTTATGGCTGCTTTATAAATCCAAGGTGTTTACCGCCGCCAAGCTTTGGCCGCCGGTGAAATACGAATCGAAATCAAAAGAAGGTAATTGACATGACGCTTGACGAAGCGCTGCATTATATCCATTCCGTCTGCTGGAAGGGCAGTGTCCCCGGTCTCGAGCGCATCAGCGCGCTGCTGGACAAGATGGGCCATCCCGAGCGCAGATTGAAGTTTATCCATGTGACCGGCACGAACGGCAAGGGCTCGACCTGCGCAATGCTGGCCAGTATGTTCACAAAGGCCGGATACAAAACGGGCCTGTACACCAGCCCCTTCCTCATCCGGTTCAACGAGCGCATCCAGATCGACGGCGTACAGATCCCCGACGAGGAAATCTGCGAAATCACAGAGTACATCAAGCCCCTGGCCGACTCGATCTTCGAGCAGCCGACCGAGTTTGAAATGGTCACGGCGTTGGGCTTTGAATACTTTGCCCGCCATAACTGTGATCTTGTCGTCTGCGAGGTCGGCATGGGCGGCGAATTTGACGCCACAAACGTGATTCTGCCGCCGGAGGTTGCAATCATCTGCAACATCGGCCTTGACCACACGGAGGTGCTGGGCGACACGCTGGAGAAGATCGCCGCAACGAAGTCCGGCATCATCAAGCCTGGCTGCGACGCGGTCATTTACCGTGAAACGCCGTCGGTCGAGGCCGTGATCGAAGCGCGGTGCAAAGAGGTCGGTGCAACGCTTCACAAGGCGGACTTCGCCGACATCCATCTTCTTTCCCACGACCTGACCGGTCAGGTCTTCGACTGGGAGCGCTTCCACGCGCTGAAGCTGCCGCTGCTGGGCAATCATCAGCTGCACAACGCTGCCGTTGCCCTCACCGCGGCGACCGTCATGCAGCAGCGCGGCTGGCACCTTACGGACGAACAGATTCGCGAAGGACTTGCGGACGTCCGCTGGCCGGGCCGGTTCGACGTACGGCGCAAGGACCCGCTGTTTATCATCGACGGCGGACACAATCCGCAGTGCATTCAGGCGCTCGTCAAGAACATTCAGGACTATCTGGCCGGCCGGCCGCTGACCATCCTGACCGGCGTTCTGGCCGATAAGGATTATAACTGTATGTACCGGAACGTCGAGCCCTACGCGAAGGAATTCATTACCGTCACGCCGGGCAATCCCCGCGCGCTGAACGCGCACGAACTGGCGCAGTACCTGTCCCAGTTCGGCAAACCCGTCACGGCCTGCGACGCAGTCGCGGACGGCGTCCGTCTGGCCGTGGAGCACGCGGGCAAGGACGGCGTCGTCCTCTGCTACGGCTATTATATATGAGCTTTGAATCGCGGCCCTGCGCCAAACGGCGCAGGGCTGTTTCGCGGCGTAAAACATAGATTTTGCACACGCGGATGGTGCGAGGCCCTATCGAAGCCGGTCTTCAAGCAGCTTTGAATCGAGAGCCAAACGGGCAGGGCTGTTTTTACCGCATGGACAATGGTAGGCTTATGCTTCAAACAGAAATGAACATGGATACTTATACAAATGAACAGCTGATTGCGTTTTGTCAGGAGGCGCTGCGCATTCCCAGCTATTCCGGACAGGAAAAGGGCGTGGCGGAGCTGATGAAGCGCAAAATGGAGGAATACGGCTTCGACGAGGTCATCATCGACCGCTTCGGCAGCGTCCTCGGCACGATCAACGGCAAGCGGCCCGGCAAGACCATCCTGATGGACGGCCATATCGACACCGTGGACGTGATCGACGCGCCGCAGTGGGAGCATGACCCGTTCGGCGGCGAGATCGCGGACGGGAAAATTTACGGCCGCGGCGCGTCCGACATGAAGGGCAGCGACTGCGCCATGATCACGGCGGCGGCGCGCTTCGCTGAAAAAGACCGGCAGAGACTTTGCGGGCCGCGTCTGCGTGTCGTGCACGGTGCATGAGGAGCGGTTCGAGGGCGTGTCCTCCCGCGAAATTACGCGGCTGGCAAAGCCCGACCTCGTCATCATCGGCGAGGCCACGAGCACGACCGTCAAGCGCGGCCAGCGCGGCCGGGCGGAGGTCGTCGTCGAGACGGAAGGCGTCAGCTGCCATTCCTCCAACCCGGAAAAGGGCGTCAACGCCGTGTATGCCATGACGGCTGTGATCGACGAGATCCGGAAGATCGTCCCGAACGAGCATCCGCTGCTCGGCAAGGGCATTCTGGAGTTGACGGATATTATCTCCCAGCCGTATCCCGGCGCGTCGGTCGTGCCGTCTCTTTGCCGCGCGACGTTTGACCGCCGGACGCTTGTGGGCGAGGATGAGGCCGTCATTCTCGGGCAGGTGAACGAAGCCATTGCCCGCGCGCAGGAAACGCACCCCGGCCTCAAGGCCCGGTGCTATCTGGCCGAGGGCGAAGAAAAGTGCTGGACGGGCGACACCATCCGCGCCAGGCGCTATTTCCCGGCCTGGGTCACGGAGGAGGACAGCGAGCTGGTGCAGGCCGCGCTGAAGGGCCTCAAAGATGCGGGCATCGAAGCGCCGCTGTCGCACTTCTCGTTCTGCACCAACGGCAGCAGCTTCTGCGGTGAGGCGGGCATCCCGACCATCGGCTACGGTCCTTCGCTCGAAAGCCTTGCACATGTGCGCGACGAGTATATCGAGATCGATCAGCTGCTCAAGTCCTGCGAGGGCTTCGAGTCCATTCTCACGCAGCTGACACATGAAAGCGCGTAATTTTGGAGAAAGCGCAACAAAATTTTTGTTAGCCTAAAAATATTTTTGAAAATTCCTTGCAATCTGCTTCTGATACTGGTATGATGGTTTTAGACTCTACTCGGTGATAACATCTGGAGGTGATAGCAGATTGGACGCGAAATTACTGGACCTGCTGGAGCAGATCGCAAAGGCGATCGCAGCACAGTTCGGCAGCAACTGCGAAGTGGTGATCCACGAGCTTTCCGGCAAAAGCGCCTATTCCTCGATCGTCGCGATCGAAAACGGGCATGTGACCGGCCGCAAGGTCGGCGACGGGCCCTCGCACGTGGTGCTGGAGCAGCTGGGCCATGAGGACGACAGTGCGGAGGATCAGCTTGGCTATCTGACGCGCACAAAGGACGGGAAGATTCTGAAATCCTCTTCGGTGTACATCCGGGACGAGAACGGAAAAGTCACGGGGATTCTTGGGATCAACTACGACATTTCCATGATGCAGCTGTTTGAAAACTCCCTGCACGACTTTATTTCTGCCGACCAGCAAGCCAGCCGTGAGCCGGAACGCATCACGCTTAACGTGGCCGATCTGCTGGACGATCTCATCCGGCAGGCAGATGAACTTGTCGGCAAGCCTGTCGCGCTCATGACCAAGGACGACAAGGTCAAGGCCATCCGCTATCTCAACAATTCCGGCGCGCTTCTGATCACAAAATCCGGCGATAAGATCGCCAAGCATTTCAGCATCTCCAAGTACACGCTCTATTCATACTTAGACAACAGTAAAACAGGAGGAACAAACGAACTATGAGCAAGATCGATCTGACCATCAACCGTGAAGGCCTGGCCCACAACATCCAGAAGGCCAAGGAAAACAACATCATCATCCCGACTATCGCCCAGATGCAGAACCCCGACCTGATTCCCGAGAAGATCAAGGAAAAGCTGACGCACACCGGCCTGTGGGACGTTGACCCCGTCAACCTGTTCCGTATCAGCTGGCACAACGAGGCCAAGGAGTCCGGCGGCCTGTATCAGAAGACCCCGAACTACGTGGAGATCCCCTCCTCCATTTCCGGCGTGAAATGCCGCATCCTCGCCATGTCCGGCAAGTGGTTCCCGACCGGCTGCCACAAGGTCGGCGCGAGCTTCGGTTGCCTGGCCCCGCGCCTCGTGACCGGTCAGTTCGACGCCACCTATCATCACGCTGTTTGGCCCTCCACCGGCAACTACTGCCGCGGCGGCGCGTTCAACTCCAAGCTGCTGGCATGCGACTCCGTCGCGATTTTGCCGCAGGACATGTCCAAGGAGCGCTTTGACTGGCTGAAGACCATCGCCGGCCAGATCATCGCCACCCCCGGCTGCGAGTCCAACGTCAAGGAAATCTTCGACAAGACCTGGGAACTCAAGCAGGATCCCAGCATGATGATCTTCAACCAGTTCGCCGAGATGGGCAACCCCTGTGGCACTACAATGTCACCGGCTACGCTCTGTCTGATCTCTTTGAGAACGTGAAGAAGCCCGGCCAGAGACTGGCTGGTGCCTGCTTCACCTCCGGCTCGGCCGGAACCATGTCCGCTGGCGACCTGCTCAAGGAGCGCTATCCCGGCATGAAGCTCGCCGTCGGCGAGGCGCTGCAGTGCCCGACCATCCTCAACAACGGCTTCGGCGGCCACCGCATCGAGGGCATCGGCGACAAGCACATTCCTTGGGTCCATAACGTCAAGAACACCGACATGGCCATTGCCATCGACGACGAGGATTCGCAGAGACTGCTCCGCCTGTTCAACTGCAAGGAAGGCCAGGTACCTGAAGTCCCTCGGCCTGTCTGACGAGCAGATCGAAAAGTTCACCTGGATGGGCATTTCCGGCATCGCAAACGTTCTTTGCTGCATCAAGTTTGCCAAGTACTATGAGCTGACCGAGGACGACGTCGTCGTCACCGTCCTGACCGACTCCGCCGTCATCTACAAGTCCCGTGTTGAGGAGCTGAACGAGATGTACGGCGCATACTCCGCACAGGCTGCCGAGCTGGATCACAACCTGCATATGCTGAACCTCAAGACCGACAACATGATGGAACTCACCTATCCGGAGCGCAAGAGAGTCCACAACCTGAAGTATTACACCTGGGTCGAGCAGCAGGGCATGACCGTCGAAGACCTGAACGCCCAGTGGTACGACGTCAAGAACACCTGGGATGCCGTCCATGCACAGGCCAAGGAACTCGACGAACTCATCAACGCATTCAACGACGAGGTTGGTCTGCTGAAGGCGCTGTAAGCCGAAATTAAGCCAATATAGAACCAAAATGGGGTGGGGAATGACCCCACCCCGTTTATTCATCCTTTGCGACAAACGCTTCCTCGGCGGCCTGTTCGCCGTCGATCAAAATTTGTTTCGCAAGCCCGTAATTTTGCTGTTCCAGCGCTTGAATCGCCTGTTCTGCGGCCTGAAATAAAATGGTGTAATATTCGGGAATTTCATTCATAATACATGCGCCTCCTTTGTTGCACATTTGTGCTACGTTTATATTACAATGTTCCGTGCACGTTTGCAATACAATTTGCATTACATAATATAATGCGGGGTGTGCTGCAATGAGAAAATTCCGGATCCCGAATATTCCGCCCACGACAAACAAGAGCATTCGCTTCCCCAATGACGTGATCGATGAAATTGAGGACGCCATCAAGGGAACGGACTGCACATTTTCTGCGTTCGTGGTCGAGGCTGTGCGTGTCGCGCTGGAAAATCTGAAGGAGGATTCTGAATGAAAAACGTCAAATGTGCGCGCTGCGTGCGCTGCGGCAAGGAATATGAGGCTGTCCCGAATCTGACCAACTGCTCCTGCGGCGGGATTCTGGATATCGTATATGATTATGATTATATCAAGGCGCATCTCACCAAGGAAACGCTGAAAAACCGTGTAAACCCGACTATGTGGCGCTATCGTGAACTGCTGCCGGTCGAGGAAACCACGCCCGACACGCCGCTGCGCGTGGGCTGGAGCCCGCTGTATGAAGAGCCGAAGCTGGCAGAAATGCTGGGTCTTGGCCGTCTGTGGGTCAAGGACGACGGCATCAACCCGACCGCCTCTCTGAAGGACCGCGCCTCCGCCATGGCTGTCGCCAAGGCACATGAGGCGGGCGCGAAGATCATCGCCTGCTCGTCCACGGGCAATGCGGCGTCCTCGCTCGCGGGCAACGCGGCGGCCGCAGGCTTCAAGACCTACATCTTCGTTCCCGAGCGCGCGCCGAAGGGCAAGGTCGCACAGCTGATGATTTTCGGTGCGAACGTCATTTCCGTCAAGGGCAACTACGAGGAAACGTTCAAGATGTCCGCCGAGGCCATTGAAAAATGGGGCTGGTACAACCGCAACGCGGCCATCAACCCGTATCTGTCCGAGGGCAAGAAGACCGTCTCGCTCGAGATCGCCGAGCAGCTGAACTGGGAAATGCCCGACTATCTGGCGATCTCCGTCGGCGACGGCTGCACCATCGCGGGCGTGTGGAAGGGCCTGAAAGACCTGTACGCCATCGGCTTCATCGACAAGCTGCCGCGCCTGATCTCCGCGCAGTCGACCGGCTGCTACCCCATCAACCGCGCGATCCAGGAGAACAAGCCCTGGGAGCCGATGGAGGAGAATACCATCGCCGACTCCATCTCCGTCGGCGTGCCGCGCAATGCCGATAAGGCCCTCATGGCCATCCGCGAGTCCAACGGCATCGCCATCAACGTGACCGACGAGGAAATTCTCGCCGCGCAGAAGCTGCTCGGCCGCACCTGCGGCGTCTTCGGCGAGCCCTGCCGGCGTCACCGGCACTGCCGCCGTCAAGAAGGCCTGCGAGCTGGGCCTGATCGAAAAGGGCGCGACGGTCGTCTCCGTCGTGACCGGCAACGGCCTGAAGGACGTGGCGAACGCCATCAAGTCCGCAGGCGAACCCATCAACATCAAGCCCGACCTCGACCTCATGGTTGAAGAATTCGCCAAGAGAGGCGTTACCGTCGAGTAATCCTGAAGCAACACCACCCCCGGACTGCGCACAGTCGGGGGCGTTTGTTTTCAGATGGGCTTATCCGATTATCCGAATTCGACCTGTGCCAAAACGGCTGAACGGCCGTCCGCGTGGCGAACCGCCATGCGGCAAATCTGCCCTTCCCGGCGGCAGAAGACGCCGAGCGTTTCGCCCTCCAGACATGGGCTTGCATAGTGCGCCTCAATGCTTTTGATCCACCGGAGGCAAGCTCCTTGCCGGCAGGCAGTCGAGCAGGAGGCGGATATAGACGACGTTGTTCATATGCCGCCCCATGTCGATATCCGTCGCGCGGACGAGGTGCGTGTAGATAAGCTCGTCCTGCGTCAGCTCGTCGTGGAAGCGCACGGGCGGCTCGGCAATGGCGGCTGCGTCCGGAAAGGGGAAGTCCGCCGGGAAGCCGGACTGCTCAAAGCGCAGATCTTCTGCTCCGGGCCGAGAATGGCCCACTGCGTCCGGCCCAGCGCGACGGTCTGTTCGCCCTTCGTCAGCCGGTAACTGCGGAAGCAGCGGATGTCCCGGCCCTCGCATTGCTCCGGCCACGTGCGGGCTGTCAGCTCGTCCATGAGATACGCTGGCTCGTAAAAATCCACCCGGCTGTGGACGGTCAGCCAGAATTCGCCCCGCTTTGCCATGGCCGCGCCGCCGACGCCGATCCTCTCCGCGTGCTCCGACGCAACGCCCTGAAAGATCGTGAACGCCGCCAGCGGCGAAAGCGCCGCCGCGCTGCCGCAAAGATCCGGGGTCAGAACGATCTGCTTTTCAAAAAAACCTGCCTGCATGGCTGCTCATGCCTCCTGTTTGTGTTTGCCTGTATTATATCATGTTGGCTTTCTGTTTGCCAGTCTTGGAATTCTGTAAGAATTCCAGAAATTTTTCGTTGTTTGCCTTGGAATCATGTTGATTTCTGCGCGGGTTTGGAGTATGATAGTGCCATGTTCGAGACATACGTCCGCGGTCCTTTCAAAAACCGCGCCCGCATTTCATACGCAAGGAGACGTTAGCATGATTATTACGCAAAAGAAGCCCATGGAAGAACTCATGGCGATGGTCGGCGACGCAAAGACAGTCGCGATCGTCGGCTGCAACAGCTGCGCAACGGCTTGTCACACCGGCGGCGAGCCGGAGGTCGCCGCGCTGGCAAAGGCACTGGAGGCAGCAGGCAAGAAGGTCGTCGGCACGACGATCGCCGATTACTGCTGCATGAACCTTGGTGTCAAGGGCAAGATGAAGCCCCTCGTCGCGGCAAAGCCGGACTGCGTGATCTGTATGTCCTGCGGCGACGGCGTACAGTGCGTCGCAAAGAATGCCCCCGGCATCCCCACCTATCCGTCCAACAACACCATGTACCTCGGCGAAGCCGTCCGATTCGGCGTCTGGGAAGAGGCGTGCCACTTCTGCGGCGACTGCGTTCTGGGCCAGACCGGCGGCATCTGTCCCGTGACCCAGTGTGCCAAAAGCCTCGTCAACGGCCCCTGCGGCGGCCAGAAGAACGGCAAGTGCGAGGTCAACCCGGAAAACGACTGCGCATGGATCAAGATCTACAAGCGCCTTGGGGAAATCGGTCAGCTCGATAAGCTCGGCCGCACCCGCGAGGACAAGGGCTACGCGAAGTTCAGCTATCCGAGAACGATCAGCTTAAAGGGGAAGAAATAATATGAGTATGTTGAAAGAGGCTTTTGAAGCCGGTAAATTTGGCGTCACCGCCGAAATGGCCCCCCCGAAGGGTTATGATTTTTCCGAGCAGCTGGAGGCTGCAAAGCTCCTGAACGGCAAGGTTCACGGCGTCAACGTGACCGATATGCAGTCCGCCAGTCTCAAGGCGTCCAGCCTCGGCCTGTGCGTCGCGCTCAAGAATGCGGGCATCGAGCCGATCCTGCAGATGACCGGCCGCGACCGCAACCGTATGGCCATCATGGGCGATATTCTGTCCGCAGCGGCCTTCGGCATCGACACGATGCTGGCTCTGACGGGCGACCATCCCGTCGTCGGCGACTGTCCGGAATCCAAGCCGGTCTATGATCTGGATTCCGTCGGCATTCTGAAAATGCTCACAAAGATGGAGCAGACAAACTGCGACTGCGGCGGCAATGAGATCGTCGGCGGCGCGCCGAAGTTCTACAAGGGCGCTTCCGTCACTCCGGTCTATGACCCCATCGAGCTGCAGATCAACAAGCTGCGCCAGAAGGTCGAAAACGGCGCGGAGTACATCCAGACGCAGGGTATTTTTGATCTGGAAACGTTCAAGCGCTTCCTGGATAAGGTCGACGCGGCCGGTATCAAGACGCATATCATGGCTGGTATCATCCCGCTCAAGGCTGCGGGCATGGCGCGGTACATGAACGAAAACGTCCCCGGCATCGCGGTGCCGCAGGATATGATCGACAAGCTTGCCGCAGCGGCAGCCGAGGGCAAGGAAAAGGGTGTCAAGGGTCTTCCCATGCAGCTCGGCATCGAGATGGCAGCGGAGATGATCGCGAAGATCAAGGACGAGCATCTGTGCGACGGTGTACATATCATGGCCATCGGCGCAGAAAAGAACGTCCCGGCCATCCTCGAAAAGGCCGGCGTTACGATCTGAGTTTTCTCAGCTATATTTCAGCATCCAACCGTCCAAATGGATTGCCTGAGTTTCGATACAAAACCATAATATAGCAGCAGACGGCAGCCCCGTGTCCGGGGGCTGCCGTTTTGCGCACAAAAGGGGCTTGATGGAATCCTTCGCTTCCATTAAAATAGAAGCAGAATAAAAAGAAAGAGGCTCTGATATGGAACATCTCAAAAGAACTTTGGCTTCGGCTTCATGCGCCTGCCGATGAAGGATGGCGAGATTGATCTGGCGGAAACGTCGAAAATGGTTGACGCATTTCTGGACGCGGGGGACATACTAATGTCTTTTAAAAAGTTGATAATTTATCACTGTTGATGTATAATGAAGATAGTGATGAGAAATGAAAAGATACACTTTCACGCTTGAGGAAACGGGTTGGCAGCCGTCCGGAACGTGCAGGAGATTTTCCGCAGCAAGCACCTCATCCCCTGTACGTCCTGCCGCTACTGCACGGATGGCTGTCCCCAGCACATCTCCATTCCGGATCTGTTCGCCATTATGAACACCAAGCAGCTTTATCACGACTGGAACGCAGATTATTATTACAGCGCCGTCCACACCGCGCCCGGACGAAAGGCGTCCGACTGTCTGGAATGCGGCAAATGCGAAACGGTCTGTCCCCAGCACCTGCCCATCCGCCAGCTTCTGAAGGACGTGGCAAAGGAGTTTGAAAAGAAATAGCGCGCTGCGCCCATACAAAAACCCCTCCGCGCTGCGGAGGGGTCTGTCATATTCAGGATACCGGCTTGGCTGTGGCCTCAGTGTTTGAAGCAGCTTCCTTCCCCTGCTCTGCCTCCTTCGGCAGTTCAAACGGGACAACGTCGTCCGGCTGAATCTCGATGCGGCTGCTGCCGGGTTCGAGCACGCGCGTGCCGGATGGAACGCTGATCTTGCTGGTCGTCCCGCGCACGGGCTCCTTTGTCGCGCGCGGGTTTCCGTTAGCCGGCTCGTACCACTCGTTGACGCCGTGCATGAGAACGGGCGTTCCGTCCTCGGCCAGGTTCCAGATCAGGGCCATGGCCTCCTCCGGCGTGTTGACGCATCCGTGAGAGCCGCCGTAGACATAGAAGCTTGCGCCGAAGTTCTCCCGCCACGACGCATCATGCAGGCCGATGATGTCGCCGACCACACTGACCCAGTATTTGACGAAGACGAGATAATCGTCACCCTTGAGCCAGACGTCGTGCTCCTTGCCGTGCGTCTCGTACAGGCCGGTCGGGGTCTGGTGGCCGTTGAGGGCACCGGTCACGACGTTGGTGTTGACGACCAGACGGCCGTCTTTGATAAAGGTCATCTGCTGGTTGTCAAAATCGACCTCAATATAGCTGTCTCCCAGCGAGAAGGGCTTGCCGTCCTTATCGTAGCACACAGCCTCGGCAGACACGGTGCCGGACTGCATCGTCAGCAGCTGCGCGCGGATCTGCTCGGCCAAACTCTGCGCGTCGATCTGATAGTCGCAGGTGACGAAATCGATCTCTGTCAGCCCCTTGACCCATGAATCAAACAGAAACGGTGCGTCTTTCTTGCTGTAGCTTTCTGCCCACTTGGAAACCTTTTCACGCAGAACCTTCTCATCGACTGTAACCGTTCCATCCGGCTCCATGTCCACGATGGAAGCCAGATCATGGCTTGTGAGCGTTTCCTCGCCGTGCGGCAAATACTGCGCGGTGTCTGCGTTGAACGTCACCTTGATTTCGAGATCTGCCAGCGCCTTGCGGAACAGGCTGTCCGGCGTGTCTCGCAGCGTCGCAGTCGTAATCTCGGGCTGCTTGTAGCAGTCAACCGAGGTCAGTTCAAACGCCGTGTCCTGCGGCCCGTCCGCCGTAACACCGAGCACGGAGACCGCCGCGCGCAGCCCGTCCAGAACAGTTTGCTCGTTCAGTTCGGTTCCGGGAACCTCGGCATGAACCGTGTAAACACCGTCTTCCAGCGTGGTGTAGGCGTTCTCCGCTGCCGTGCGCTTCATGCTCCGCAGGTCGGCCAAAACTGCTGCCGCGTCAAATTGCTCCATGCTGACGGTGCAGGGATAAGGCGCGGGATGGGTGTTTTTTGCCCAGTTCAGCTTTTCGCGGATGCCGAGCGCGGCAAACTGCTCAGCTGTCATACGATCCGTCTCAGAAAACTGCGCTGTGACCTTATTCATCAGATCGTCGCGCAGACCGAGTTTCTGTAAATCATACTCGCTGACCGGCGAACCGTCCTCCGTTACCGTAAGCGTGACATTGTCAACAGCGGCAGTCATGGACGTATACTGTGCATAAACAGTGCTGTGTGCCTGCTCCGCCCGTGCAGCTTTGGTCGAAAGCCAGTACCATCCGCCTGCGGCAGCCGCCGCAAGCACAACAATCACAATGATAATCATCCAAAGGGCGCGATTCTTTTTTCATGCTGTTCCTCCGCTCTGGCGCGGAATCAAGTTCCGCGCAGTCTTCTCTGCGAAAATTATAACAGATTCCGCCATAAATTCAACACGTTTCGTGCGCGATTCCAAATTTTTCTTTGCGCTGTGTGTCACGGCGCTGTATAATATAAAAAAAATATCACGATCGGAGGATTCGCCATGCTTGATCTGCTCTGCCCCGTCTGCGGAGAGACGCTTGTACGGGAGGAAAGAGTCTGGCACTGTAAAAACCGTCACAGCTTTGACGTTGCACGCAGCGGCTATGTCAATCTCCTGCCGCCCTCGGCGTCCGGAAAGCGCCATGGCGACGACAAGCACATGGTCGCGGCGCGCACAGCGTTTTTATCGCGCGGCTATTATGACCATCTGATCGGAGCCGTGGCCGAAGCCTGCATGCAGCTTGCCGGGCCGGATGCCTGCGTACTCGACGCAGGCTGCGGAGAAGGGACGTATACGCGCGCAATCTACGACGCACTCGCTGCAAAGGGCGGTCGGCCGCAGCTGCTCGGTGCAGATATCTCCGCCGAGGCCGTCAAGCGTGCGGCGCGGCAGGTACCGGAGGGCATCTTCTGCGTGGCAACCACCGCGCGGCTGCCGCTGGCGGCGGAAAGCCTGGACCTGATCGTCAATATTTTCTCGCCGTTCATGGCTGAGGAGTTCCGGCGGGTTTTAAAGCCCGGCGGATATCTGCTGCGGGTCGTACCGATGGAAAAACACCTGATTGAACTGAAGGCCGCTGTCTATGACCACCCATATAAAAACCCGCCTTTCGAGCCTGCCGCCGAGGGCTTCCGCCTGATGCAAACGCAGGCGCTCCGAACAACTATCACACTTTCGTCAAACGAGGACGTGCAGGCGTTGTTTCTCATGACGCCCTATTATTACAAAACAGGCGCAGAGGATCAGAAGAAGCTTGCCGCCGTGCAATCGCTCCGCGTCACGACAGAATTCCTGCTTGCCGTCTATCAGCCCGCATAAGCTGCCGCCCTTTCCGGCCGACAAAACAGCCCCGCCGGTCCCGGCGGGGCTGTTTGTTCATTCAACTGTGACGCTCTTTGCGAGGTTGCGGGGCTTGTCGATGTCGCAGCCGCGCTGCAGCGCGACGTAGTACGCGAACAGCTGCAGCGGCACGACGCCCAGCAGCGGCAGCAGCGGCAGCTCCGTTTCCGGGATGGTCAGGATGCCGTCGACGCGGCTGGAAAGGGCTTCGCGGCGATTCTCCGTCGTGAGCGCGAGAACGCTTGCGCCCCTTGCCTTGACCTCGATGACGTTGCTCATGGCCTTGTCAAACAACGGGCCATAGGTACCCAGCGCAATCACGAGCGTGCCAGGCTCAATAAGTGAAATCGTCCCGTGCTTAAGTTCGCCCGAAGCATAGGCTTCGGAATGGATATAGGAGATCTCCTTGAGTTTCAGGGACCCCTCCATACCGAGCGCATAGTCCAGATTCCGGCCGATAAAGAACACAGAATCGTGGTTGAAATACTGCGAAGCGTAATACTGGATCTGCTCACGGCTGGACAGAATCTGCTCAACCTGTGCAGGCAGCGCGGCAATGGCCGCAGTCAGACGGCCCGCCTCTTCAGCGCTGATCGTTTTGCGCTGCGCAGCGAGATAGACAGCCAGCAGATCCAGAACGGCCATCTGCGTGGAATATGCCTTGGTCGTTGCGACAGCGATCTCTGGCCCGGCCCATGTGTAGAGCACGTCGTCCGATTCGCGGGCAATGGAACTGCCGACGACGTTGACGATAGACAAAATTCTCGCGCCGAGGCTCTTTGCCTCACGCAGCGCGGCCATGGTGTCAAGCGTCTCGCCGGACTGGCTGATAATAATGGCAAGCGTCCGTTCGTTTACGATCGGACTGCAATAGCGGAACTCGGAGGCCAAAATGACCTCGACCGGCATGCGCGTTAGCTTTTCAAGGTTATATTTGCCGACCATGCCCACATGATATGAAGACCCGCAGGCGATGATCTTGATGCAGTCGTACCGGCTGCTATCGAGCATCAGGCCATCGAAGCCGACCGTGCCGTCTTTGATGCGGGGCAGGATCGCCCGGCGAAGCGCCTCGGGCTCCTCCATGATCTCCTTGAGCATGAAATGCTCATACCCGCCCTTTTCCGCAGCAGAGATCTCCCAATCGATGTGATGGTGCTCTTTTTCGATGGGCAGTTCCATCGCGTTATAGACCTGCACGCCGTCGCGGCCCAGAACGGCGACCTCGCCGTCTTCCATGTACACAACGTCGCGCGTGTACTTGACAAGCGCCGTCACATCGGAGGCGATGAAATTCTCGCCCTCACCGAAGCCAATGAGCAGCGGTGCGTCCTTGCGCGCGGCATAGACATGGTCGGGATCGTCCGAGCAGAGGATGCCGAGCGCATACGCGCCCTCGATCCGGTGCAGGACCATGTACAAAGCGTCCGAGACCGTCTCGACCTCCGGCAGTCCCATGCAGTATTCCATCAGCTGCGCGACGACCTCCGTGTCGGTCTGTGAGGCGAATTGGACGCCCTTCTGCTGCAAAAATTCGCGCAGTTCCAGATAATTCTCGATGATGCCGTTGTGCACGACGGCGATTTTTCCGTTCTGCGAGACGTGCGGGTGGGAATTTGTGTCGTTCGGCTCGCCGTGCGTGGCCCAGCGGGTATGGCCGATGCCGAGCGTGCCGGGCAGAAGCGCGCCATTTTCGGTTTTTGCGATCAGATTCTGAAGACGGCCCTTGGCCTTTTCGACCTTTAGAACGCCATTTTGCTCCACGCAGATGCCAGCGGAGTCATAACCCCGGTATTCCAGCCGCGACAGACCCTCCAGCAAAATGGGCGCAGCCTGCTGCGTGCCGACATATCCTACGATACCACACATATGAAATTGTTCCTCCTGTAAAATCAGCTACAGGACAAACGCGCAGAAATTTGCCTGATTCTCCGTTCAAAGCCCCCTTTGTTTTGCGGTCACCCGCATATTTCTGACTTTGTCACGCGCACGGAGGCGCACGGGAACGCATCCGCCGAATCTTCGATCGCGTTCCTCCTCGTTATCCTGCCTGGTTCTGTGGAACCGGCAGGCGCATGGCGCTTGTGATGGCGAAAGCCATGATCCTCCTTTCTGTCTCTGCGGCTTGCCCCTATTATATTCGATACAGCGCAAAAAAGCTACTGCTAATTGCGCGCTGCGCCGCCCGGCGCTTGCATTTCTGGAGAAGCTGGGCTATACTGGAAAGAAAAAAGGAGAAAAGGAGCGAATTATGATAAAAAGCAAGACGAATTTCCGCGCTGCTGCTTGCTGCCGCACTGCTGCTCGGCTGCATTCCGCAGGCTCTGGCCGTAGGCGAACAGATTCACAGCTACGAACCCATCCGCACCGGAGACCCCCGCATCGATTCTCTCGCGGACGAACTTTTTAAAGCAGATTCCAACCGACGGGAAAACCGACGCGCAAAAAATTCAGGCCGTCTATGACTGGATCATCCGGAACTGCGTCCGCGACGGTTGGGACGGAACGACGTGGTTCGACGAAGCGCAGGTATCCGCCGCAGCGGATGCGCTGGCGCGCGACCCGAACTATCAGGCGCAGATCCTGCGCCCGGAGTTCAAGGCTGAACGCACGCCCGGCGACCTGCCCGGTATGTATCTCTACGATTACGATTCCAATGCCTATATTGCCGCCTTTGCCTATGAGATGATATACAAGCGCTGCGGCAACTGCGCACACTTCGCCGCGCTCCTGACCGTCCTGCTGACGCGGCTGGGCTATGACTGCCGCCTCATTGACGGCGTTTTCGTCAACAACGATGGCAGCACCTATGAGCACAAGTGGAATTATGTGCTTGTAGACGGGCAGTATTACTGGCTGGACGTACGCATGGATCACGCGGGCTACGCGCGCACCGGCTCGATCAGCCACTCTTATTTCCTCAAAAGCGACACCGCCGCATGGGCCCGGTCGCACCAGTGGGAACAAAGCTACAGCGATTGGCTGACGGAAAACGCGGATTCCATTGCGCGCATGACCGTCAAAACAGCGCCTTGGGCAAAGACTTCCTCGTGGGCAGAGCCGTATCTGCAGCAGGCGGAGGCACAGGGACTCATTTCCGTGTGCATCTACGGCACAGATATGACGCAGAGCATGACGCGTTTTGAATTTGCCTCGACCGTCATGCGCATCTATGAAGCAGCGGGCGGCGCGCCGGTCACGATCACGGCCCGTTTTTCCGACACCAACGACGCAGATATCCAGAGCGCCGCGACGCTCGGCATCGTGAACGGTACCGGAAACGGAAGCTTTTCACCGCGCGGTCTGCTCACGCGGGAGCAGGCTGTGACCATGCTAGGCAGAGCCTATGCCCTGTTCCGTGACGTTCCGGCAGACGGCGCGGAACTGCCCTATTCCGACGCAGCGCAGATTGCAGACTACGCGCGGCAGCCGGTCGCGCTTCTGACCGGCCTCGGCGTTCTGAGCGGCTCCGGCGATGGCATGCTGCATCCGCAGTCCAAGCTTACGCGCGAACAGGCGCTCAAGCTGGCCGTCGAACTGCTGGCCGCACTGAACGGATAAAATGATTGCCCCGCCCTTGCGCGAATCTCCTGCTGAACAGGCGTTTGCACAAGGGTGGGGCTGGTTTCATCTTTCATCGATCGTCAGTCGCGGGAAAAGCTTAAAAATCTGGTGCCTTGGAAGGCGAGGCTTCCCCGGTCGCCTTCTACGAGATAGCCGTAGTCGCGGTCCGGGATGCTGAGTTCCATCCGGTCGCCGCTTTCGACCTGGAACGTTGCGTAATACCATGTGGACGAGTGGCCTGTGTGCATATTCGCATCATGGTGATGCGTCACCTCCATCCGCTTGGAGACGACCGTAGCCTGCACGGTCAGGCGCGGGGAGTTGTTGTTTTTGTGCCACTGGCTGACATTACGCACGAGCGTCACGATGATCACGCCCAGAACCAGCACAAACATCACCGTGAACAGCACGGGAAACACCGAATCAAAAAACCGAAGCCGAACATAAAGCGTCCTCTCTTTCTGTCATTTGCCTATATAGTATCAGACGCAGGAATGGCGCGCAAGTTCCCGTTTAAAAATAAAAAACTTGTGCAGATTCCCCTTTGATTTTTTTCGCCGTCTGTGCTATGATTTTCCTGTTGTGTTGCAGCTTTGCGTAAGTCCAAACGGACTTGCGCGATTTTTTATGTTTGGAGGAAAACAAAATGGAAGAAAAACAGAACGCCGTACTCGGCACAGCCCCGCTTGGCAGGCTAATGATGAAATTTGCCTTGCCGTGTACCGTTTCGCTGCTGGTCGGGGCGCTTTACAACATTGTCGATCAGATCTTTATCGGCTGGGGCGTCGGGTATCTCGGCAACGGCGCAACGAACGTCGTGTTCCCACTGACCGTTTTAGTCCTCGGTCTCGCCGTCATGATCGGCGACGGCGCGTGCAGCTATGTGTCGATCTGCTTCGGCAAAAACCAGCCGGAGAACGCGAACCGCGCCGTCGGCAGCGCCGTGGTGCTGAGCGTACTGGTAGGCATCGCAGTCGCGGTGCTCTATGCCGTGTTCCAGATGCCGCTTCTGTCGCTGTTCGGTGCGACGGAGGCAAATTTGTCCTATGCAAAGGAATACTTCACCTACATCACCGTCAGCATTCCGATCTACGTCTTCGGGCAGGCGATCAACCCGATCATCCGCTCGGACGGCAGCCCGCGGTTTGCCATGGTCTCCATGCTGGCGGGCGCGATCGCCAACTGCATCCTCGACCCCATCGCCATCTTTGTGCTGCGCTGGGGCGTGATGGGCGCGGCTGTGGCGACGGTGGCCGGGCAGGTGATCACGGCCGCGATGGGCGTGTGGTACCTGTTCCACACAAAGGCACTGCGCCTGAAAGCGGACGATTTTAAGCTGCGCGGCCGAATTCTCGGCGCGTATCTGCCGCTGGGCCTTTGCAGCTTTCTTGCGCAGATCTCTCTGGTCATCGCCATGGCCGCGACGAACAACATGCTGGTTCAATACGGTGCTTCCAGCAAATACGGCGCGGATATCCCACTGACGGTGCTCGGCATCGTGATGAAGGTCTTTCAGATCATCATTTCCATCACCATCGGTATGGCCGTCGGCTGCATTCCCATCGTGGGATATAACTACGGCGCGCAGCTGCTGCGCCGCTGCCGGGGCGTACTTTGGCGGCTGATGGGCGCAGAATTCCTGCTCGGCGTGCTTGCGCTGCTCATCACACAGCTTTTCCCGCGTCAGATCATCGGCCTGTTTGGCTCGGAATCTGAGTTGTACAATGAGTTTGCCGTCACGACCTTCCGCGTATATCTTTGCATGCTGCCGCTTGCGACGGTCAACAAGGCCGCGTTCATCTTCATGCAGGCCATGGGCAGGCCGGTCGCATCGGCAGGGCTGTCATTTTTCCGCGAGGTTCTGCTGGCTGTGCCGCTCGTGATGCTGCTGCCGATGGCGTTCGGGCTGATGGGCGTTCTGTATTCCATGCCCGCGGCAGATATCCTTACATTTTTCGCTTCCTGCTTCGTCCTCCTGCGCACCGACCGGCAGCTGCGAAAATAACGCTTGCATTTTCTGATACCCGTGTTATACTTGGTATGAAATTTCATACTGAGTATAACTTTTTATAAAAAGGGAGATCTTCATGGCGATGCAGTTCCCGAAGGGGAAATTCATCAGTCTGGTCAAGGTCGGCGAGAAAGGGCAGATCGTCATCCCAAAGGGTGCACGCGAACTGTTCGGCATTCAGCCGGGCGACCAGCTTTTGCTCATGGCCGATAAAAAGCGCGGCATTGCGCTGGTCGGCATGGACGATCTGAGCGTGCCGGACTCGCTGTTCCGGCTGGCAAAGGAGGCGGATGACGATGGAAATCTTGAGACTTGACGGCCTTTGCAAGCAGTATCCGGCCTTCCGGTTGGACAACGTCTCGTTCTCCATGGAGGCCGGAACGATCATGGGCCTGATTGGCCGCAACGGCGCGGGCAAGACCACAACGCTTAAATCCATGCTCCATCTGGTGCATCCAGATGCCGGGAAGATTACGATCTGCGCTCTGGATATGGACACGGACGAGCGCGCCATCCGCTCACGCATCGGCTTCGTCTCCGGCGGCGCATCGTATTACCAGCGCAAGCGCCTGCGGGAGTTGACGAACGTGACGAAGGATTTCTATCCCGATTGGGACAGCGAACGCTATGCGCGGCTTGTCCGGCAGTTTTCGCTGGATGAAAGCAAGCGTGTGTGCGAACTGTCTGAGGGCATGAAGGTCAAATACCAGCTGGCTGTTGCGATGTCACACAAGGCAGAACTGCTGATTCTCGACGAGCCGACGTCCGGCCTCGATCCCGTTTCGCGCGATGAACTGCTGGACACATTCCTGACGCTCTGCGAGCAGGAGGGCGTATCGATCCTCTTCTCCACGCACATCACATCCGATCTCGACACCTGCGCCGACACGATCACTTATATCCAGAATGGCCGCGTCGCCGTCAGCGAAAAAAAGCAGGCGCTGACCGGCGCATATCTGTCTGTACAGGGACCGGACGCCGCCTGCGGCGCAGCGCTGCGCGGAAAACTCATCGGCGCGCGCAGCCACAAGGGCGAGCTGGACGCGCTCATCCGCGCGGAGGACGCGGGGCTTGCCGCCGGACTTGCGGTCAGTCCTGCAAATCTGGAACAGATCATGGTACATCTGGAACGGGAGGCGGAAGCATGAAGCTGCTGATGAAAAAGGAATGGAAGCTGACCGTCACGCCGGTGCCGCTGCTGTTTTTGCTCTTGAGCGCACTGGTGCTTGTTCCAAGTTATCCGTATTATGTAACATTTTTCTACAATGCCCTCGGCATTTTCCTCATGCTGCAGGCCGCGCGAGAGAACCGGGACGTATATTACATGGCGCTGCTGCCGCTCACAAAGCGCGATCTTGTCCGGGCGCGGTTCTCGACCATCGTGACGCTCCAACTTTTGCAGGCGCTCGTCTGCGTTCCGTTCATGCTCCTCCGCAGAAGCTATGCAGAGATCAACAACCCGGTCGGCATTGAGGCGAATCTGGCCTTCCTGGGCTTCGGCTTCGTGCTGATGGGCCTGTTCGATCTTGTGTTCCTGCCGATGCACTATAAAAACGGCTACGATCTCGGAAAACCGTTTGTCATTTCCAGCATCGTGCTGTTCGTCGCCATCGTGCTGCTGGAAGCGCTTGACCATATTGTTCCGTATATGAAAACTGTCTGTGAAAGCTACACCCCCGCAGACCTTGTACGGCAGCTTCCCGTCCTGCTCGGCGGCATGGCAGTCTACGCGCTGGAAGTTTTGCTCGCCTATCGCAAGTCGGCAGCCCGCTTTGAGAAGGTCGATCTGTAAAAGCCATCCCCTCCGTCATTTGCTCCGCAAATGACGCCTCCCCTTTGCCGCGCAAAGCGCAGCAAGGGGGGAGGCTTTGGGAAACTCCGGCGAATCCGTGCCGCCCTGCAAATCTCAACCGCAAAGCGTTTTTGCCGCAGCCATTCAAGTGCAGCTGCTCACAAACCTGTTGTACCGTAACAGGCGGCGCGTACCATAGTGCTCGTAGCATGAGTATGTGTTTGTAGAGACTCAATAATTGGTGCCTGTTAGAACCGTATTCGCAGAATGCACCAACCGCATCCAAGCGCCCTTTTCTCCCCTATCTTTTCCCACGCAGGGGAAAAGATAGGGCCGCCGGAGGCACATCGGAAACGCTTCGCTGGTTTGCACTTTGGTGTTTAGGTCCTGACGGAACAACGCCCCGTCTGTCCGAGTGGACAGGCGGGGCGCTTTTTGCAATCGCTCAATGTGTTTCGTTGTATTTACGGATGCCGAGGGCCAGAAGATCCATGGCGCGCTCCAGATCCTCCTGCTTGAGGACGTAGGCGATGCGGATCTCGTTGCGGCCCTTGCCGGGCGTGGCGTAGAAGGGCTCTCCGGCGGAGAACATGACGGTGTCGCCGCAATCTTCAAACTCCTGCAACAGCCACAGCTGGAATTTCTCCGCGTCGTCGACCGGCAGCGCGGCCATCAGATAAAACGCGCCGCGCGGGCATTCGCAGATGACGCCGGGGATCTCGTGCAGCTTGCGCACGACGGTATCCCGGCGGCGCTTGTATTCCTGCCGCACCTGCTCGAAATATTCCGGCCCGACGGAGTAGAGTGCCGCCGCTGCGATCTGGTCGAGCGTCGCGACCGACAGCCGCGCCTGACAGTATTTGAGGGCGTTGGCCATAAACTCCTTGTTGCGGCTGATGAGGCAGCCGATGCGTGCGCCGCAGGCGGAAAAGCGCTTGGAGACGGAATCGATGAGGATCAGGTTTTCCTGTCCGTAGTCAAACTTTCCGAACGAATGCATCGGCTCACCGTCGTAGGTAAACTCGCGGTAGACCTCGTCGGCCACGAGATACAGATCGTGCTCCACGGCCACGTCGAGCAGCATTTTCATCTGCGCCTCCGTGAGACACGTGCCGGTGGGGTTGCCGGGATTGGTGATCATGATGGCCTTCGTCTTCGGCGTGATGCAGGCTTCAAGGCGCGCACGGTCGGCGTAGAAATAGCCCTCCTCCGGCTTCGTGTGCAGGGGGTGGATAACGCCGCCGGCGGTCGTGATGAACGTGTGGTAATTCGGGTAGAACGGCTCGGGGACGATGACCTCGTCGCCGTCGTCCAGCAGACAGTTTGCCGCAATCTGCAGCGCTTCGCTGCCGCCGGTCGTAATGAGGATGTCGGACTCGTCCAGTCCAACGCCGATGTTTTCATAGTACTTCCGGATGGCTTCGATCAGCTCCGGGATGCCGGGCGAGGCTGCGTAGGCCAGAACCGGCGTGCGGAAATTGTGGATCGCGTCATACAGTGCGTCCGGCGTGTGGATATCGGGCTGGCCGATATTCAGATGATAGATTTTTTTGCCGGCTGCCGCTGCTGCCACTGCGTAGGGATGGAATTTGCGCATGGGGGACTGCCCGCATGCAAGTGCTTTGCTGGACAACTTCATAAGAATACCTCCTGTACCCGTATTTTCCGGGATGTCCACCCCGGTTCCTGCACATGCCGTGCATGAAAATTTTATTCATCATACCATATCCCATACAATAAAAAATCAATGAAAACGTGTCTGCCGCAGCAAGTTTTTCTACGGCAGCGCAGAAAAGTCATACCATCAGTATGAGCATGTTCCATCTAAATTGTATGAATTGTGTGTTTCATTCCGGCGCGGTATCTGATACGATGGAGGCATCGGGAGGGATGGATATGCAGATCAGACTTGCGGAAAATATCCGCGCGCTGCGCAGGCAGCACAGATTCACGCAGGAGCAGCTGGCCGAAAGCCTGGGCGTGACGCCCGGCGCGGTCTATAAGTGGGAGGCGGGGGTATCACTTAGATAAAGATACCACACCAATCCCACGCTGACTTTTGCTCAACCGATACAGCCGGAGGGCTGGATAACAAGAAAAGGCGGTATGCGCCCCGTGGAGGGGTAGCATACCGCCTTTTCTTGTGGGGGTTTCCAAAGGGGGCAACGCTCCCATTTGGCACACGACTTTGTGAAGCAAAGTGTAGTGTGTTATACGCTTTGTCGGCGTTGCCGTGAAAATGCCGTTGCCGCCGGGGAGGGCAAGGGCATTTGAAGCGGCAGGAAAACAGGGCTGTGCTTGTGTGGCGTGGAGCCGCAAGCGCAGGTCTGTTTTCATCAGCAGACAGGGCGTATATGAAAACCCCCCGTTCATCGTCCTACGCTCCGACTTGTGGACAAAGTGTCCCGAAGTTGTGGCCACACTCCCGGAAAAGTAGCAGGACAGCGGGCAACCGTCAAGGCTGAAATGAACGGGGTTACACCCGGCCTTGACCGCCGCCCGCCGTCCCGCTAAATGGGTGGACAAGGCGGCCAATCCCTCAAAGTGCTTGTCCGCGCTCTTTCTGATTTTGAGGTATTCAGTTTTTCAAAATTGAATAATCAAAATAAATTTTTCGATTGAAAAAAATTTTATTTGTTATCATCTTCAATGCCATATTTTTTTCTTTTGCCGAATCACATAATTACTGATTTTTTCATCATATAGTGGATACTGGTAATCCAACTGGCATGCCACTTCTGACGAAACCTCCCGGAACAATGCCATACATTGTTCAAAGGATTCCCACATATGGGGATAGGAATCCATATTATAAGTGGACATAAGTCGTTCCCACAATTCCTCTGGGGCATATTGCTTCATAAATTTATAGTTTTTTCCCAAACTGAAATGAAATCCCTGTTTGATACCAATCAGCCAGGAAATCATGCGAAGCAATTCTTTTCGTACTATATCATTCATATGGTCAATAGCAAAAAGAATTTCTTTGCGGCATAAGCCCTTTACTACATATGTTGTAGTATTCCAAAATTCATTACAGCAATCGTCAAACATTCTTTGAGTAGGCTTCTGCAAGTGGTAGTCTATATCCGTTGGTATTGGCGGCTTTACGATACGGTTGTCTTTATCCAACAGTAACTTTACCAGTTTATCCCATGTAAAATACTCGTCTATCAGTTCCAGCGGCAGCAAAGTTAAATCTATCTTAACATCATCAGTAAACAGCATTAAATATGAAAATCCCTTTTCTACAGCTGGAAATAATTCCATATCTTCCGGCTTTTGCAGAATCAACCTTTCACCAAATATATCTAGCCATTTATCATCACTTGTGAAGCTGACCATATCCGTAACAAAAAAAGTAATATCAAAATCCTGAAAATCATCAGGCGGAATATTTGTATTTGTTCTAGATCCTTCCAAAGTAACCATGCGAATGCGTTTGTCTGTTTTTGCAAAATTCAAAACAATATCATAAACTTCCTTTTCTGATCTCATTTTTATCTCCTCCAATTATTGAAATAGGTGTGAAGCCATTTTAGGGCTTTCCCGCCTTGATTACCCTTTAGCAAAGACGGGCGGGACTGTCAACGGCGGCGCATGAAATGCGCCGTTCATCTTGACCGTTGACTGGCTCGGCTGGCTTTGCTATTTTCTCGATGAAAAACAATTTATTCGTACTTATTTCCATCATTGTCATAGTAAACCACATGAATGGAATACTCTTTTTCTGGGTTTTTAATTGAGATAATATCCATATCATCTGTGTTGTATCTCAATGTATCTTGCACTTGTCCATTTATTGTATAAGTGATTTCGGCATACTCTGTTTTAGCACCATTAAACCAAATTAAATCATACCATTCTCCGTTTATTGCAACGCCACCAACAATAATCTCATCACTATTTCGGTTTGTTGATGTACTAAATTTGTAATCTCCATTTCCTGTTGGTTCAAAGATGGCAAGTGTAGATTTATTATCTGCACTATATGCTCCACTCACGATATAACCGCCAAGTTCCAGTTCTTTTGCAATAGTCCATTCATTCCCCTTTGAAATTGCGGTGTTCAGTATGCTTTCTCTGCTGGTAATGGTATCTCCTTTGGGAGTTAAACTAAAGAAATATAAAAAAGCGGCAGCAACGCAAATAACAGTCGCTGAAATTATCAGTAACCATTTTTTCATAACCAATACCTCCATATAATCTGATTTATTATTCTCTTACTTCCGTCCTCGCTGTGGCTTTGGATTTTTCAGCAAGTCCGACTTCTGTGCAATCTTTTTCAGCCACTTCCTTTCTTCCTCGGACAGCTTCTTGTAATTCAGTTTGAGCCGCTTGCAGATAAACATCATCGCCGTCTGTTCCGGGTCGCTGTCCTCTTTAGCGGTTTCCTCGGCTGCCTGCAAAAAATCTTCCAGTGGGCTATCCTCCGGGACGCTGAAAAAATCGTCCTTGTGGGCTTCCCGCAGGTCGAGGGCTATCTTGTTTATGTCCTGCTGTATCACATAGCGGCAAAAGCTGTCGTCGTCAATATGGGCGGCGATAAGCTGCCTTAACTGCGGGTCAGTCAAGCCGGGATTGTGTTGTTTCATAATCGTTGCACTCACGGCGTCCACAATGGCGTTTGCACTCTGTACCTGTTTTCCCGCCACGCCGTTCACATAGATTTCAAGGTCGGCCATGAGCCGGGGAAAATCCGGGTGGGTCGCCAGTTCACACAAAAGGGAATTGTCCACCCGCCCGCTTTTCAATAGTTCAATCATATCGTCGCTCAAACGCAGGTCTGCAAGATCGGCGTTTGGGTGATTTTTTGTTTGGGAACGGCCCAGCAGATAATCAACAGTCACTTCGTAAAACTTTGCTAACTCAATAAGGGCATAATGGCTGATGTCCTTGAGATTATCCCCCTCATAACTGCCTCAACGCAGACTTGGAGAGGTGCGTCTGCTCCGCAAGCTGTTCCAGCGTCAACCCACGCTCCACACGCAGGTCTTTTAGTCGTTCTTGAATAGTTAGGGCCATACTCTCCCCCCTCTGTCCTCTGTTCTAAAATATCATCCAATCTTACCACGACTTTTTGATTTCTCTTAATAAAGCAACCGTAATATCTTTGGCAATACTTGATGCTTTTGCACAGTTTTTGTCAAAATTATCAACTCCGCTGTGTTTTTCAGTATCGGTCACACACCGAATGGCGATAAACGGTATGTCATTTGCATAGCAGACATGAGCGATACTGGCAGTTTCCATGTCAACCGTCAAGGGAGCAAATTCATCGTTTATTTTTTGCCGGCTCTCATCGGTTATAAACGATTCTCCCGTTACCATATGGCCCCAAACTACCTTTCCAGAAGTTGATAGCTTGTCAACAGCAGACTTTGACATATCTATCAGCTTTGGGTCTGCCACAAAAACACAGAATTCATCCACGGATGAAATTCCGTTAAAATGTCTGGCGCTACATCGTGGTAACAAACTTCTGTGGAGATAACTGTATCGAATATTTCAAGTTCTGGCTCCATACCGCCCGCTGTCCCTGAATTGATAATTATATCCACGCAAAATACATCTATCAAAAGCTGAGCGGCTATGGCGGCATTTACTTTGCACACGCCGGAAAACAGGGCGACAACTTCTACACTATCAATCTGTCCAGCATGGAATTTCAGCATAGCTTTTTCCGTTATCTTACAGTTGCTTATCAAGGGCAAAAATGGGGCGAGTTCTTCGTCACCCGCACATAAAATTCCGATTTTCATAGATTATTGTCCTCCTATGGCTTGAAAGCCAATTTTTATGTTTATTATACCACAATTCCGAGAGCGTGGAAATAGGCAGTTTTCCGGGCGGATCTCCGACTTTATGGATATACGGGACGGACGGTCATTTAGGTGTAGACTTATTTTAGTTCATCGATGAACGGCACCTTGAAAACAGAATGACCGTCCGAAAAGGAATACCCCGGCTGGGGAAGCACTGCAAGGAGCCAGCTTCTGGACACTTTGTCAGAGGTCACTTCGGGACAAAATGTCCCGAAGTTGCGGGGAGCGTGCCAACGCCGGAACACGCCGCAGGAATGGGGCAGGAAGCCTTTTCGGGGAGAACGGCAACGGAAAGCAAAATGGAGGGAACGCATGAGAGATAACCCCTATAAAGACTTGCCGCCGCTGGAACGCAGGCCGGACGGTTCCCTTTACCGCATGACACCGGCGCAGAGGAAACAGGCGGCCAGCCTGATACGCCGGGAGTGCTGTTGCTGTGAGGACGGCAACTGCATTGTCCTTGACGATGGGGACACCTGCACCTGCCCGCAGACAGTTTCTTTCTCGGTCTGCTGTAAGTGGTTCCGCTGGGCGGTCTTGCCGCTGGACGGGACGCTGGAAGCGGAAATTTTCCGGGATAAGGACTTGAAACACTGTGTGGTCTGTGGCGGTGTGTTCGTCCCCAAATCCAACCGGGCAAAATACTGCCCCGGCTGTGCCGTCAGAGTTCACAGGCGGCAGAAAACAGAAAGTGAACGGAAAAGGAGGTCTGCTGTGGACAGTTAGGAGCGAAAAAAGCCTTGATTTATCAGGCTCCGCAAGCCCCAAACCGGGGCAGGTGGTATAAAGTATCGCCCGCCCCGGAAAACGGGCTTCTAACCGTCCACAAAACGCACTATGACAAATACCATCTATATCCATCAGCCGAAAAAGGCGTTCAGCTTCACCCGGCTCCCGAATTTCCTCTTTGAAGCCCCCACATTCAAGCCCCTGTCCAACGAGGCAAAGGTTCTGTACGCCTTTATCTTGCGCCGGACAGAGTTATCCCGCAAGAATGGGTGGGCGGATGACTGCGGACGGATTTTCCTGTATTTCCCTATCTGTGAGGTGGTTGACCTGCTCCACTGTGGGCGGCAGAAAGCGGTGAACACCCTGCGGGAACTGCAATACGCCGGACTGGTGGAAATCCAGAAGCAGGGCTGTGGAAAACCCAACCGCATTTTCCCAAAATCCTATGGAGCGGTTCCAAACACCGACTTCAAGAAATCCCGTTCTGGTACGCCGGAGGACTGAAAACCGTACCCTTATGAAGTACGGAAATCAATCTTGAGAGGTACGAAAACCAGACGGTATATAGAAATACAAAGATTAAAATGATTTATTTATATCCATTCCATTCCTATCGTATCAGAGATAATTCCGGCGGGATTTTCCCTGTGGAAAACCCCGGATGGGAAAGGAATGGGGAAAGGAGCAGAATGGCACAACACGCAATTTTGCGGTTTGAGAAGCACAAGGGCAACCCGGCAAGGCCGCTGGAAGCCCATCACGAAAGACAGAAAGAACAATACGCCAGCAACCCCGACATTGACACAAGCCGGAGCAAATACAATTTCCATATCGTCAAGCCGGAGGGACGCTATTACCACTTCATTCAGAGCCGGATCGAGCAGGCTGGATGCCGGACGAGGAAAGACAGCACACGGTTTGTCGATACGCTGATAACCGCCAGCCCGGAGTTTTTCAAGGGGAAATCCCCAAAGGAGATACAGGCGTTCTTCCAAAGGGCGGCAGATTTCCTCATTGGCCGGGTAGGACGGGAAAATATCGTGTCGGCGGTGGTACACATGGACGAGAAAACGCCCCACCTGCATTTGACCTTTGTTCCGCTGACAAAGGACAACCGCCTGTGCGCTAAAGGAGATTATCGGCAACCGGGCAAACCTGACGAAGTGGCAGGACGATTTTCACGCCTATATGGTGGAGAAATATCCCGACTTGGAGCGTGGGGAGAGTGCCAGCAAGACAGGCCGGAAGCATATCCCCACCCGGCTTTTCAAACAGGCGGTTTCCCTCTCCAAACAGGCCAGAGCCATTGAAGCCGCCCTTGACGGCATTAACCCGCTGAACGCCGGAAAGAAAAAAAAGAGGAAGCCCTCTCCATGCTGAAAAAGTGGTTCCCGCAGATGGAGAACTTCTCCGGGCAGTTGAAAAAGTACAAGGTCACAATCAATGACCTGCTGGAAGAAAACAAAAAGCTGGAAGCAAGGGCAAAGGCCAGTGAGCAAGGCAAGATGAAAGACCGCATGGAACGGGCAACGCTGGAAAGCGAATTACACAATCTCCGCAATTTCGTTGACCGTATCCCGCCGGAAGTGCTGGCGCAGGTGAAACGGCAGCAGCGGCACACAGTAAAGGAAAGGTGATAGATATAAGCAGAAATTTTCGCCGCCCCTGTGCGGCATTGTACCTTGAAAACTGAATATGGAGGACACTGGATGGCAAAAAGCGAAAGCGATATTTTTACGCCCCGGACAGGGCAGGTCATACAAACAGAGAACGGCACACAATATTTTGTATGTGGGAACAACCGTATAAAAATCTCCGAACACTTCGCCGCAGGCGGAAGCCTCGGTGATCTGATTGTAGATGTGGTGCGGCATACCGCAGAAAAAAGCCGCTTCTACTTAATTTCCCATCGTTGATAACACGCCCACGCTTATGATATAATTGCCATAGAGCAAAAGTATTGTAAGCGTGGGTTGTTTCTTTAAGAAGGAGGATTTTTAACGGTGAAACAACCTTACAATACTACGATTTACAACACGGCGCTTTATATGAGATTAAGCCGGGACGATGAAAACTATGGTGACAGCGTAAGCATTGAAACACAGCGGACAATCCTGCAACAGTACGCAAAGGAACAGGGACTTCATGTAGTCGGTGAGTATGTGGACGATGGCTGGTCGGGGACGAACTTTGAACGCCCGGATTTTCAGCGCCGCTTTCAAAGCGAAGTTTGCCACAGGACAGCGTATCGGTGCCTATGCTCCCATCGGGTACAGGAAACACCCGGAAATCAAAAACAAGCTGATAATCGACGAGGAAACCCGCTGGATAGTGGAGAAGATTTTTTGACCTTGCCATTCATGGCAGAGGGGCGGCCAGTATCACAAGAATACTGATTATGGAAAAGGTTCCCACACCGGGATTTATCAATTTCCAGCGTGACGGGACTTTGCAAACATCTATGCGGGTGCGCCAGAGGAAAAAGCTACGCATGGACGATAGCCCAGGTCAAGAGCATTATGAAAGACGAAACCTATATCGGCCATACCATCCACTACCGGGAAACAAACATTTCCTTTAAGAACAAGCGGAGGATACGCAAGCCCCAAAGTGAATGGGTGCGGGTAGAGAACACGCAGGAGCCGATTATCAGCGAACAGGTTTTCCGGCAGGTACAGGAGCAGATAGCAAACCGCCGCAGAAAGTGCAAGGATGGTACGACGCAGATTTTTTCCGGATTGGTAAAATGTGCGGATTGCGGCTGGTCGCTGTCCTATGGGGAGAACAGGCAGAACAGCAAGCCTTACGGCCATTATCATTGTAGCAAGTACGGACAGGGCACACGCCAATGCTCCATGCATTATATCCGCTATGATGTGCTTTACGCCTATGTCCTCTCCCGTCTGCAATACTGGTCGGGGCTGGTACAGCATGATGAAGAACGGCTTTTGAAGCGGCTGTTAAATGCCAATGACAAGGGACAGGCCGCCGCAAGAAAGAAGCAAGCTGCAGAGTTGAACAAAGCGGAGAAGCGGAAAGCCGAAGTCGATACCCTGTTTGCCCGGATGTATGAGGACTGGGCGGCGGGGCGTATCACGGAATACAACTTCTCTATGCTGTCCGGGAAGTACCAGAGCGAAACGGCTGAACTGGACACAAAGATTGAACAGCTTCAATCCGCTATCGCCACTGAAAGCCAGAACGCCGCAGACGCAGAAAAATGGATTGCCTTGATGAAAGAGTGCGTCAATCCAACAGAACTGACCGCCGAACTTTTGAATACGCTGATTGAAAAAATCGTTGTCCATGAAGCGGTCAAAGGTGAGGATGGAAGCCGGGAACAGGAGGTAGAAATCTTCTACCGCTTTATCGGCAAAATTGATTGAATGATACCAATATCTTTAACTATGTGATACCGGGCTTTCCCAGCCGGAGCTGGCGATCATCGTCGAGCTGGCCGACCTGTTCGACACGTCGGTCGACGTGCTGCTGGGCTATGAAGTGAAGGACAACCGCCGTCAGACGACGGCGGAGCGCCTGCGGCGGTACCGGACAGAAAAGGATCGCGCGGGACTTGCGGAGGCGGAAAAGGCGCTCCAAAAATACCCGAACGACTTTGAGATCGTCTACAGAAGCGCGGGACTTTACCGCGTGTTCGGCATCGTGGAGGGGGACGAAGCGCTGCTGCGGCGGGCACTGACGCTGCTGGACAAGGCGCGGCTGCTTTTACCGCAGAACACGGACCCGCAGATCAACGAAACCGTGCTTTACGCGGAAACCGCGCAGACGCTTCTGGCGCTCGGCGAGGCAGACAAGGCCGTCTCGCTCTGGAAAACGCACAACGCAGGCGGCTTTACAGCCATATCATCGGCTCGACGCTTTCGAGCAGCTGCGACCGGCCGCAGGACGCGCTGCCGTTTCTGTCCGACGCCCTGCTGAGCGCGTGCGCAAATCTTGTCAACATCGTGGCGGGCTATCTCAACGTCTATTATAAGCAGCAGGACTTCGCGGCAACAAAAGCCATCATTCGATGGGGGCTGGACACGTTCGGCGGGCTGAAGGACGCAGACAAACCGTGCTTTCTGGACAAGGTGAATGCATCGATGCTGGTGTGTCTGGCCGGTGCGCAGAAAAACAGCGGGGAGCCGGACGCAGCCGCCGCTTCTCTGCGGCAGGCGCGGGCGCTCGCCGCGCAGTTTGACGCCGCGCCGGATTACCGCGGCGACGCGCTCCGCTTCGTAAGCGGCGGCGAGCCCGCCGGGATCTACGACGATCTGGGCGCGACCGCCATGGACGGCGTGCGGAAGATCGTGCGGGATCTGGACGACGCGGAATTACTGGCATGGTGGAAGGAGCTTGATCCCGATGAAGCATAAACCGCTGGCGCGGCAGCTGACCGCGCAGTTTTTCCGGGGCAACGTCCCGATGTTCGCCCTTGCGGTGTTCGCTGCGCTGACGGGCGGCACGCTGAATCTGATCGTGACGTGGCTCATGCAGCAGCTGATCGACGCGGCCTCCGGCCTGCCGGGCGCGCTGCCGCTGGGGCAGCTGGCGTGGATCACGGGCGGGTTTATCCTGCTGTGCGCCGCGCTGATGCTGCTCAAATACGCGTCGGAGCCGCGCTTCATCGAAAAGGCTATGCGGCAGTATAAGGACTTCGCGTTTCAGAAGCTCGCAGAGAAAAGCATTTCCTCCTTCCGCGCAGAAAGCACCGCCGCGTATCTCTCCGCGCTGACCAACGACGCGGCCAGCATCGAGGCGGACGATCTTTCCCAGTTGCTTTCCGTCATTACGAAGACCGTGACGTTCTTCGGTGCGCTGGCGATGATGCTGTGGTATTCGCCTTTGATGACGGCCATCGCCGCAGGCGTGACCGTCCTGCCGCTTATCGCGTCGCTACTGACGGGCGGGCAGCTGCAAGCCGCGGAAAAGCGACGCTTCTGAATCTCCTGACGACACCCGGCATGGCGTATGCGGGAAAAATTCTTCTCGACGGGACAGAACTGCGCACAGTCTCACCGGAATCCCTGTATGAGACGGTGTCGGTCATTCAGCAGAATGTGTTTGTTTTCAATGCCTCCATCCGCGACAACGTTACCATGTTCCGCAGCTTCCCGCCGGAGGAACTGGCGCAGGCCGTACGCCGTGCGCAGCTGGAAGCCCTGCTCGCAGAGCGCGGCGAGGACTATCTCTGCGGGGAAAACGGCAGCGCGAGCGCCAGATGGCAGCAGGCGTTCTCGTCGAACAGCGTGTTGTAGAACAGCAGGCCCGTCTGGTTGATGGGCGAATCGAACGGCACGAGCGCGCATTCGCCGAGATACCGGCTGCCCTCGTCCATTTCGATGAGCTTGTCAGAAGCTCGTTGTTTTCCTCGGCGTGCCATTCGACGGCCTTGCCCTCGTGGAAGCGGATCCAGAAGCCGCTTATCAGCTGGCCCTGATAGCTCAGCGGCTTCGTCGCGTAGACGATGCCCTCGGCCACGCCGCGCATCGGGGAGATGAAGCATTCCTCGGTCGGGATGTTGGGGTTGAAGAAAATGCCCTGCAGGCTCGTCTCTCCGCCGCCGCAGAATTGCGCCTCGGGAATCATGCCGACGGTGAAGTCGGTGCCGTTGGAGGACTTGTAGCGCAGTTCCCGGATGTGCAGCTTGTTGAGATATTCGCAGCGATCATGCAGATCCCGGTTGTGGTCGTTCCCATGCCTTGATGGGATCGCCCGTTACGCGCGAGGTCTTCAGAATGGCGTCCCACAGCTTTTCCACGGCCTGCGACGCGCGCAGCTCCGGGAAGAGCTTCTTGGCCCACTTTTCACCCGGCACAGCGGCGATGCACCACTGATATTTGTTCTCGATCTGGTCGCGGTAGCCCTTGATGATGGGGTACTTGGCCTGCTGGGCCTTGGCCATCTTCTCCTGGTTCACGCCGCGCAGGCCGTCGGGGTCCTCGCTGATGAGGTAGATGCGGCAGGGAATGGTGTCGACATAGTGCTGCCAGCGGGCCTCTTCATAGTTGTCGAGCGTGGACAGAGTCTTGACGGAGCGGTAGCGCACGTGCAGCTTCGTAAGCGGCTGATAGCTCCAGTCAACAACGACCTTCTTTGCCTTCAGCTTATAGCACTCGTCAACGAGCATCGCCACAAATTCCGGCTGGTCAAGTTCGGCCGTGATAAAGACCTCCTGCCCCTTCTGAACATTTGCACCGACCTTGGCGATGAGCTTTGCGTATTCCCGCAGGACTGTTTTTTTCATAAAAAAGCCTCCATTGCTTTATTTTTTCTATAGTTTAGCACAATTTCCCCGTATTGAAAAGGGCCGCGCGAAAATTCGCCCTTGCGGGCCTGCGCCGGGCGCGGTATACTGAAAGAAAACGACACATGGAGGGTTCTTTCATGCTTACTGATCAGCTTTTCGACTTTCTTGCCGCCAGCCCCAGCTGCTACCATGCCGTGCAGGCGCTCGCGGAGCGGCTGGAAAGAAATGGCTATGCGCAGCTGCGGGAGCAGGACGCGTGGGCGCTGACGCCGGGCGGGAAATACTTCGTCACGCGCAACGGCTCGTCGCTCCTGTCCTTCCGCATCCCGCAGAGTGCGCCCGCAGGCTTCCTGATGGCCGCCGCGCATACCGACTCCCCCACCTTCAAGATCAAGCACAACCCGGAGAAAAAGTCCGGCCCGTATGTGCAGCTGTCGACGGAGAAATACGGCGGCATGCTCATGGGCACATGGTTCGACCGGCCGCTTTCCGTCGCGGGCCGCGTCGTGACGGCGAAGGACGGGAAGCTGGAAACAAAGCTGGTCGATGTGGACCGCGATCTGGCTGTGATCCCCTCCGTCGCCATCCACATGAACCGCGCCGCAAACGACGGCTTTAAGCTCATGGCAAATGTCGACACACTCCCGCTCTACGGGATGCAGGAGGCCTCCGGCAGCTTCCGCAGCGTCGTGGCCAAGGCTGCGGGCGTGCAGGAGGACGAGGTGCTCGGCGAGGATCTGAGTCTGTATGTGCGCACACGCGGCACTTGCCTCGGCGCGAAAAACGAGTTTATTCTCGCCCCGCGGTTGGACGATCTCGGCTGCGTGTTTGGTCTGCTCGAGGGCTTTCTGGCAGCGAAGGCCTCCGGCAGCGTGCCGGTCTTCTGCGCATTCGATAATGAAGAGGTCGGCAGCGAGACGAAGCAGGGCGCAGCGTCGAGCCTGCTTTCCGATACGCTCCGGCGCATCGCGCTTGCGCTGGGGCTGAATGAGGAGGGGTATCTGCGAATGCTTGCGCAGAGCTTCCTTGTCTCGGCGGACAACGCCCACGGCGTGCACCCGAACCACCCGGAATACGCCGACATGACCAACACGCCGCATCTGAACGGCGGCGTCGTCATCAAGTTCAACGCCAACCAGCGCTACACGACCGACGGTGTCTCCTGCGCGCTGTTCACGGCAGTCTGCCGCGAGGCGGGCGCGCCCGTGCAGGTCTACGCGAACCGCTCCGATCTGCCGGGCGGCTCGACCCTCGGCTCCATCGCCACAACGAAGGTCTCCGTTCCAAGCGTAGACATCGGCCTTGCACAGCTGGCCATGCATTCCTGCGTGGAAACGGCAGGCACAGAGGACCTCGACGCGCTGGTCAAGGCCATGACGTGCTATTACGGAAAGACCTTGACACGAAGCGGGGAACAGATCACGTTCTGAGTACGCCTAAAGGCTCCCTCTCATACGGGTGTAGGTGTCGATGCCCACATCGGCCCGGCAGAATGTACCGCTTTTTACGGAAATCTGTGGCGAATTCGTAACTTCCCAGTGGGCCGATGTGGGCATCGGCCCCTACAGGGCACTGTGCAGATTTGCAGCTGCCCAGCGGGCGGAGCAGGGCCCCGCCTCTACCAACCGCATTTGATTTTTTGTTACTATATAATAGAAAAAAAGGAGGCAGATCCATCATGGGCATGATCCTGACGGACGAACAGCAGGCAATTCTGGACGGCGCCAAGGGTGAAACCATGGCGAAGGTCATGAAAACGCTTGTCATGTTCGGCGAAGCATTCCACGCGGAGAAGATGGTTCCGGTCACGAGCCGGTACAACCATCTTGTCACATCCTTCGGCCTCGGCGTTTTGCAGCCGGTGTATGATCTTATGCAGCAGCTAATCGACGCAGGCGCCGTATCCGGCCAGCAATTCTCAGCAGACCCCCGCCCGCTCGACCCCAATGTCCCGGCAAATCTCCTGCAGCAGCTCGTGTTCAAGAAGTTCATGTACAACAAGCAGGACTTTTATGAGGGCCAGCTGGAAAAGCTCGGGCTGCTGAACAAGGACGCATTCACCTGCACCTGTTACATGCCCGAGGTCGGAAACAAGCCGAAAAGGGTGAGGTGCTCTCATGGTCGGAATCCTCCGCCGTCGTGTACGCGAACTCCGTGCTCGGCGCACGCTGCAACCGCAACTCCGGCATCATGGACATCATGGGCTCGATCGTGGGCTATGTGCCGTATTTTGGACTTCTGACCGACGAGGGGCGGCGGGCCACGTGGGTCATGAAGATCGAGACAAGCAAAAGCCCGAAGCGCAGCTGCTTGGTTCGGCCATCGGCATGAAGGTCATGGAAGACGTACCTTATGTCGTAGGCCTTGACAAGTGGCTCGGCACGGAGCTGAACGACGCGGCCTGCACCTATCTCAAGGACTTCGGCGCGGCCACCGCATCCAACGGCGCAGTGGGCCTTTATCACATTGCGAACCTCACGCCCGAGGCGAAGGAGCAGAGCGAAGCGCTGATCGCCGAAGGCGCGAGGGTCTATGTGATCGACGACGCGGAGCTTCAGCGCGTCAAGGACGGCTATCCCGTCGTCTGGAAGAACAGGAACGCGAAGCCGAAGCTCTGCTTCATGGGCTGCCCGCATATGTCACTTGAGCAGCTGAAAACATGGACCGACCGCGTGGAAAAGGCGCTTGCAGAGGCAGGCCGCAGCAAGGTCTGCATCCCCGACAGTCTTTACCGCCGCGCCTGCCGTTCTGAAGGAGTTTGAGAAGACGCCCTATGCCGCCCGGCTCAAAAAACCGGCGTGATCACGTCCTATATCTGTCCGCTCATGTACATGAACAATCCGCTCTGCGGCAAGATGCCGGTCATTACGTCCTCCAACAAGCTGCGCACATATACGACCGCACGCTATTATACCGATGATGAGATTCTTGTCCAGATCACGAAAGGAGGCGCACACGCATGAAGACCTTCCAGGGCCGCGTCGTTACGCCCGGCTGCGCGCAGGCTGAGGCGCTTGTGACGCACGGCGGGCTGAATACGCTCGCTTCGTTCCAGAAATCACTGCAGTTTGGCGACAAGACCGCCAAATGCGGCGACCAGAATAACCCCGACCTCTACGGCAAGCCCATGGCCGGCAAGGCGCTCTGCCTGCCGCAGACCATCGGCTCGACCACGGGCGGACGCCAGCTGCTCAGAGGACAAAAGACTTCCCCTCCGGCGTCAGAACGCAGAAAAAGCAACCCTTCGGGAGCTTCGCGCGGATAAGCTCCGCTTCTTTTTGCAGACCCTGCGCGATCTGCGTGTCGTTCGGGTCCTCCGGCAGACGGCACTCCGGCAGCTCGATGAGCTGGAAATCGCAATAGGCCCGCAGGCGCTTGGCGTATTCCGCCGCGGCCTCGGTATAGAAGCGCTCCTTCAGCTTTCCCATACAGATGAGCGTGATGGAAAACATAAAACCTCCGCAAATCCAAAAAGCCTGTCCGCGGCGGACAGGCTTCTGGATGAAAAACTTAGTCTGCTACGTAGGGCAGCAGGGCGATCTGACGGGCGCGCTTGATGGCGACCGTGAGCTGACGCTGATGAGCGGCGCAGGTACCGGTTGTACGGCGGGGCAGGATCTTGCCGCGCTCGGACAGGTAACGGCGGAGCTTGACAGTGTCTTTGAAATCGATGTGCGTCACCTTATCAACGCAGAAGGAGCAAACCTTCTTGCGCTTACGAGGATGAACACGATCATTAGCCATTGCCATAGTGAATCCTCCTATCTTTGGTCTTGTGGAAAAATGTTAGAACGGGAGATCGGGATCGTCGTCGGAGAGCATGGAGAAATCAGACGGAGCGGCAGACACATTCTGCGGCGCCTGATACGCCGGCTGCTGCTGCGGAACCTGATTGAAGCTCTGCGCGTAGCCCTGCGACTGGTTGAACGAGCCGCCGTCGGCATTGTCGCGCTTGCTGTCGCCGAAGTAGACGTTGTCGGCAACGACCTCGGCCGAGCGGCGCTTGTTGCCTTCCTTGTCCTGCCAGTTGCGGATCTGCAGCCGGCCCGTCACGACAGCCATACGGCCCTTGGCAAAATACTTGCTGACGAACTCAGCGGTATTGCGCCATGCGACGATATCCACGAAATCTGTTTCCTTCTCCGCGCCCTGTGCCGCGTAATCGCGGTCGACGGCGAGCGTAAAGGATGCGACCGCGACGCCACTGCCGGTCCGGCGCAGCTCAGGGTCGCGAGTCAGTCGGCCCATGAGAACGATGTGGTTCAGCATGTGAGCGCCTCCTTACTCTTCAACAGCGACGATGATGGAACGCAGAATGCCGTCGGTGATCTTGAAGACACGATCAAGCTCAGCCGGCATTTCGGGCGTTACTTCGCAGGTCATGTAGACGTAGTAGCCCTCAACCAGATCGTTGATCGGGTACGCAAGACGGCGCTTGCCCCACTCGTAAACACTGGTCAGAGTGCCGTTAGCCTCCACGATACCCTTGAATTTTTCCACGAGAGCCGCGATACCGGGAAGGCCTGACAGAGTTCCTGCTCCGTCGGAAGCTTTTGGTTGGGCTGAAAGTTCGCCGTCGGCGATGTTTTCCTTGATCTGAAATACGATCTCGTCGTGAAAGCGATCTCTTGAGCGGCGTTGGGGAAAAACTGCGTTCGTTCATGAAAATGCTCCCTTGCAAAAAGGGTTCCCGCCAACAGGCGACATAAATGCTTATTTTTTATGATAATACATTTCAAAAATAGTCAAATCTTTTCTGGTCCTTCCCTGTTTTTACAGGCGAAGCCGGAACAACGAAAAGCGAAGCTGCGCACCGGCGCAGCTTCGCGGAAGGAAACGCCCTTATTGCCGATAAAAGTTCCGGACGACGGCTTTGCAGCAGCGGAAGCTGAGCCCGGATTCGGCCGTCTCGTCCAGATCGAGCGTGACAACACGTTCACATGCCTCGCCGGTCAGTTCCGTCAGAATCCGTCCCCATGGGTCTACCGCCATGGAATGGCCGTAATAGGGATACGGGCCACCGGCGCAGCCGCAGGCGCACAAGCGCAGAGAAACACCTGATTGTCCAGCGCGCGGCTGCGGCGTTGATCTCCCAATGCGCCGGTCCTGTGGTCGAGTTGAACTGCTGGAACCAGCACCAGCTGCGCGCCGCGGTCAGCAAGCGCACGGAATTGCTCCGGAAAGCGAAGATCGAAGCAGATGGCAAGGGCCGATCTTCCCGAAGGGAGATTCAAACCCGCAGCTGCTCGCCGGGTGTAAAAACGCTGCTTTCCTGTATGCACAGTCCGCCCGGCAGTGAGACGTCAACAGATGACATTTCCGGTAGCATGCAAGTTCCTCGCCTGCAGGGGAGAAGAAAGCTGGTGTTATAGATGCGGCCCCAGTATCAAGTTCCGGCACTGCCGCCCAGAAGATACACCTGCCTGACACGCCAGCGCGCGCAGATGCTTCCAGATTTTGCGCTGCCGCAGCGGCTGCGCATTGTGCCCGAAGCCGCTCCGTTGATACAGACAGCAGAACATTTCCGGCAGCAGAACCAGCGCACCCTGTCCGGCGCAGCAAGAACCGCGCGCTGCGCCTGCCGGAGATTCTCCTCCATATCCGGCCCAATGCGATGTTGGTAAAGTCCGATACGCACGTTCATCGGCTGTCCATTCCGGCTGCTGCCTGCGCAGATACTCCACAACGCCGCCGGCCTCCAGCAGTTCTTGCCGGATAGCCTCTGAGCGGCTTCAGGGCAAGGCATTCGCCGGTCGGGTTATCACAAGGTTGCGCTCGGTATCAATCTGCAATTTAATCCGAATCGCTCCACCGCCGCATTAAATTGCAGCAAACATATCGGTCGAAGCTTCCAACCGCTTCTCTTCCGAGCAATCCAGTTCATCCACGTTTGCCATCGTGTTTGTCATTCTGAGCAGAGCAGGGCAGTCAGGGGCGCGAATGCTTTCGATGCAGCAGTCCTGCTTTCTTACGTCACCAATTTGGAGATTCTGCAAAGCGGGATCACATTTTCATAGCGTTCCTCTGGGATTGGAAACGTGACTGCCAGCGCCTAACTTCGGCTGACTGCGGTTTCAGTGTTGCTTCAAACAAGTTTTCACCTCGCTTCTCGATTTTTCACATATCCGTAAATGTGCACTCACCGTTTCCGCGGCCAGCAGATGAGTGCCAACCGCATATACGGGCACTGTCCCTCGGCGGGTACCAGCGCTGCACTGGATAGTCGGCGGCGGATCTGCGCGGCCGCCAATATTCTTCTTGATGTGTTTCATAAAGTTCCTCCTTGAACGCAAAAAGCCGGACTTCTGAAATCCCGGCCTCTGCGAAATATTACATTGTCTGCTCCATTGTGGGGTGTTGATTCCGTTCCTGCTGCGGGCAAAAGCAGCTCGGATCTGCTCCTGCACACTGTGGAGTTGCTTTTCCTCGGCATGGCCGAGAGTGTCGCAACCTCCAGCGCAAACTCGCAGGCATTTTTAATCACGGTCTGCTGCCTTGTCTCGAGGCGCTGGCTCTCCACCAGACCGGCTGAACTGCTCCCTGTCAAGTAGACAAAGCAAGAAATAAAAACTATGCAGAGGATCTTCATAACATGGTGATTCTGCGTTATTTTGCCAGGAAGCTGCGATGGTACCTGCCGGTGTCATACAGCTGCTTTTCTGTACTCCACAATTGTTATAAAAGTCAATATATGCGCAGAGATCGTCTTCCGCAGAGTTTCGTAATCCTCAAATGGGGTAATACATTTCTGTTTTAGGATGCCCCAGAATCCCTCCATTGGGGGGACGTTATCAAGGCAGCGTCCCGCGGGACCATACTCTGGCATACGCGACGCGTTTCATTTCTTTTCGGAAGGAACGACTGGTATATTGGACGCCCCCGGTCGCTGTGCAGCAGCGGTTTTG
>VOFG01002005.1_pt1 | contig 60876 bp, 82 predicted proteins | sample 5384171 | NCBI WGS metagenome assembly VOFG01 (sample SAMN12384726, study PRJNA508395) | human gut metagenome | isolation source: healthy gut F | host: Homo sapiens
ACGCTGTAACGAATAGAGCGTCTGGCTGGGTCGGTGGCTCCATAACTCAGCTCCCATACCCTCTGCTGCACGTGGTAGACGCCAGAAAGCACAGGGATGGTAAGAGGCGCGAAAAGCTGTGCCCTTTGGACACGATGCTTTTGTCAATGCATTAAGGAGTTCGCTCTTGTTGATGTTGAATCTCACTTTCTTGCCTCCTTCTGCTCTTAAATAAATAATTAATGATTGTAGTAGTAATAAGGATCGGTGGAAAAGTGGAAAAGGTTGCATCGTGCCTGCTCAAAGTCATTGTTTATGATGACTTCAGAAGAATATTTGACAACCTGCGCCCGCTTTCCACTGCTTTTATTGCTTATATTATCTTTTCCACCGCTTTCCTCAAGTTTTCGACTAGTTTTCCCGAATGTTTTAATTATGATCTCGAGCTCTTTCTTGAAGCTCTCGACTCTCTCTTGGTCTTCTTCTCGATCTTCTCGACGGAGCTCATAATGGTACCGAGTGGTCGCGATTGAACCTTCCCGATATCGTTGTAAGGAATGTGGTCATCTGGCGGCACAAATAGTCATGCGTGGCGCGCCGCCAGGCGATGTGCGCGATCTTCGTGCCAATGAGGTCGGCATGGCTCACCACCGGCCGTACTGCTCGACTTCGTGCTGCACGGCTTCGACAGTGATTTTCTTCAACGCACCGGCCGAGAAATGGTTCTCGGCAGCGTTTCACGTCGGAAAGCGTGATGTGTCAGGGTTTCCGAACGCGGTCATTTGCGAAATGACGCTTCGTTACGGCGCTTTTGAGCTCGCGCCGTACGTTTGGGCTCGATATTTCCGCGATATACATCTGTATATCTTCGGGACAATATAAATCCCAACTGCCTTCAGGCGCTTGTATTCCTCGATGAACGACTTAATAATGCCGAGCTTCGTTTCGACCTCGGGCGGCTGAATGTCGTAGGTGCCGCCCGGGTGGGCGCGGCTCTTGTAGCGTTCGTCGATATCGATGCTCTCTTCGGCGAACGGTCGGCCGAAAGCACGACTTGTTTGCCGGCGTCGGTGAGGCGGTTAAACAGCTGGAACACGATATTTACTGTGGCCGATTTGCCCTGGAAATACTGCACGTCGTCGATGAGCAGCGCGTCGGCGTCGAGATAGCGGCTTTGGAACGCCTGGAAGCTCGATTTGTCTTTGCTGTGTGGTCAATCGCGGCGATGGAATATTCCGTGATGAACTCCTGCGCGTCGATATACACCACGCGCATATCGGGCCGCGTTTCCAGAATGTAGTTCTGGATAGCTCGTAGCAAGTGCGTTTTGCCCAAACCGCTTTTTCCGTAGATGAACAGGGGATTCAGGGTCGACTTGCCGGGCGATTCGCTACCGATACAGCCATCGAATAGGCCAAACGGTTCGAATCGCCGATGATGAAGTTCTCGAAGGTCAGCGCGGCGGCGCCCGTGTCCATGCCGTTCGCGCGCGCGATTTGGCTGCCGGTGAGGTGGCTTGTCGCCGCCGGCCGGCGGCTGCGGGGAGGCTCTCGGCTGTGTCGCAATAGCAGGCTGAACTTGCGGTGCGACCTGGGGCTGGGATTGAATCGGCTGCGCGGCTGGCGCTGCAGGTTCGGAATGTGCGGGCGCGATGGGCGCAGCATTCGCCTGCGCTCCACTGCCTGAGGGGCTGCCGGTTGCGCGGGCGGCGTGTAAGGTGCCGCTTGCTGGGCGTTTGCGTGGCGATTTGCTGCATGAACGCCGAAGAACCCGGGTCGACCTCGATTTCTACCACATATTCGGTTTCGAACAAGTCGCGCAGCGCCTGCTCGATTTGCGAAAGCGCTTTCGATTTGGCCTTTAATGAAGTCGGTATCGACGGTGGCGAGCAGGAAACCCACGCTCGATGCCTGCGGTTGCATGCGTCCCAGAAACGCGTCGACCTGCGCCGGATTCACCGTGCCATACGATTTGACCTTTTTCGATAACGGCTTGCCAGGTTTCATAGGGGTTGTTTGGATCCATATTTATTCAAGCCGCCTTCCCTCCGTAGATGGTATCGAGATTATAGCGGCCAATCCTCAATTGTGGTGTCTTCAGCGGGTGTGAAATTAAAACAACGCGTCGATGACGCGCAGACCTTCGTCAGTGACCTGTCGCATTTTTCCGACGGTGGAAATAAGGCCTGCCTCCTCGGGCTTTTGAGCGCGCGGTGGGCGCTGCTCGCCGCAAGGCCAAGTTCTTCGACGATGTCGGTCACGCGCAGCGTTGGCTGGTCCAAGAACAAATAGAGCACGTCTTTTCGCGGTCGGAAGGGCGGGCACCATTTGTTTGCGCTGTTCGCGCGTGGGTGCGCCCCTTCGGCACGTCGAAATCTTCCTCGGGTTTCACGCTGATGGTTACCACGGGCCGCATTTGATGTTGTCTTCGATCGTGATGCGACCGTGCGAGAACGAAAGATATTCCTTTACCAGGGGCAATCCACTGCCGACGCCGCGAATGTAGCGTTTCATGTCGCTTGTGGCCGACGAAAAGCCAGGCATTTGCGCCTTTTCCTTTTGGGGAATGCCGGGACCTTGGTCGGTGAAGCGAATCGTGTTGCCCTTATCAAAAAGCGAGACCACGATTTCCTTGAATTGGGCATGGATGAAATTCTCGCTGACCTCGCGAATCGCAGTATAGGGAATGCTGCCGCCGGCTTGCTGGGCCTGGGTGTAGATAGTGGAGGCAAGATTCTCGATGAACTCCGCCGTGGTGGTAGGAGCTATTTCAGTCACGCGTGGCGCGCTTCGGAAGTCGTCATAGCAAGCGATTCGTGCGCTCGCGATAGCGCGAGAGTAATCCTCGTTGACTCCAGATGCGGGCTCGGGTGCGTTTTGTGCTGTGTTTAGTGTAGGTTCCAACGCTTTTCCCAAGTTATTCCAGGTTTTCCGCTAATTTTCACTCGCTTGGAAAATTGTAAAACTTTTTCACGAATGAGTTCCACCATTTTAGAGGTGGAAAGTCATGTTTTTTCAAGACTCTTTCCACTCATGGTGGAAATTTCCATAGCCATCAACCTCATGTTTTCCGAGTTTTCCACTTTTTATTCAAGGAATGTGGAAAACGGTGGAAATGATTGGAAACCAATGTGAAAACCTTGAAAACAGCTTTGACTTACTGGAAAACAAGGGGAGAGAACGGAAAAACACGACAGTTTGTACGCTTTCCTGAAAAGTCCAGAGCAAGTTTTGAATTCATGCTGGAAAAATTGGCGAAAACATGGAAAAGCCCAGCTCATAACCGCTTTCTGAAGTTTTTGCAAAGTTTCCACGCTGCTGGAAAACATTTTTCCAAAACGTGTTTCACGGTTTTCCGCGTAGTTTCCACGGAAAAACCGCGTAATGCCTGGGTTTTCCTCATTTTTCCACATTTTGAGACGGTGAATAAGCTTGGTTTTCCACAATGGAGCTTATTTAGCCCGCGATTGTGTGCGGTGGAAAGAGCCGCAACGACGCCCGGCAGTTTTCCGCGGTTGGAAAAGTCGTTGTTTTCCGTTCCATTTTTCCACTCGTGAAGAATTCGTCGTGAATTGAAACCTATATATAGTGTTGAAAACATAAGCGAGCCTACTAGTAGCGTTTTTTTTCGCCCGAAAGCGCCGTTTTCTTTCGAAAATGCTTTATGAACTGCGTGAAAAGGGGGTTTACATCCGATTTCGCTACGTTATACTTGTACGGCTATTCATTGAAACACATGCTGCAATAACGTGAAAGGGGAGTCGAAATGAAGCGCACCTATCAGCCGAATAACCGCAAGCGCGCCAAGACCCACGGTTTCCCGCGCACGCATGGCGACCAAGGGCGGCCGTGCCGTTCTCGCTCGTCGTCGCGCCAAGGGCCGCAAGCGTCTGACCGTGTAAAACCTCGGAGGTCGGCGTGAAATCGACAATTAGGTCGAGCGTCGACGTTTCGCGGCTTTTTCGCAGGGAAAACGCTTCAGCACACCGTTCGCAACGGTGCTTGTGCTGAAGAGAACTGAGCAACACGACCATGATTTGCATGGTCGTGTTGCTTTATAGCGGGGAAAAAGCTTGGCAACGCCGTTTGGCGCAATGCCGCGAAACGCCGGCTCCGTGCAATCGTGTGCGATCTTGGGGGCCCGTGGGAGGGTTGGGACGTCGTAATTTCGGCACGCTCCGCCATTCTGAAGGCTTCTTATAGTAAAGTGAGCCACGCATGCGAAAAAGGCCCTTGAAAAGGCCGGTTTAATCAATCCTGCTTCGCGATAATGCTCCGGGCGGGAGTTTGTGGAAGAAGGCATATTCGATGAATGCCGTGTTTGCGTTTGTGCGCTCGCTGCCTAAGCGGGCCGCTTTGCTCGCGATTCAATTCTATCGTGCTGCCATTTCCCCAATTTTGGCCCCTGCTGCCGCTACGTTCCCACGTGCTCAGAATACGGGCTCGGGCGATTCGACGTTTCGGCTTGCGCAAAGGGAGGCTGGCTCGCCATAAAACGCATCGCAAAGGTGCCACCCTTTCCATGAGGGCGGCTATGATCCTGTTCCCGACAAGCTCTAGAAAGGCAGTGCCGTATGTGGAACGTGTTTAAGGACTGGATATTCGATTGCATCGCATTCTTCGCCAATTTCCTTGGCGACTGGGGTCTTGCGATCATCGTTATCACGGTTATCTTCCGTTTGCTCGTTGCTCCTATCATGCACAAGCAAATCAAGTCGACCTTCAAATGCAGAAGGTCCAGCCTCTTATGCAAGAGATTCAGAAGAAGTTCGCCGACGACCCCGTTCGTCAGAACGAGGAAATACAAAAGCTCTACGCTGAAACCAAGTTCAATCCCTGGCTGGCTGCGTGCCCATGCTCATCAGATGCCGATCTTCTTGGCCATGTTCTAAACGCTGCGTGAGATTGGTTACTCGCACCCCGACGAGGTATACAGCTTCTACGGCATGGTTACCGACCTTACGAAAACGCCTGCAAACGTGATTTCTGACGGTTTCGGCGCATTCTTCCGTATTTGGTACTCATGCTCGTGTTCGCTTTGGCAACGTTTTTTGCCTATGGTTCTGCCAGAACATCAAGAACGATTCCGCACAGCGCAACCAGATGCTTATCATGGGTGGCGTTATGACGATCTTCATGCTCTGGATTTCCTGGGCTCGCCCGCTGGCGTTCTGCTGTTCTGGGGTGCGTCTTCTGTTATCGGCATTCTGCAGCAACAGCTCACCATGCGTCACCTGAAGAGAGTTGAGGCTCAGGCCGAGGCTGCTCGCATTGAAGTTGAGCCGTCAAAGTTGACGTCGAGCGCAAGGCCAAGAAGAAGCGTCCGACCAAAAGCACTAATATCGATCCGACCATGCCGCGCGCCATATCTGGCGCGCTTGCATCAGAAAGGATTGAACCATGTCCGACGAAATCATGGACGATCAGGTTAACGAAGAAGCGGTCGAAGATACCACCGAAGACCAGCTCAAGGCGATGAGCCGCACAGCGAAAAGCATGATGTGAGCGAAGAAGAGCTCGATGAAATCGCCGACACCGCTATTGCCGCGTTGAAGGGTATTCTCGAGCACTTCGATGTGGGTGAAGTCACCATCGACAGTACGCAAGGGCGACGAGGGCGAGCTTTATTTTGGATATCACGGGCGACAACCTGGCTATCCTTATTGGCCGCCATGGCAAAACGCTCGACGCGTTGCAGTTCATCATTTCCGCCATCACAACGCGCACGATGGGCTTCCGTTACCCGGTTATCGTCGACGTCGAGGGTTATAAGAACCGCCAACGTCAGAAAATCGAGTCGGTGGCATACTCCGCCGCTCGACGCGCGAAGTCGCAGCATCGCAGCGTGAAGCTGCGCCCCATGACGCCCTATGAGCGCCGCCTGGTTCATCTCGCCCTGCGCAATGAGCCTGGCGTTGAAACCGCTTCCGAAGGTGAGGGTGCCGCCCGTCACGTGGTGATCATCCTGCTAGGGAACAAACTCATATGCATGCTTTTTAAGGCCCTTCTTCTGAAGAAGGGCCTTTCTTTATGGCGTGCTTTGGCCAACACGGTACAATTGCAGGCAATGAACACGCGCACCGCGCAACGAGAGAGGTTTTCATGGGCACGCTTCGCGATATTCTGGCCACGCGCCACGGCATCGACATCACCGAACAGCAGGAGCAAATCCTGTTCGACGACCTACACCATTATGGAAATCCAACAAGACCATGAACCTCACGCGCATTCTCTCCGAGGAAGACGGTATGGTGCTGCATTTGGAAGACAGCGTGCTCGGCTTGCCGTACGTGAACGATGCGCCGGTTGGCCTCTATGGCGACTTAGGTACCGGCGGCGGGGTTTCCCGGCATTCCCCTGTGCGTGCTTACAGGCCGCGAAACTCTGCTCGTCGATTCGGTTAAGAAGAAGGTTCGCGCTCTGGAGCCTGTTGCCGAAGAGCTCGGCGTTGGCGATTGCCTTTCACGTATGGCGGCCGTATTGAGGACCTCGCCCTTGAGCGTCGAGGAGTTTTTCGGTGCTCACGGCTCGCGCCTTGAGGCTCGCTCGGGTCACTGCTCGAGCTGGCCTCGCCCCTTTGCGTAAGGGCGGTCGTTTGGTGTGCTACAAGGCGCAACCGACTGAAGAGGAACTTGAAATCGCCTTCGGCATTATGAAACCGCTTGGCTTCGACCTCGTATGCGATGACGGCCATGAGCTAAGCGATGGTTCCACGCGCCGTATTTTCGTGTTCCAGAAAGCGGCAAACCCGCGTATCGCGCTTCCTCGCCGCGTCGGCATGGCGCAGCGCAACCCCTTACGCCTGCCGACTTCGCTCAGAAGAGTGGTCAGAAGAGCAAGAAACGTCGATAACAAGCCTGATCCCTCTTCCCTAGACTGCTTACGAGAAACGCCGTTAGTGCGGTTGAGTATCCGCGTCTCGGGTTGCTCTAGAAGCGTCGATTTCGCGTTCGGTTCTTCCCGCGTCAAAACCGTCGATGTGCCAAAAATTGGCGAACCAGGAATTTTGGCACGGCTGTGGATTGCTGCGGCGAATTCCCTTACTGAATATATAATGGAACAACTTAGCGACGGAAATGCGCTTGACGGCTCGCCTGTGAAATTCGCAATGGCTTGAGCCTCGCGTTTTTACCGTCGGTTTCGATGTTTCACGTGAAACATCCTTCATCTTCGTTCTACAGTGGCTATAAGCCTCGCATATACACGCAGTATCAATGAAGGAGGACGCGTGGGACTGTTTGATGGTTTGAAGAACCAGAGTCGAAAGCCTAAAGATCAGGAAGGCAACGCCGCCGAAAGCGAACAGATCGGCTACAACCCCGAGAACGCTCCGGTTATCGAGCGCGATCCAAATGTTTCACGTGAAACATCCGTTGTTTCTTCCACCCAGGAAGATCTTCAGGCTGACGCATACGCGAATGAACCCGCTCCTTCTGAGGCGGTATATACCGCGACTCCGCTCCGTTCGTATGCTGAAAAAAACCCGTGAGGCACGTCGTGGGCACCACGAAGGTTATTGCGATTCTTAATCAGAAGGGTGGCGTCGGTAAATCGACGACGACCATTAACCAATGGTGCGGCATTGGGCGCTATGGGAAAACAGGTGCTGCTTATCGACCTCGATCCGCAGGGCAATACCTCGAAGTGGCTTGGGCATTGAAAAAAGAACCTTTTGAATGAATGTATCTACGACGTGCTTATGAGCGACACCCAGCTTACCGATATCATCATTCCTGATGTGTGCGAAGGCCTCGATGTTGCTCCGCAACTATCAATCTTGCAGGTGCCGAAGTCGAGCTCGTTTCCGAAATGGCTCGCGAGGACGCCTGAAGGAAGCGATTGGCCATGTGCGCGGCAAATATGATTACATTTTCATCGATTGCCCGCCTTCGCTCGGCTGCTTACGGTGAATGCACTCGTTGCTGCCGATAAGCTGCTCATTCCGATCCAATGCGAGTTTTATGCGTTGGAAGGCGTGACGAAGCTCCTCGACTCAATGAAGCGCGTGAAGAGCCTTCTGAATCCCGGCTTGGAAATCTACGGCGTGCTGCTCACGATGTACGACGGACGTACCACGCTTTCGAAGCAGGTTGCCGCCGAGGTGCGTAATTTCTTCGGTCGCACGGTTTTCGATACGGTGATTCCTCGTACGGTTAAAATCTCTGAAGCGCCGAGTTTCGGCCAACCGATTAATGAATACGACCCGACTGGTAAAGGCGCGGAGGCATACTGCGCCCTTGCAAGAGAGGTGAGCCAGCGTGGCTAAAAATAAGAAGGCCGGTCTCGGCCGTGGTTTGAATCTCTTCTTGGCGGGTATGAAGCGCCTGCCGAGCCTGCTCGTGTAGCGCCCGAACGTCAGGTGGAACGCGTTGAGATGCAGGCGGCTTCGGTCGCGGAATCCGCACCCGCCTCCGTTGTCGAACGTGAAGTGATTCGTGAGGAAGACCTCGCTCCCGAAGATCGCGAAACGCTCGATGGCGAGAAGTATTCCACGCCAAAGCAATATGCGAAGCCGACCGCCGCAACCGAGCCGCTGAGTTCGCGCATTGCGCTGAAAGATGTGGTAGCGAAGACGGAGCTCATCGAAGAGCCCGATGGCGTAACCATTAAAAAGCGTCACCGAACGTCCCGCGACGCCCGCTGCCCGCTATATGGAGGAAGTCAATCGTCCGAGCGCTCTTGATGCGCGTTTGATGCAGCGCGAGGTTGCGTCCGCGCCTCAAGCGACAGTTCCCGCGCCTCAAGCGACGGCTTCCGCCGCAACTCAGGCTCAACCTCAAGTTGAAACTGCTGGAGCTCCTGAATCTTCCGCTGAAGCAGCACCTCATCATTTGGATGAGGTTCTATCGAATGGTGCATCCGAATCGAACCAGCCGCGTATGCATTTCAATAAAGGAAGAGCTCGACGAATTGGCTCTCTCAATTGAGAAAGATGGCCTGTTGCAGCCTATCTTGGTTCGCGAAGATGCTGAGGGCTATGAGATTGTGCCGGCGAGCGTCGTTGGCAGGCTTCCCAACTTGCTGGTCTGAAGAAGGTTCGGTTCGCATCAAAGAGGCCGATGATATGAAGGTACTCGAGCTTGCGCTTATCGAGAATCTCCAACGCAGTGATTTGAACCCTATCGAAGAGGCGTATGGCTACAAACGCATGATGGAGCGCGGCAACCGCACGCAGTCTGAAGTTGCGAGTGCGGTTTCAAAGGCCGCTCGACCATCGCGAACGCTTTGCGTTTGCTCGATCTTCCCCGAAGACGCTCAACAGATGCTGTACGAGGAGAAAATCACGGCCGGTCACGCCCGCGCGATTTTGGCCATTCCTTCCGATGAAGGTCGCGCAAAGCTCACCGAAAAGCTTGCCAAAGAAAAAGCTTTCGGTTCGTGAGGCCGAATCGCTCGCTCGCCTGATTGCTGGACGCGAGAAGCAAAAGAACAATCCGGTGAAAAAAGCCGCCGAAGCCCCGCTTCTTCCGCCGTGCTGCGAAGGATCTTTCCGAGTCGTTCGATACGAAGGTTCAGGTTCGCAGCGTGAACGGAAAGAATAAGATCGAAATCGAATTCAGGACGAAGAAGACCTGCATCGTCTCTACGACCTTATGAAGCATTCTGCTGAATAGCGCCGACATATAACCAAGGGCCTTCGCGATATTCCGAAGGCCCTTTCTTTCGACGAGGGATATACAACATGGTAGATATCGAAAAGGGCATCAAAGCGTATTCAAAGGGAAGGCCTTGCCGAGTTTATGAAAAGCGCCGGCATGCCGCATTCCGCGCGAAGCAAATCGAGCAATGGCTCTATCAAAAAGGAGCTACCTCGTATGATGAAAAAATGACGAACCTCTCAGCGAAGGACATGCGTGCGAAGCTCTCGCCGAAGCTTCTCCGCTGTATAGTGCGGGAAATCGACAATCGGCAGGTTTCTTGTGACGGCACGAGAAAATACATCGTGCGTTATGCCGATGGCTGCACGGCGGAAATGGTCGCTATGCCGTCAGGCGATCGCCTTACGGTATGCGTTTCGTCGCAAGTCGGTTGCGCGATGGCGTGCTCGTTCTGTGCCACAGGTAAAGAAGGATTCACGCGCAATTTGCTTCCCGGAGAAATTGTCGAGCAGGTACTGCTTGCTCAGAACGATATGGGCACCCGCGTGAGCAATGTGGTTATCATGGGTCAAGGTGAACCGTTTTGAATTACGGCAATACCCTTGCAGCCCTTCGTTTTCTGAATGGCAAAGATGGGCTCAACATTGGCGCGCGCCACATTACGGTTTCGACGTGCGGCATTCTCGATGGCATTCGAGCATTCGGTGCGGAACCCGAGCAGTTTATTCTGGCGGTTTCCCTGCATTCCGCCATCCAGGAAACTCGCGACGCTCTTATGCCTCGCGTGAAAAATCAAACGCTTTCCGCTTTGCATCGCGCGATTGAGGAATACCAAGCCGATTGTGGTCGCCGAGTTTCGCTCGAATACCTTCTTATCAAAGGCTTCAACGACGATGACGACCACCCTGGGCGCTCGTCGATTTCTGCGAGGGCATTTCCGCCCACGTGAATTTGCTGCCCTCAATAATGTTCCAGGCTCCCCCTTTTCAGCCCGCCTCCAAACATCGCGTCGATGCATTCATTCGAACGCTTGAACGCGCGGGCGTCGAAGCAACCATGCGAGATTCACGTGGTGGCGACATTGCAGCGGCGTGCGGCCAGCTTAAAAATCAAAAACGCTAGGACCCGTACGCGATTCAAGATGCTGAGATTCGCATCGTTAATACAAAGAATCGGTAACTTCAAATGCGATTCGGCGTATGTTGTGTCGGCAAAAAAATACGCCCAATGCAAGCACGCCTTACGTGCATGGGTTATATTGGGCAAAGGCAATTTAAGAGGGCGCGAGCCCATCGCGAAAAAGCTGCGATAAGAGTGAGGAATGAAATGGCGTATTCAGGCAACCCGAAGGATTATTCCGTCGCTGTGGTGTATGGCGGCACAAGCGGCGAGCGCGAGGTGTCTTTGAATTCCGGCGTCGCATGCGCCGATGCATTGAAAGAAGCTGGTTTCGCTGTTGACCTTGTCGACCCCTCGGTGAAAGAGGATTTGAAGAAGCTCATCGACGGCAATTACGACATCGCGTTTTTGGCGCTGCACGGCAAAGGCGGCGAAGACGGCACGATTCAGGGGTTCCTCGAAACGGTAGGCATTCCTTATACAGGATCGGGCATTCTCGCAAGTGCTCAGGCCGTGAATAAGGGCAAGGCAAAAGAGCTGTATGCCGCCGCTGGTTTGAACGTTGCTGCTTCCGCCGTTATTGGCAAGGGCGACGAGCTCGATGACGAAGACCTCAAAAGATTTCCGCCGAGATTGGCATTCCCTGTGTGGTGAAGCCCACGACCGAGGGCAGCTCCCTCGGTATGACGATCGTCCATGAGTATGATGAATTGCGCGGCGCGATTGACTTGGCTTTGAGCGTCGACGAGGAAGCCGATCGAAGCGTTTATCGAAGGCACCGAACTTACCGTGGGCGTTATTGGCAACGACGACCCGCGCGCGCTGCCTGTTATCCAAATCGTACCCACTGAAGATGAGTTCTATAACTTCCATGCGAAGTATGCTCAAGGCGGCAGCAAGCATTTGTGCCCCGCCCGCTTTCCGCAGAGGCAACCGAGGCTGTGCAGGAGCTCGCGGTTGCGGCTCATTCCGTTTTGGGTTGCCGCGGCATTTCCCGCAGCGACGTGATGATGGATGCCGACGGCGTATGTTGGCTTCTTGAGACGAACACCCTGCCCGGCATGACGGGAACCTCGCTTGTTCCCGATGCGGCGAAGGTCGCCGGAATGAGCTTCCCTGAGCTGTGCGAAAGATCGTTGCGCTCGGTTTGAATAGACCAAATCGCTTTAAACAAATGAAACGAGCCCTGCGGTGGGTTTTCCTCCGCAGGGCTCGTTAGTCTACCAAGGCTTCGAAAATGTCTTAGAACGGCTTAGAAAAGGCCGAATTTATGGAGCGCCCAAACCACGAGCGTGACAACCGCCAGAATAAAGGCCCAACTTACGATGTAGCAGCCGACCTTTTTGGAACGAGCGGCGTCGAGCATGGAGTCGTGCACGCTGCGATGGTCTTTCAAAATCGCAGTGCGTCCGCCGCCGCGCGGGATTTTTGATTTTTGAGGAAGGTTTCCATTCGGCAGGGTTGGCAAGCACGGAAACGATGCTGTCGTTGCTGAGCTTGGGATCAGGGCGCGATCCGTCGCCAGCTGCCTTTGCGAACGCCTTCAAGAAAACATTGAATTCCTCGGCGTAACGCGGTGCAAAGGCGATAAGGGCAACCTGGCCCCAATACTCGCCCGGTTCAGGCTCTTCGCTGTAGGCGGTGAAGCTGAGCACGTAATGCAGCTCCCAGCCTTTGCGGCCATGACGGCCGTGTTGTATGAGTCGTGGTTATTCAAAAGCCAACCAATTGTCCGTAAGGGTTTTTAAGCCACGCGATTTGCCTTTTGGAGTCGTCGAGCACGAATTCGATGGTGCCAATATCGCCCACGGCATTATCGGGTCCCGCGAGCGCTGCTCCTACTTTTTTATCCGAGGTGGAAAAGCGAACATACTCGCCAAAATATATATCGCCGGGTTTATGAGGTCATGCGGCGTCCTTTCGTGGTAGGCTTCAAAACATATATGGATGAATGAATCGAATCGGAAGTGCAACGAATGCAAATAGACGATCAACACACGAGTGTATACGACTTTTGTGACCGATGGCACGCCCACCGATGTGGTGGCGCGTTACGCCTCGTTAAAAACGCAAGCTTTGCATGCCGACTATGGTGACCTCGACCGCAATATCGTGGTTATCGATACCGAAACCACGGGCGTTTCCGAACGGAAAGACGAGCTCACGCAAATTGCCGCCGCTCGTCTTGAGCGCGGCGAAATCACTGAATGGTTTGTGACGTTCGTGAATCCCGGCAAGCCTATTCCCGATGAAATTTCATCTTACGAATATCTTTGATACTGATGTCGCCGATGCGCCCACGCCCGTTGAGGCGTGAGCAGCTCGCGCGTTTCGTGGGCGACGCCACGCTCGTCGCGCACAACGCCGCGTTTGACCGTCATTTTGTGACGAAAACGCGGGTGGCGCATGCTTGAAAGAAAACCTTTGGATCGATTCCTCGATTTGGCACGCATCGCGCTTCCACGTTTGAAGTCTCATCGCCTGATCGATTTGGTTCACGCGTTCGACGCGCCTATTTCAACCCACCGTGCCGACGCCGACGTCGAGGCCCTGTGCGCGGTATACCGTATTCTTTTGGCTGCTGTGAGCGATATGCCGAACGATTTGGTCGAGTATATTTCCAAACTTGCGCCCATTGAGGAATGGTCGACGGGCGCGGTGTTTGCACTTATCGCGGCCCAGCAGCGCGAACATGCGACATCGGCGGCGGGCGAGAAGGCGGAAACCTTCCCGTTTCGCTTTCGGCTATGCGCCGAGGTCGCTTCTCGCAGGCGAACCAGCCGAAGCCTGCTTCCGAAAATAATACCCCAACGCGCAATCGGAAGATTTGCCGATGGAATTCCCGCTGCCTAGGAAATTGAAGCGGCATTTTCCCCCGATGGCCTGGTGGGCAGCCTGTATAACGACTTCGAGCCGCGCGATGAACAGGTCGTTATGGCTAAAAAGTGCTCAAGGCGTTCTCCACGAGCACGAATTTGGTGGTTGAAGCGGGTACGGGCGTCGGTAAGTCGATGGCTTACCTGCTGCCCTCCCGCGCTTGCGCCCTTCGCAGTGGCTCGCGCATTGGTGTGGCTACGAAAACCAATGCCCTGCTTGACCAAATCGTCTATAAGGAACTGCCGCTGCTGAAAAGCACGCTTGCCGAAGCCGGTGTAGGCGACTTGTCATACGTGGCCTTGAAGGGCTTTTCGCACTATCCTGCATGCGAAAAGTGTCGCATATCGTAAGCGACGGAGCGCGCACGGTGAATGTGACGGGTAAAGATGTGAGTCAGGCACCTTCAATTGCCGCTCTGCTTTCGTATATTGAACAAACTGAATATGACGACATGGACGGCCTGAAGCTCGATTACCGCGTGCTTCCACGCTACGCTATCACCACCACGTCGCGCGAATGCCTGAAGCGCAAATGTCCCTCTTTTGGCCCGCAGTGCTTCGTGCATGGCTTGCGAAAGCGCGCCGAATCGGCGAATGTGCTTGTAACGAACCACTCATTGTTCTTCTGCGACCTCGCCGCCGGGGTTTCTTGCTGCCTCCGACGCGCTATTGGGTCGTCGATGAGGCCCACGGCGCCGAGGCGGAAGCCCGTCGCGCGCTTGCCGTGAAGCTCGACGCCGCCGAAATCGTGCGCCTTGCGAATCGTTTGGCCGCAACCGATGCGAAAGCGCAACCCGTTTGTGCGTCTGGAGCGTCGCGCGCCCATGAACGAGGCGACGATGCCCGAAGCGAGTTCGCTTTTTCTACGGCCTCACTGAAAAAGGCAGCCAAGGCCGGCCGTGCGTTCTCGGGCGATGCAATCGCGTTCTCCCACCACATGAAAGACTTGGTGGCGTGTGACACGAATCGTCAGAATCGCAACTACGAGAACATTGAGCTGTGGATCAACGACGAGGTGCGCGGGAGCCAGCAGTTCGCTGGCCTGCGCGAATATGGCAAGAAATTCCAAGAATCGGCTGAAAAACTCGTCGCCGCGGCGAGCGAGCTCGTCGCATTCCTCGAAGGCGTCGACGGTGTTGCCGATGTGCAGCGAGATGTTGCCACGGTAGTCATCGATGCGAAAGGGCATGCTGCAAGCGTGCGACCTTATTCTGAATAAAGTCGACGAGAACTACGTGTATGCCGCGAAGCTTTCGCGCAAGCCTGAACGCGTCGCCGAATGCCTCGGGCTCTTATCGTGAATATTGGCGCTACGCTCGACGAAACCCTCTACGAGAAAACGCATTCCGTGGTGTATGCGAGCGCGACAATCGCCGTGGGAGACGATTTCAAGAACTTCCTCGGCGCCATGGGCCTTGGCGAGACCGAAGAGTCGCGGGCAAATACCTGCATGCTGGGCTCGAGCTATGATTTCGACAAGAATATGCAGGTGCTTGTGCTCACCGATATTCCCGAGCCCAATCAGCCTGGCTACTTGGAAACGCTCGAAGATTTCCTTATGCAGGCGCATCTTGCGCAAAACGGAAGCATGCTCACGCTGTTCACGAATCGTCGCGAAATGGAAGAATGCTTCGGCGCGGTCGACCCTCGCTGAAAAAGAAGCGGGGCTGCGGCTCGTATGCCAAAAATGGGGCGTTTCCACGAAGGGCCTGCGAGACGACTTCTTGAAAGACGAGCACTTGTCGCTGTTCGCCCTGAAGAGCTTCTGGGAAGGCTTCGATGCCCCCGGTGCCACATTGAAAGGCGTGGTTATTCCGAAGCTGCCGTTCGCCAAGCCGACCGACCCGCTTTCGTGCGAGCGCGCGGTGCGCGATTCGAGCGCCTGGTCGCATTACACCCTGCCCCAGGCGGTTATCGAAGTGAAGCAGGCGGCAGGTCGCCTTATTCGCTCTCAAACCGATTCCGGTACACTTGTGCTGGCTGACAAGCGATTGGTTACGAAGGGCTACGGAAGGGTGTTCCTGCGTTCGCTTCCGTCGAAAAACATCGTGAAATGTACGCGCGCCGAAGCGATTGAGGCGCTGCGTCGGGGCGTTGTGGGCTCTGCGATACAATAGCCGCATGAAGAAAAAAAGCCCATACTGGGAGCACCGCACCATTGCGGCGAACCTCCATTTGAAAAGAAACACCAAGGGAACGTCCAACGAGCTGTCGCTTTCGGTGCTCGGTGGCCTCAGCGTGCAAAAGACGAAGAAGATGCGTCGCAAGGCGGTTCGGGCGCTTCCCCCTCATTCACCATGCCCCACGTTTTTCAGGGAAGTCGAAACGCGCACCGGGCGCTTCCTCGAAAAAAGCAGCCCATTACGGGCGCTGACGTCGCGGGCATCGCTTTGTCGATTTCCGACCGTCGAAACAGAAGCGCCCAGGCGCGAGATCGTGCGCTCGCGAACCCCGAAGCCGAAATCAAACGCCGCAAAACTGCGCGCCGCGCTTGGCGCGCAGTGGGTCTCGCATTCGCGCTTGCGGCGTTTGCGGGCGCTTTCGGCGTTTGCGGTGCATGTGTTCACGGCCGCGTATGAAGACAATCAACAACACAAATCGCTGCTCAGCCAAGGTTTCAGCGAACTTACCTCGGCCGATGAGGTCGTGCTTGCCGCCGATGAATTGGTGGTGGCTTCTTTTGACGACCTCGATGAATCGAAGATTCCCGATGTAATAGGCAAAATTCCCGATGTCAACGTGAAGCTTTCCGCCGCGAAATCGTTTGCCGAATCGGCTAAGGAGGGCGTTTCGGGCGACGACGAAGGCCGCCGATCAGCTTGCGGCCTCGGCCGAAGCTCGGAAAACCATGCTCGAACTCGCCGAAGCAATTTTGACCGAGGAACAGGCTGCCAAGCAAGCCTCAAACCTCATGGCTTCGTGCTGGGAAAATGTGCTCAGCGCCGACGCCCTTCTTCGAGAGGCCGCCGAATTGGTGACCGATACCAATGAGGAAAACACGCGCACTTCCCAAAAGAAATGCGAGCAGGCCCGCGAGCTTTTGACGCAAGCGTCGTCGGAATTCGAACAAGCGCAAGCCTTGTATCCCGCTGATTATGGCCCGTTCGACGACTACATTGCGGCGCGGCGGCAGTCGATTGCATATGCCATCGCATCTGACGAAGCGATTTACGTGCAAGACAAGGCGACCGCCGATTCGAACAACGAAAAGTACAACGAATGCGACGCTGCAGCCGCCGCGCTCGCAGCCAAGCTTCCCAAAACCACGGAAGCGCCCATTGTGGCGGCGCTCGACGAATCGCTCGACGATTCGCGTCAGAAATATATGGAAATACGGTCCCAGGCAGCCGCGTGCGTGCGTTTCTTCGTGATTATCTCGGCATCAGCGGCTGATGGAGTATACTTTTAAACGAATATGCCCACATCATGACGAATAAAGTCTGTGAAAGGTGCAACATGAGCACACCAATGGATCATATAGCCTACCTCTCCCAGGAAATTGGGCCGCGTCCCGCGGGAACCGAAGGAACAGCAAGCGGCGCTCTATATTACCGAGCGCTTGCAAAAAGATGCCCATCTATCTGCGCAAATCGAAGACTTCACCTGTAATTCCAACGCGCTTATGACGCCGATCATTTGCTACGGCGTGGCAATCGTCGCGGTGCTGCTTGGCATTATTCTGCCGTTATTGCTATTCCGGCTACCGTGCTGGCCCTGGCTGCTGCCGGTATCGCCATTGCGAAGAAGCGCTCGACCACCCTCTTCTTTCGCAGGCGTTCACGAAGGGCGTGAGCCAGAACATCGTTGCGAAATACGAGCCCACCCAGTCGAGCGATGCAGCGGGTTCGCGTCGTCGCAAAGGTTATCGTGGTTGCTAACTACGACAGCGGCAAAGGTGCGCCGCGAAACCGCCGGCGTCTTCGTTCGCGCACTACGCCCCCTGCGTTTATGGTGCGCTTGGCGGCATGGTCGTTGCGGCAGTGTTCACGCTTCTGCGTGGCGTCGTACTTTCCGAAGGCGCTGCTTCTTTGGTACTCGCCGTGCTCGCGGGCGTGTGCCTTATTCCGAGCGCCGTCCTGCTCGTGTTCGCTCTGCTTGAGAAATTCGGTCCCTTCACGGAAGCCGCGAACGATAACGCTTCCGGCGTTGCCGTCATGCTTGAGGTTGCCCGCCGTCTTGGCAATGGCGAAGTTTCTGCCGATGCGCCTATCGCCGCTGGTGGGGATGTCTCCTTCGTTACTGAAAAGCGTGAGCTTTCGAGCATTTCCGACAATCTGGTGCAGTTGAAAGACGGCCCCATCGTTACCGATACCGCGCAGCAGCGCAAAGAAACGATGGCCGCGTTGACCGGCGCCCCCGAAGGTCCGCTTCGCCGAGGTTGCGGCGAAGGCTGCCAGGTGAACGAAGCATGCTCAGGAAGAGGCGGCTGCCGATGCGCGCGCCGCATATGAAGAGCGCGTGCGAGCCCGCCACGAAGCTGAGGCCGCAGCCGCCGAGGCTGCGCGTATTGCCGAGGCGCAGGCAGCGAGCGCTGCTGCGGCTGCGGCTGCGAGCCGCCCGGCGTCGGTGCCCGGTGGTATAAAGAAGGCGACCGAAAAGGCTCGCGAGAAGATGGCTGAATCGAACGAACAGGCCGCCGCAGACGATACGTATCGCTCCCGTTTCGCCGATTACCCGACGGGTGCTGCTCAGATAAGCGCCGCCGCCGAGCCCGCAAAGGTTCAGGATGAAGCTGCCGCCCCGCGGTCGTTGCGGCTTCTGAGCCGGTTGTTTCTGAATCGGCTGCTCCCGCCGCTCAGCCCGCACGTGTTGCGGAGCCTTTGGCCGCGTCCGTTGCGGATGAATCTCAGGAAATCGAAGCTCCCAAGCCTTCCGCTGATATATATGCCGTGAAGGTTGCTGGGCCTGTTGCCGTCGAACCCGCAATTGAGGTGGCCAATCCCGTGCAGGAACCTGCTCAGGAGAACCAGCCCGTTCAATCGAAATCGAAGTCGCGCCCGTCTCCGTTTCCGAGGAGCCCCTTTCTGAAGCGCAGCAGCCCGCTGCCGACAAGGCTCCCGTGAGCCCCGCTGCTGCTACGACGCGCCTTCCCCAAATGATGTACTACCAGCCGCCCGTCGATCGTTCTGCCGTGCAGGCCGAGCGTGCGACAACGCCCCGCGTGATTGTCGAAGCGACGGCTGCTGAAGCCGTGGATATCGCCGTGGATGAAAAAGTGGCAGCCCAGCAATCAGGCGTTGCTGCATACGAAGCGGCAATCGCTGGAAGTGCCCGCATTTCTGAGGGTGCCGAAGGCGTAGCTCCGGCCCAGCCTGCCGCGAAGGTCATTTCCGCGAACATTCCTGTGGTTGATTTGCCACGCATCGAGCTGCCTGCCATGGTGGCGCCTGAGCCGAAGCCTATTTCGTTCGACGACCTGCGTCAGCGCGCCCGCTTGCCAGCGCCGCCGAGAATCGCGGCACCGAAGCAGCCAAGAGCTTGCTTTCGACATCGGTCCCTCAAATAGAAACCCCGGCACCAGGCGCAACCGTTGCAATGCCTTCTATGCCCGCGCGCCTGCTGTTGGTGCTGGTGCCTATGAGGTGCCTTCTGCCGAGCAACGCTCAATGTGAGCCTCACGGGTTCTTTTCTCGGCTATCAGCTCTATTGGCGCTGAGCTTGTGGGTGATGAGCTTCTCGACGGCGTTGAACCTGAAGATATGTATATTGATGACGCCGACGACTCTGCCTTCCAGAGCGATTTCACCGAGACCGGCGCATTTGCTGGCCCCGGCTATGTTGAAATGCCCCAGTCGCGCGTTGGCAAGTTCTTCGGGAAATTCCGTCGCAAGAAAAAGGAAGAAGAGGAAAGCGCTTCCGAATGGCTCGGCGTGGGCGACGATTTCGACGCACGTGAAGTTGGAAAGGCCCGCGGTGGCTGGGAGAGCTTCCCGTGATGAAGACGACGATTGGAACGGCGGCGCATTTTCGAATATGCGAGCGCGCGTTTTGGGTGAGGCGAATGGGGCCGCTTCCGACGATGCGGCGGCTCCGGCCCCTGCGTCTGCGGTAGCGTCCGATGTTCAGCCTTTGTCGCAGGGCGCTTCGGTTTCGTCCGATTCGTTCGCTTCGGCGTATGAAGCCGCGTTGCGCCATGCGGCATCTGAGGGCGATAAAATCGAAACCGCTGAAGAGATTCAGCAAATCTATTCCTTCGCGGCCGGCGATATCAACACTGAGGTGTGGTTCGTTGCTCTTGGTTCCGAGCTTGCCAACAACGGCGGCATCAAGGCGTTCCTCGCCGAGCATGCGCCCGGAAATGCGCGGCGCCGTTATCGTGAACCTCGAGGCGTTGGGCGGCGGCACGCTTTCCTACCCGAGCGTGAAGGCGACCTCTCGCAGGCTAAATGCTCGCCTCGCATGAAGCGCTTCATCAAGAAGGCGTCTCAGGCGTCGGGCGTGCAGCTGGCAAGCGCTTCCATCGATTGGAAAGAAAGTCCGGCAAGCTATGCTGCGAAGCATCGCATGCAGGCCGTATCGCTCGTTGGCATGGATGGCTATGCACCGGCTCGCTACGCTCAAGCGAACGATATGGTGGAAAACATCGATTCCCAGAGTGTCGATGCGGCTGCCGATTTCGTTGTGGAACTGCTGAAGAATATCTAGCCTATGAAAAAGCCGCCATTCAGCGGCTTTTTTGTACCCCAGGCGATTCCTGTTCTCTTCGGAGACAAATCGTGAGGTGAGGTTAGAAAATACGGTATTATATGTCGGTACTCAAACGGCCTCGTGGAAGGCCGTTGTGTTAAGGAGCGCCCTCGGGTGCTTGCCAAATGAACCATTGAGGTTACTTATGGCTATCGAGGCTTACTGCGTGAAGTGCAAGGCTAAGAAGGAAATGCAGGATCCCGTTGAGGGCGTTACCAAAAACGGTAAGCCCATCACCAAGGGTAAGTGCCCCGACTGCGGAACCACCATCTGCCGCATTGGAGCTGCAAAATAAAGCATCATCAAAGCCCCGCAAGGGGTTTTTTTAATATGGCTTCTCGGGTGGTTGCCCGTTTCGGTTGTTTCGTTAATCGACTTGCGAGCATTTAACGGACTCGAGCCGCGCTACGTTTTCGTAAACAAAAAGCCAAGGAACATGTCCCTGGCTTCGATTCCATGGAGCGGGCGACGGGAATCGAACCCGCGTTGTAAGCTTGGGAAGCTCAAGTTCTACCATTGAACCACGCCCGCAATTGAGCGAATGACAGTATAGCGTATCGCGCAGCTTTGTCACCGGGAATCCTCCTTAAGTCCATGCTTTCCCCGTCATCCATGAGCCCTGGAACGAGCCTGCCGACGTAGCGGTTCGCGCCTGAACTCGTCGGCGTATTTTGACGGCCACAAATGCAGGCATTTGAGATAGGAATTAACAATTCGGCATTAATAATCGATTCCTGCACCCCACCAGTCCCCAATGAAACTGATAGACTTACTCCGTACCCTCATTGTCGATAAAAGAAGCCGAACATGCAGATCCCGTCTTTTTCGAACATAGGCAGACTATCGAAAAAGTTGTTTGCCGTATTCTTGCGCTCGTGCTGTCCGCGTCGTGCATCGACATTTCTGCGCAATCCATGATTGCAGCATTGTCCAAAACACCCAGTGTTCAATTTCCTTCTGGTTTTTCCACCCCACGCTCTTTTGTCGTTGTCACCGCAATAGCCTCCCTCATCCTTATCGCCCTGGGCGCGAAGTGGCAGTCACTGAGGAGACATCCCCTTTCGCTCTACCTTTCTGCCGGCGTCGCAATGGTCGGGATTTCGGCTATGTGGACTACCGGAATGCCGGAATTGTCAATGTGCCTGTATATCGCATTCTCATTTGGATGCGCCTTCATGACCTTCTACTGGATTGAGTTGCTCGCCTCCGTTACCGCGTTCGAGCTTATGGTGATTATTGCGGGGAATACACTGCCACAATCCTGGTAACGCTCATAACGGATTGCCTCTCCTTTACGAGTACTTCGGTATCCTCTCGCTTGCGCTCGGATTTCTTTGTTTGAAATACGCCGACGACACCGTAACATCCACGCCGCCAAAGCACTCGGAAAACGCCTCCACCATCGATACGAGCACCGTCGCGCGAACCATCACGGGACTGTGTCTTGTGGGGGCTTGTCGCGGGAACTACGCAAAGCATAGCCCTTATAGAGGACCCATCTTGCTCCCTCTATTCCGTAGCTCCGTCGGCCATTGCGCTTGTCATCGTCGTCGCAATCATCGCCAACGCACCCGACGTACGCCTTTCAACTGCGCTTAAGATTATTTCATCGCTTACCGCCGGGGCTTTGCTTCTTCTTTTTAATGCCGGGAGCAACGCCTCTGTCATCGTATTTCCTCTCCCAAATCGCCTTCTCCGTGCTCTCGAGCATTGCAAGCTACGCCTTGGCGCTCGTTGTTAAGTCCCGCACGTACCACACGCTAAAAGCGGTAGGAACCACGTACGCAATGCTCTCTTTCAGCTCCTTGATTCTGCTCGTGCTTGTCGGATTGGGCGTCGATATAACCAGCTCCCACTTTGTGATTGCCTTAAGCTTCATTTTTTATCTGCGCAGCAATTTGGCTTATGGGAGATAGGGGAATCGACACGCTCATCAATCCTTTTCGTCCCATCGGAGCGAACGAAAGCCCCGCATCGGGGAGCCTTCAAGAAAAAAAGGCCGAGCTTGTCGCCCAACGGTCCAAGCTCACTCCCAGAGAAGCTGACGTCTTCTATCTGGCCGTGGTCGGACGAAGCTGCCCCTTCATTGCGGAAAAGCTCGTGTTGAGCGAAAACACCATACGTTCCTATCTCCAAAAAGTGTATTCGAAATGTGGGGTTCATTCCCGACAAGAGCTCATCTCTCTTGTCGAAGAAACGTCCGAATAACCCACAGGTGCAAACAAGATAAGATCTCTTCCCATCCACTTTCTTCGGAATCGCTACCTGGGACACGGCAGGTTCCAGCATGTCCTATATCCTATAGGCTGCCCTGAAACCCCAGCTCATGTAATGCATATATTTTGTATGTAACTTCTTTTTTCCCGCAATTAGGTGCACTTCGCATCTATCGCTCCCAAACGCCATGGGTCATGCTTCCCCTCAACGGAATCGACACCGATGCCAAAACCAAGGAGACCAGCTATATGAAGTCAAGGCCTGGATAGAGAATCCTTAAGAAGTTTTAGGTGAGCAAGTTTATCGGATTTTTGCACTTTGACAGCTGAATATTGAATGCTTTAGGCGCAATGGAACAAGGCCATGGCGACCTTCGAGAAAAAGGATGTTGCGCAACTTAGGCCCGCGGCTCCGAATGGGACCTGGTCTCGCAGGATCGCGTAGATGATGTGGCAAAGCTTTCTGGCTACGGCCATCACGGCGACCCTGTGGCACTTGCCCTCGCTCCTCTTCTTGTCGTAGAAGGCGCGCAGGCCGGGGGTCAGCCGATATGCCCCCTGGGCCGCAAAGGTGAGCGCCCGCCTCAGATACGGCGAGCCGTGCTTCGTGATCGATCCGCCTTCCAGCTCGAACTTCCCGGACTGGTTGACGGACGAGTTGATGCCGGCGTAGCTCACGATGGCGGCGGCGTTTTGAACCTGGAGACGTCTCCTATCTCCGCTACTATCTGGGCGCCCGTCGTGGTCGATATCCCCGGGACCGTGAGGATCAAAGGCTCGAGGGACTCAGCAGCGCGGCTATCCTCCCGTCAGCCTCGGCGACGCGGTCAAGCAGGAACCCGATCTGGGAGATGTAGGATCTGAACTCGAAGGACGCGGCCTCGGAGCCGAGGGTGAACCCGATGGAGGCTTTGCCCGCTCCTTGATCTTGGCCGCTTGCCTGGCGCCGCTTCTGCCATGCGACGCCTCCGTTACGATCTTCTCGAGGGTGGATTCCCGCACGCGAGCGATGTCGGCGGGAAGGGGCACTTGGCGAGCACCGCAAGCGACGCCTTCCCGAACATGTTGGGAGAAGATGCCGCCGTACTCCGGGGGAAGTAGGTGTCCATCAGGCACACGACGGGTCTTCACGGCGGCTACCTGCTCTTTGAGCGACTGCCGGTAGCGCGTGAGGGGTCTTCAGCGACTGCAGCTCGTCTGTGGCGAGCGCGGTCTCGTCGAAGTTCCCGATTCGCAGCGTCTCGGCGATGACGACGCTGTCGATGCGGTCGTTCTTGACCTTCGAGAGGCTCTTGAGCCTGCGCACCGCCTTCACCTGCATCGGGTTTATGACGGCGACGCGGTATCCGCAAGACGTCAGGTACGAGAAAGCAGGCCTGCCAGTAGTGGCCGGTGGCCTCCATGCCGATGACCACGTCGTCTTGCGTCTCGGCGATGCCCTCCCGAGCCCATGCGACGCACCTCTCGAAGCCCTCCTTGGAGTTCTTGAAGGGCATCGGCTTCGCGACCTCGTCGCCCGTCTCGCCCACGGCGCCGACCACGTGGTCCGCCTTGGCGATATCCACGCCCGCATAGATCATCGCGGCATCTCCTCTCTCCGGTTGCCATGGTGGGGCCTCTGCCTTGTCCGCTCAGGACCGCAACCTCCCAAAGAGACCCGAAGTGGGCGCCCGCGCCCCTTCATCCAGCTAATCCGCGGCCTTGCCTGAACGGGGCAGGATGCCATCCTCCTTGCCGAGATGCGAAAGCTCTCACGCCATGCCGGCATCCTGCCCACCAGTCACTGCATTGCACCTAAAAGCATTCAATAGAAGGCTGAAAAAAATGCAACGTATTTAATGTAGGAGGAATCATGAAGACAAGCTGTCAAGTTGCCAAAGCTGGAGTCACGCGCCGTGGATTTTTAGGCTTGGCGGCTGCAAGCGCAGTTATTGCGGGATCGGGAATCGCAGGGTGCTCCCCGGCCAAGCCGTCTGAAACTGGCGCTGATGCCGAACAGGCGCAGACGGTCCCTGAAATCGCCAGCGAGATTAAAGAGACAAAAGAAGCGGACGTTGTAGTGGTCGGCTTGGGGTGGCTGGCGTCGCGGCGATGAGGTCTGCAGCCGAAGCAGGAGCCACGTCATCGCCGTTGAAAAAACGAGCATCGCGAATTGTCGCTCGAGCATGTTCGCCGCTTTCAATTGTGATACCGCTCGGAAACTGGGAATTCCCGATACCGACCCAACGGAAATCGGCAATGAGCTCATGACTCAGATGGCGCATCGCGCAGACTACAGGGTAATCAACACCTGGCTCAAGCATTGTGGGGGAAGCGTTTGAGTGGTATACGGGAGCCTATAAGGACCTTCTGCTCCTAGGACCGGAAGATGCCTTTCCGAAAACCCCGACCAGATTTATCTGTATGCGGAAGCGTTGGGGGATCGACATATAGACCCAGCATCGATCATGAGCACATGTTCGCAGCATGCTGCTGCGTAGGCGGCAGAGACGAAACCCATCGACCGATTCTCGGGCGAATATCGAAAAGGCCCTGGAGACCGGCAACGCCGAAAGCTGTCTTCGACTCTCCTGCAGTGAAGCTGGAAACGAAAGACGGCAAGGTGTCTGCGGTAGTATGCAAAAACCTGCAGGATGGCACCTACACGCGTTATACTGCCTCCAATGGTGTGATTCTTGCTTCGGGTGACTACAGCTATAACGACGAGATGCTTCAAAAAGTATGCTCCTGGGTGTATGCCCACAAGGATAACTACCTTTTCTCTCACGAAGGAATGGACTGCAAAAAACCACGCAAGCACTGGCGACGGCCAGAAGCTCGGAATCAGCGTCGGCGGACACCTTGATATCGCCCCCATGCAATCATGGCGCATATCTTCCAATTCGGCGTCGAAAACTTTATCGAGCTGAACGAGCGCGGAGAACGCTTCTGCAATGAAGACCTCAGCATGACAAACATCGCGAAGGTAATACTGAATCAGCCTGGAAGTAAAGTCTTCCAAATTATCGACGCCAAGGCGAACGACTACTATCCGATTGACGAGATGCTTCCCATGATGAGAGGCTCTGACGGTGAGACGTACTCTGCAGAGGCGGACACCCTCGAAGAACTCGCCGCCAAGCTTGGATTCGATAATGACGCCGCAAGCACCTTTGTGGCCAGCATCGAAAGATACAATGAACTTTGCGAAAAAGACATGACGACGACTTCGGAAAAGCCGCCGAGAAAATGCATCCGATTATCGAGCCTCCGTTTAAGGCGGTAACTTACGATACGCTCAAGCATACGTCCGTCGAAGACGTAAGCTGCATGCGTCTTCTTGTCACCATGGGCGGTCTTGTCACCGATACAAACGCACGAGTTCTTGACGACGACCTGAATCCCATCCAGGGGCTGTATGCGGTTGGAAACGTTCAAGGTGGCAGGTTCGTCGACGATTATCCGTTCAGCCTGTCGGGCGCCAGCCACGCAGCCGCACTAACCTATGGTTACCTTTGCCGGCGAGCACATTGTAAACGGCGAAACCGCGGAATAGTCCATTCAACCAAATCGTATCACGACCCTCCCTCTCGAGCGCGTACGACGCATGCGGTCATCCCTCCCTCTAGGCCGCATGCGTCGACGCTGCCGTCAATCCCCTTATCTCCACGGCCCCATCCCACTAAGGGTGCATAAATAGAGAAAAGCCCTCTGGCATGGGGGTTATTTAGAAAGTTGATTTGCGAGGGAAGTTAGCGGAACGTGCCAGCAAAAACATTGGAAAGCTGATGCCTTGCCGCCTGGCGATGTCTGCATGAAATTTGATTAAGATAGTAAAAGAAGCGTTCCTATGCTGAAATAATGCACGGCAAAGGCAAATCATGCGGCTCGGTCGGAACCCGATCGACTCGCTGCGTTTCGAATGCCACACCGATGATTTTGGCAGAGTTTGGGGCTCGTTTCACGTGAAACGAGCCCGAGGTATTCATCGTAATTGCCACCGCCGTACCCCCAAGCGTTGAAAGCCGTTATCGAATGCGACCATGGGTACGATTACCGCATCAATGAATTCAGGTGCACAAACAGGGGAAATCGGAAACTGATCCATCGTCTTCTGCAAAGCGTTTAAGAGGGTTAGCGATAAAAGGCACGTTTTCATCTTGCCAAGCCCGGTATTCGACCGAGCGCATATACATGCGAGGGTAGAACCTTTTGTATTCATGCAAGGAAAACCACGGTTAACTTTGCGTATAGCACCAGGCAATGAAATCCTCAAAGGTTGACCTCGGTTTTCATTGGGGCATATACAGCAACCGTCGAACCTGCGCTCAGGTATGCGAGTCGATCCTTGAGCTTCCGGCAAATGGCATGTGAGGCTTGTTCCCGGACGGAAGCTAACATGGCGTCACGCCGGGTAAGCACCTCATGGCGGAGTTCCTTCTTGATATGTTTCGAATCGTTTTGCATGACCGAAGTATAACGCGCGTTCGGCAAGAGAAGAATTTGCTCCTGCTTTAAGGCTAATAGCTCACGAATCTCGTGAGAATTAATACAAAATACGAGGCCATAATCGAGTTGGAAAAATTTTTAAAAAGTCTTTGCAAATCTTAGGAAAGCTTGTTATTATAGACGAGCTGACAAAGCAATGCGCCGTTACCTCAGCTGGATAGAGGGACTGACTACGAATCAGTACGTCGGGGTTCGAATCCCTCACGGCGCACCACTTACATGTTTAAGCCGCTCAAACGAGCGGCTTTTTTTTGTTTCTCAGGTATTTACCGCCGAGTGGAATTGGATGTCTGTGTGCGCAAGCGAGGATGCCTCGCTCACGCTCGATGACGCTACGCTTACCATAGATGGCGCCGGCGCTGGCAACGTTCATGCCATCTATTTCTGCAACAACAATAAGCCCAACTTAAAGAATGGCTCTAATCTCACCATTAAGAACTACAAGCAGGACGCTCTTGAGTGGGATGGCGGCGACGGCGGCTACAACGTGAACATCGAGAGCGGCTCAACCTACGCCCCTGACCACTGCCGTTCTGGCTTTACGGGCACGTTTATCGTCACGGTCGGCAACTCCACGGTTACGGCCAACAACAAACAACGCTCTCACAGACATCATCTTCACTGGCAAGGGCGAGTTCAAGAGCACAAATGTTCAGATTTCTGGTACCAAAGGGCACGCGCTACTGGAACGCCGCCAAAGTAGCAGCAGCTTGCCGATGGTTGGACGTTCAATAGTTGGTATACCGATGAAGACTGCACTGCCAAATGGGACGATGATGCAGAGCTTGCAACCTCCATGACGCTGTTTGGCAAATGGACCAAGAATACAGACCCTGATCAGTAATGCCGCATGTAATCAACCCCACATCTTCGCTTGTTATCGCGCCGCGGCCATCCTGACCTTTCGCCATGCAAGCGCCCTATGGAGAAAGATGGCGCTTTGCGTTTTACGCGGGGGGTAACATAGCGTAAAAATCAATTTGTTGCGCAACTTCTGAGCGGTTCTTCCCAAAGCTGTAAAACTATGGGGTTTTTCCTTGGGTGTGGCGGCCGTTAAACGGGCGTCTCAGGGCGCAGGGTGGCCTTATGACTCACCTTTACCTTAAAAATCAAGAGAAACTGCGTTCAAGTGTTAAAATAACATGTTGAGGAACTATCTTTGCTACCCCTGGTTCACTTTCTTTTAGGAACTAATCTTACTGAGATATCGCAAAGGAGCTGCTCAAGCCATGAAGGCAACCGATTGAAGGTTAATGCGGTTGATGGGGACGGAAATGACTGAAAGAATGAGGGAAAAACAAGAAGAGAAAGTGTGGCAGACCGCTACTCTTTCGAACACAAAGCCCTTTCGGTAGTGCTCTCGGTAGTGCTGCTGGGCTTCGGTTGGCCGGCGGTGAACCCGTCGGAGACTTTCGCGAGCGATGAATCGGCGCAGGCCGATCAGGTGCAAGCTGAAGTCGCGCAACCTGAAGAGACTCAAGCCCTGGAAGAGACGGCAGACGATTCTGCCGCAATGGCTTTGGCTGCTGCTGACGAGGCCGCTCCGGTTGCGGCTTCCGACGAGCAGGCTGCTGCCGAGTCGGTAGCTGACAAAGCCGGCGACGGCATCGGCGCCGAGCGCTTCCGACGAGGAAGAGGCTTCTGCTGTGGAAGATGCCGTGGAAGAGGATTCCGCGGTAGACAACCAAGGCTCTTCGCAGGCGGCTGCTGCCCAGGCGAAAACTGAATACGATATTTCGCTTGTGCTGAAAAACGCTTCGATCAAGAAGGCCGACGGCACCAATGAACTCGTGAGCTTGCCCGCCACGAAGGTCACGGTTTCCGCCGATAAAGATTTCAAATTCACGGTTGTGCCCGATTCTGCCTGTAAGCTGAATCGCGTGCTTGTAAACGTTGCTGGTCAGGAATCCCCCCCCCTTATCCCTGACGCCGATGGCGTTTACGTTGTTGCATCGAGCGATATTGCCAAGGGCGCAACGTTGACCGTTGAAGCCAGCTCTTCTCCTGGAAACGTTGGCACCGTGCTTGGTGGAGTGCTTGGCGGTGGCGCTGCTGCTGCGAGCGATGTGAACGGCAGCGCAGACTACACGATTGCTATAGGCGAAACTAAAACCATTAAGGGCACTTCCGGCATTAGTGATAGCTGGAGTTCTTCGGATACGACAAAGGTTACGGTTTCTAGCAAGGGTAGTTCTGCCGATGTGACTGGAAAAAGCGCAGGCAATGTCACTATCACGCATAAGTATTATTCGAGCCTGATTGACTGGAACCAGAAGACTGAGACGTTTACCGTCGTTGTTCAGCCCGCCATGCCCGCTCGGTCTATCTCTATTTCTGGCAGCGATACCGTTACGCAGTTCTCAAATATTCAGCTGACGGCAACGGTCGACCCCGCGGAAGCTACAGGAACGTATGAATGGTCCTCGTCTAATGAAGACATCCTGACGGTTGACAACAGCGGTAACGTTACGGGCGTTCGCCAAGGAACGGCAACGGTCACGGTTTCGTTCATAAGTGCTGTCGGCGGTTCGGAAGTTTCTGCGTCTCAAAGATGTGACGGTTACCGCAACGAAAGATGCGACTGATCAAGCGCTCGTTTACTACCTGCTCGACCCTACCAAAGATGCCAACTCGAACGACTCGGGTCACTGGGGGAAAAACATCGCTTGGCACCGCAATGGTGAATACCACCGGTGCTACGTGGGCGGGTGGCAGAATTGCTTCGATAACGTGGATCAGCGCGTTGTTTCGTGGCCCAATGGCACCAACGTTGTGCCGAGGGACTCTGACGCTTGGAATGAAATCTTCGATAACTATAAGACGACCATCAGGCCCAGCTTCCGGGCGTTACCTTTACTAAGGATGATGTAGAAGAAATCGCTCTTGTTCCCGCAAAGATCTCAAGGAACAACGGAACCAACCCCGATATGCATCTTGACTGCAATGTCTCCATCAAATGTAAGAATGTTGCACTGGTGAAGTATTACCTGCGCGATGCGGGCAGCACGCAGTTTGAGCAAAAAGGAGCCAGGAACTATATTTCCGGTAACGCCACCCAGCCTTCCGATGTGATGAACGAGCAGTTCCCTGAAACCAAGACGGTCGATGGTGTAACTTACATTCTCTGGCTGGTATTTAGACCGGAGTTTCACGCAGCCTGCAACGTTCCCGTATACGGTTAACAGCTCTACGAACTTCTATGCCAAGTACGTGGGCGGTTTCCAGGTTGCCTATGACCTTGCTGGCGGTTCATGGACCAACTCCGATGCAACCACGTATATTGCCCAGGAAGGTTCGACACAAACGGTGAAGAGCGAGCCCACTCGCGAGGGATACAAATTCACCGGTTGGACCATCGAAGGCCTGCCTGATACTACCGCGCTTAAGAGTGGCGATACCTTCGCTATGCCCGCAGGCAACGTAACCATCACGGCAAACTGGCAGGAGCTTCTTTCCTATCGGATTAAATATCTTGAAAAAGGCACCGAAAAAACAGCTCGCCGACCCAGATACTCGATATGGCGAGCAAAGTGAGAAGGTTTCTGCAGATGCCAAGACCATTGACGGCTATCACCTTGCAGATGGATGCTCCAGCCCTATTGAGAAAAACCCTCGGAAGCAGCGATAACGATATCACCTTCTGGTATGAGAAAGAATTCTGCTGAATACTCGGTGAACTACTACTTGAATGGTACCGAACAAAAGGTTGCCGACTCTGAAACAAAGAGCGCTCCTTGGGGCATCCAGATAAAGGCGTCTGATCTTGCGAAGGATATTGACGGGTATACCGCCGTGTCCAACCAAGATGTGACCATCACCGTTAATCGCGATGGCAAGAGTTCCATCAACGTGTACTACTACCAGAACGTTAGTCTTGTCGCCAATTCCGATACAAGGACCTACAACGGTTCCGAGCAGAGTGCTTCCGGCTTTACCGGTGCGCCCGAAGATGCCGATTTCTCCGGCATTACCGTCGGCGCAAACGGCACCGATGCGGGCACGTACCCTGCTCAATTCACGGAAGGCACCGTTGGTGCCGTTGACAAAACCAAGAAATATATCGTTGTAAGCGCCAAGCCTGGCTCGCTTGTAATCGGCAAGGCTAAGGTCACCCCTGAAGTCCGCCGACCTGAGCAAGAAGTACGACGGCACCGCGCTCGAAAACAGCGCTACCGCGCTCGGACCGAGTCCGGCTTCGCTAAGGGCGAGGGTGCGACGCCATGCGTTCACGGGCTCCCAGACCCTCGTTGGCTCCTCCGACAACGCGTTCGCCTACACGCTGAACGAGGGGCACCAAGGCCGAGAACTACGACATCGATAAGGCCGAAGGTAAGCTGACCGTTACCGACCGTGAAGAGGCTGAAAAGTACGACGGATTACGGTGACCGCCAATTCCGCGACGGGGACCTACGACGGAACTGAAAGACCGCCTCTGGCGTGACCGGCACCATTCACAAACGACAAAAGGGCGCTCAGTTCACCGTTGAGGGGCCTTAGTGCAACCGTGTCTGGAACCGTGCGGGCAGTATGCGAACGAGGTCAGCGGCACCCCTGTCGTTAAGGATGTAGCGGGCAACGATGTGACCTCCCAGTTCAAGGTCAAGACGGTTAACGGCAAGCTTGTCATTGACAAACGCGCCGTGACCATTAAACCTAAAGAATGCTACCAAGGCCTACGACGGCAAGCCCCTTAAGGCTACCGACTGGGAGATTGTATCGGGTTCGTTCGTCGACGGCCAGAGCATCGCCGACCCGCAATACGACGGCTCTCAGACCGTGCCGGATCAGCGAAAGCTCGATTACAGGTGGGACTATGCCGAGGTACCAACGCCGATAATTACAACATCACGGCAGCGAAGGGTCGCTGACCGTTACCGACCGCGCTGACGGTGAAAATACGAAAATCACGGTGACTGCCAATTCCGCCGAGTTCAGCTACGACGGCAACGAGCATACCGGTCGAAGGTTTTGAGACCCTCGAGTTCACGGTCGACGGCAACGAATACACCGTGTCGGGCCTCAGCGCGAGCGTGTCTGGAACCGATGCGGGCACCTATCCCAGCAACGTTACCGGCACGGCCAAGGTTACTGACGCTGCGGGTAATGACGTGACCTCCCAGTTCTCCGTGACCACCGAGGCGGTTCGCTGGTAATCAATAAAGCCAAGGCTACTATTGCGCCCCAAAGACGCGACCAGGGCCTGACGACGGCACCGATCTTAAGGCGAGCGAATTTGTAACCGAGGGATTCGTGAAGGACCAGGGCGTCAAGAGCGCTACCTTTTACTGGCTCCCAGCTGAACGTGGGTACGAGCAGAGTGGCATCGATGGCTACGTTCTCGCCGACGGAACGAACGCCAATAATTACGACATAACGAAGGGAACAGGGCAACCTCGAGGGTAACTCCGGTTGCGATGAAGTGACCGTTACCATTACAGGCAACGCCGCGACCCTGAAATACGATGGAACCGAGCAGTCCGTGACGGGCTATACCGTTGCATGCTCCAATGGCCTGTATACCGCCAATGACTTCCATTTTGCTGGCGAAGCCGTTGCCAAGAGCACGAACGTCGGTACCGCAAGATGGGTCTCGATAAGGGTCAGTTCTCCAATACGAGCGCGAACTTCTCGAACGTGACGTTTGTGGTTGAAAACGACGGCTCGTTGACCATTTCCCGCGAGGAGTTGTTCTCGCATCCGATTCTGCCGAGAAGAGCTGCCGGCCGGAACTGCGCTTACGAAAAACGAGCAGTCAATGTGAAGGTGTCTGGTGACGGCTTCGTCGATGGCGAGGCGCGAGCTTTGACATTACTGGTTCTCAGACGAATGCTGGGTCGAGCAAAGAATACGTTCACGTACACACCCTGAACGAGGGCACGCAATCTGCTAATTACGCGATTAATATGCTCGGGCGACTTGACGGTCAAGGCTATTACCGCGCCCGTCGTTGTTACGATCGTTGGCAATCCCACGCAAGCAACCTATGACGGTGAAAAGCATACGGCCGAGGGCTATACCTTCGCTTCGGATAATAAGCTGTACACGCAGGACAAAGTGAATTTCTCTGGCGAAGCGAAGGCTCATCGCACCGATGCCGGTACGACCACCATGGGTCTTGAGGACCAATTCACCAACGCTGATACGACCAACTTCAAAAACGTGACTTTAAAAAGGTAACCGATGGCTTTGTTCAGGTTGACAAAGCTCAAGTGACTCTTAAATCCGCCGATTTGAACAAGAAGTTAGACGACAGTACCGCGCTCAAGAACGGAACAATGCGCTCGGACCGAGTCTGGCTTCGCTGAGGGCGAGGTGCAACGTACGAGTTTACGGGTTCCCAGACCGTCGTCGGATCTTCGCCCAACGCGTTCAACTACACGCTGAACGAGGGCACCAAGGCCGACAACTATACCATTACGAAGTCCGAAGGCACGTTGACCGTTACCAATCGCGACGCGAAGTACGAGATCGAGGTTGAGTCGAACTCCGCCGAGTTCACCTACGACGGCAACGAGCATATGGCCGAGGGCTTCAAGACCCTCGAGTTCACGGTTGACGGCAACAAATACACCGTGTCGGGCCTCAGCGCGAGCGTGGCAAAAACCGATGCGGGCACGTACTCCAACGCCATCACGGGCACGGCCAAAGTCGTTGACGCCTCGGACAACGACGTGTCTGATCAGTTCTCCGTGACCACCAAGAGCGGCTCGCTGGTAATTAAGCAGGCTTCTGTGCATATGAAGTCCGCTTCCGGCGAATGGGTCTATGATGGCAACGAGCACGCCAAGCATGAGATGGAATCTGTGACCGGCTTTTGCCAAGGGCGAAGGCGCGACGTATTCTATACGGGCGCAATCACGAATGCTGGCACCGTCAGAATATGTTCACCTACACGCTGAACAGGGCACCAAGGCCAGCAACTATACGTTGACGACCCTGAGTACGGTATTCTTAAGGTGACTCCGGTCAGCGATGAGGTGACCGTGACTATCAAGGGCAACACTGCGACCGAGACCTACGATGGAACCGAGAAGACGGTGCGTGATTACGGCTTCGAAGCCTCAATGACCTGTATGGGACTGGAGACTTCGTCTTCACTGGCGCTGCTGTTGCCAAAGGGCACGAATGTCGGTACCTACAAGATGGGTCTCGATAAGGGTCAGTTCTCCAATACGAGCGCAAACTTCTCGAACGTGACGTTCGTGGTTGAAGATGGCTGGCTCAAGATTGAGGGTGGCCAGATTGACGCAAACGCCATCACTTGGACTACGCAAGACGTGCAGAAGGTGTATGACGGCAATCCGCTTTCGGCCTTCGCCGCTCATGCGACCGATAAACACGGCAATGAGCTCAATGTTGAATACAGCATCGATGGCGAAACGTGGACTTTTGACCCGGCCGAGATTAGCCTGACGCATTTCGGCTCCCAGAAGGTGCTGCTGCGCGCCACGGGCTCCAACTACGCTGCTGGTCAATACGCTACGAGCTCTGAAAATATCATGATTAACAAGCGTCCTGTCACGTTGACTTCTGCCAGCGCGAACAAGGTGTATGACGGCAAGCCTCTTACCAATGACACCGTAACCTCCACTCCGCTTGGCGTGGACGTTGGCTTCCTCGATGGCGGGGGCGTGACTTGCAACGTCACTGGCTCTCAAACGAATGTCGGCGAGAGCGACAACGAGTTCACGTACACGTTCAATGAGGGTACGAGCAAAAGCGACTACCTGGTTACGTACGAGTTCGGCAAGTTGATCGTAACCCAGGACAATACGGAGGTCGTCGTTACCATCACCGAGCACTCCGGAGCCTTCGAATACGATGGAACCGAGAAGACGGTGAGCGGCTACGACTTCAGCGCTTCCAACGAGCTGTATAAGAATACCGACTTCGAGTTTACGGGCAACGATTCTGTGAGCGCGACCAACGTCGGCACCTATGACATGGAGCTTAAGTCCGAGAACTTCAAAGAATACGAACGGCAACTTCTCAAGGTGACGTTCGTGGTTGTCGACGGCCAACTCACCATCACTCCGAAGAGCGTTGACCCTGAAGCCGGCAAGGGCATGAGCGTCGGCAAGCTTCCTAATGTCACGTACAACGGGGAGTCCCAGAAGCAGAAGCCCGAGGTGAAGGACGGCAACACACTGCTTACGGAGGGCGCTGACTATACGCTTTCGTACAGCAAAGACACGACCAACGTCGGTACCGTGACCGTGACCGTCGAGGGCAAGGGCAACTACGCCGGTGAGGCCGAGGTGACCTATGAAATCATGAAGCGCCAGGTGACTCTCGAGTCCGCGAGCGCTTCCAAGGTCTACGACGGCACGCCGCTCACTAAGCCCGGGGTCACCGTGGGTTGTGACGGCTTCGTCGAAGGCGAAGTGTCTGGCCTTAAGGCGATTGGCACTGTAACGAATGTGGCCGATGGCGAAGTCGACAATGAAATCGTTTGGGATTGGACCGAGGGCTTTGGCGAGGGGCAACTATGACATCACCAAGACCGAGGGCAAGCTGAGTATTGAGCCTCAGTCGGTCGACCCCGACAATCCGGAATCCTATACCGGTATTAAAGTTGGCGAGCTGTCTGACCTTCTGTACAAAGGCAAAGACCAGTTCCAAGAGCCCACGGTTACCGACGCGAAGGGCAACCTCCTCGTTAAGGATCGCGACTACACGCTCGCCTTCGATGGCGATGCCAAGAACGTGACCGAGGCCGGTGTTTCCGTAACGGTTTCGGGTATTGGCAATTACAAAGGGTGATTTCTCGCGTAGCTACAAGATTCTTCCGCGTGAGGTAACTGTCAAGTCTGCGAGCGCTTCCAAAGCCTACGACGGCACGCCGCTCTTCTCTCATGATGTTGTTGTGACCAGCGCCGCTGGTTTTCGTCGAGGATGACGTGGCGAGCATGACGGCGCCCTAATTCCATCACGGAAGTCGGGTCGCTCACGAATGAGATCGCCATCGAGTGGTCGAATGACGTTGCGGCTGGTAACTATGTCGTCCTTAAGGAAGAAGGCGTTCTCGGGTAACTCCTAAATCGGTGACCGCGGAAGGCTTCTCCGTTGAGGGTCTGAACGACGTTACTTACAACGGCCTTGCTCAACAGCAAAAAGCCGACCGTCAAAGACGGCGACAAGACGCTGACGAAGGACAAAGATTACACGCTGTCCTTCACCGAGGATGTCACGAATGTCGGCACGGTTCGCGTTACCGTTACGGGCAAGGGCAATTACACCGGTAGCGCCGATGTGGCCTATCAGATTTTGCCTGCCAAGCTTATTGTGACCACTCCGTCCGATTCGATGGTCACAACGGAAAGCCTCTTACGGCCGAAGGCAGCATCGAGGGCTTTGTCAACAACGAGACTGCGGTCTTCGAGACCACTGGCTCCCAGACTGAGGTCGGCGAGAGCGAGAATGCCTACGCGATTTACTGGTCGGATGGGGTACTACTGCCAAGCGCAGCAACTATACAGTCGAGGAGCATATCGGTACGCTAACCGTGACTGAATATGCAGACGAAATCGTGGCTGTTGCCAATGATGTGACCATGACCTACGACGGCATGCCGCATCGCGCCGAGGTTACCGTGACCGGCGTTCCCGAGGGTTATTCCGTGAAGACGGCCTGGTCTGGCGCCGAGGCTACCGACGTGACTGGTGCCGACGGCGGTCGCTAATGTTGATGAGATCGTTGTCGTGAACGCCGAAGGCAAGGATGTTACGGACAGCCTGAAGATTACCAAGAAGCCTGGCAAATTGGTGATTGAGCCCAAGGAGCTCACCGTGGTTACGATGGGCGCGAGCAAAACCGTACGACGGCACGCCCCTCACGGCCAACGGCAAAATCGAAGAGCTTCGTCAATGGCGAGACTGCGGCCTTTGCTGTGATCGGTTCCCAGACCGAGGTCGGCGAATGCACCAACGCTTACACAATCGAGTGGTCCGGTAATGCCAAAGCAGGGCAACTACACGGTCAAGGAGGAGCTGGGCAAAGCTCGAAGTGACGAAGAGCCAAGCGGCGATCGTAATCGTGCCGAAGGGCGGCAAGAAGACCTACGACGGCACCCGCTTGTGAGCGAGGGCGCTGATGCCTACGGTCTGCCCGCTGGGTTTTACATGCGAGGCAACGACCAAGGGTTCCGTTACGAACGTGGGAAGCGCCGTTGCCGAGATTGATACGTATGCCATTAAGAACGCCGATGGAAGGACGTTACCGACCAATTCGGCAACGTGAGCACCGGATTCGCCACGCTCCTGGTGACCAAGCGTCCCGTGACCGTGGTTTCGGAGGACGCTTCCAAGGTCTACGACGGCACGCCGCTCACTAAGCACGAGGCCGGTGTAACCGAGGGCAGCATGGTTGACGGCGAGAGCTTCGTGTATGAATTCACGGGCATCAGACCATTGCGGGCGAGAGCGCCAACTCCTTCATAATCAGTGCGGGAGACGGCACGAATCTTGACAACTACGAGATTACCAAGCAGGAAGGCACGTTGAAGGTCGAGCCGAAGGGTATCGTGCCCGGCGGGACAACGGGATGAAGGTTACCAAGCCCGTCGACAAGGTCTACAACGGCAAGGAGCAGAAGTTCGTCCCCCGTTGTGACTGACGGCGATAAGGCGCTCGTCGAGAACGTTGACTACGTCGTTACGTACACCGACGCCCTCGGCTTCGAGGACGACGCGGCGGCCAGGACGACTTCACCAACGTGACCGGCGACATCTTTGTCACCGTTACGGGCATCGGCAACTACGCTGGCAGCCTCACGCAGAGCTATCAAATCACGCCGAAGCCTTACACGGTTACGACGGTTTCGGGTAGCAAGGTGTATGACGGCACGCCTCTCGAGGGGTGCGTCGCTCGAAGAGCAACTTCGTTGGCGGCCTGGTGAACGACGACGATGCGACGTTCGTGGTTACCGGCACGCAGACCGAGGTTGGCGCTTCCGACAACACGTACACGCTTGAGTTCGTTGATGAGCAGATGGCCAAGAATTACAAGCTCGTTAAGGAAGACATCGGCACGCTTACTGTGGTGAAGGATGAGAGCCGAAACTTCGCAGAATCCGAACGGTAATGGCGAGGTCGAAGGTGGGGGCACTCTGCCCAGGACGGGCGACATGACGTTGGCTACGCTGCCCTTCGCCCTGGCGGTCGTAGCAGGTGCTGTGCTTTGCGTGGCACCTGTTGCCCGTCGCCGCGCGAAGTTCTAGAGCGAACGCAGCGGCGAACTGGGTTTAAGCCTGTGGGATCGGAAAGGTCACGCCTAAGCGGCGTAGCCGATTTCTTCGAAAATCGCGGGCTTTCCCAGAAGGCCTTGTGCGAATACATCAAGGCAATAGGGTATAAAACCCGGTCAGTACAGCTCGGCCGGGTTTTTTTGCCCTCGTTTGACGGCGAGTCGGGCTTCGAAATTGAAAGGGGGTATTCAAGTAAAACATGGGCCATTTGCCTAAATATGTATTGCTACCTCGACTTTCAACTGATGGAGCGTATGAATAGCCGATAACCTGCTACAGTCCACGTTATAAAAAGTGGAACTGCCATGGCTTACTATATCTTTAGGGGTTACACTGTTTGCAGGGCGAATAGCCTTTCGAAATAAGCTCATCGCGCGTGGCCGTGGCCTCTTGTTTGTTGTCGTCGGCTATGTCGTCGACCGAAAAGAGCAGGTCGGGCGGTGAAATTTCATGCTCTTGGTGTTGAGTACGTATTCTTGCGACCCAAATGAGGTGGCCGATCCTTCCTCCGGAACCCGCGCCGTTGCTGGGATTTCTTTGCGTCGCCCGAACTGGTTGCGTTGTTTGCCTGGTTGGTCTGGCTCTTTTCGGTATTGCCCTTCAGGGGTCGTAGTATTCGTGCTCTCTGAGCGAGCATTTCCGCCGGATTCTTTGGCAGATGCGCCGCTGGCCTCTTCGCCAGTTGCGTTCGGCGCCGTGCCCGCGCCGGTAGTGGTTGCCTCGCCACCGGTCGCCACATGTGGCACGTCGCTCGACTCCCGACTTTGCCCGTAACGTAATCGATTTCCACGCCGGGTTCCACGTTGTACACGAACACGTTGAAGCGAACGGCCTGCCCGCCATCTTCAATCGATTCCGCTTCCATCTGCACGCCGCGTGCCACGAGGTCGTTCGCGGCAAAAAATGGGCGTCACGCGATAGAGCACGTGGTTGCCCGTTTGCTTCACGTAATTGGCCACGATGTTTTCGTAATAAGTCATGCCAACAGAATTCATGGTGCGCGTGCCCGTGATGAGTTTTTCTCGTTGGCGTCTTCTCCGCAAAAGCTGATGCGCAATCAGGTGGCTGCGGTTGTAGAGCATTTCCTGGTCAACGAAGTCGTAGCGGTGCTGCTCCCAGCCGCTTGGATGCACCTGCGAAATGTCGCCGCGGGGCGCGTTGCTCAACGTGTCGGTACCGATGCGCGCGAATGCCGCGCCGCAGCGCCCTTCGAAATCGAGGTCGGAGAATTCCATGAACGCGCCGCGTTTGAAGTCGTCGTCGGTAAAGCCTGGCTCGCCGTTGTTGACGTCAATGCAAAGCGCGCCCGAGTATTCGGGAATGTCGGCAATCTGCACGGCGGTGGGGCTGCTCGTTTGGGCGCCGCTGAAAGAGCCGCTCTCGCATGCGGCGAGCGGCAACGTGCAGCACAGCGCAAGGGCGATGGCGGCAAACAGCGCCGCAAAAGGGTATGGTGCGAGATTCATGCTCGCGAAGGTATCTGCATCAAAGCGATGCCTTTCTACATTGGTTGTAATAAGCGCGGGCGTTCTGTTCTCGAATTATGGGTGACCCCGCGAAGTGCGAGGGGCTATTGTATCGCGCACAGCGGTGCTGCAAAGGGGCGTGCCACGATGATGCGATCTCATTGAGGAAACATGTCGTGCTGGCGCAGCCGCTTTGTACGGCAGGGTGAAGAAATCGCACTCTTACAGTGCGATTTCGAGTTAAAAATTGCACTATAAGAGTGCGATTTGAAAGGTGGTGCTTCATGGAGCGGCTCTACGAGTACATGAATCGTCAACTGAAAAGCGTAAACGATGAATTCCACCGATATATGTACGACAAAATCAACTGGGGCAATCGCATGCTTGGTTTGGTCGGGCCACGTGGCGTTGGCAAAAACAACGCTGTTTTTACAACGTATCAGGAACATCACTCGACGGACGACACATTGTATGTTTCGGCCGAACATATGTATTTGCCAACCATTCCTTGTATGGCCTGGCAGAGGAGTTTTTAAAAACGGCGGCAAATATCTTTTTATTGATGAGGTTCATAAATACGAAGGCTGGTCGCGTGAACTCAAGCTCATGTACGATTCTCTTCCTGGTTTGCATGTGTACTTCACAGGCTCCTCGGTTCTTGATATCGAGAAGGCGAGGCCGACTTGAGTCGCCGCGCGCCGAAATACCTTATGCAGGGAATGTCGTTCCGAGAATATTTAGCCGTTCGTCACGGCGTGCATGCTCCGTGCCTTTCGCTTGCGGACATACTTGCGCATAAGGAGGAAATTCCTGGGGTCGAACACCCGTTGCCCTTGTTCAAAGACTATTTGCGTTGCGGCTATTATCCCTTTGGTGACGACGAACAGTTCGATATTGAGCTTGGACAGGTCATTACACGAACGCTCGAGGTTGATATTCCCCAGTTTGCGGGCATGACGGCGGCGACCGGCCGCAAATTGAAGCGGCTTATGGCGATAGTGAGTACGTTGGCTCCCTTCAAACCGAATATGACAAGCTTGGGTAGTCAAATTCAAGTGAGTCGAAACAACGTCGAGGACTACCTGCTGTATATGGAGAAAGCGGGCATGGTTGCACAGCTGCGCACGAATGAGGGCGGGCTTGGCGCGCTTGGAAAAACTGAGAAAGTGTATCTCGACAACACCAATATTCTGTACAACCTCAGTGAAGGAAGTGAAGATATTGGCAATGTGCGAGAGACATTCTTTTCAACCAAATGCGCGTGGGGCACAAGGTGACCGCATCGAAGATTTCCGATTTCGAGATCGATGGGCTTACGTTCGAGGTGGGCGGAAAGAACAAGGGTCAAAATCAAATTGCCGAAGCCAAGCGTGGATACGTCGTGAAAGACGATATTGAGTTTTCCTACGGAAACGTTATCGCGCTTTGGGCATTGGGACTCATGTATTGACGCGCCTTTTGCCAAATTCGATCGAAATCACGTCGCGCTCTGCTTCGCTTCGTATTTCGTCCTGCTGTTTTCAGTCTTTTCTCCCTCGGAGCTTTCGTCTGCCTGTTTGCTTATTCCGCGAACTTCAGCAGCTCGGCGGGCGCGTCGATGAGCGCGCCGGGGTTGTTGCTCGTAAGGTGATTGAGCGTTTGGTAGCCCCATTTCGCGCCAATGGGGAATGCGCCAGCGTTGTTCGCGACCTGCATGTCCACGTCGGAATCGCCGACATACGCCACGCGTTCGATTGGCACGTCGAGCGTTTTCGCGACGAGCGTGAGGCCTTTCGGGTCGGGCTTGCGCGGCACAGGGCCATCGCCAAGCGCGAAATCCATGAGGTCAGCGAAGTAATGCTTGGTCAGAATTTGCACGCCGCCGTCGTATTTGTTCGATAGCACGGCGAGTTTCATGCCGCGTGCTTTCAGTTCGGCCAAGGTGTCGAGCATGCCGTCGTACACAGCCGTTTTCTGGTTGCCCACTTCGTCGTAGCGCGCTTTCCACCAGGCGAGCGCCGCTTCGGTGGCGTTGTCATTCAGGTTTTGCGGCAGCGCTTGCAGAATAAGCGAACGCAAGCCGTTGCCGATCATGGCCAAGATTTCCTCGGTGGTGTGCGTGGGGTAGCCGAAATGCGTGAGCGTTTCGTTGGTCACGTCGACCAAATCGGGCAGCGAATCGAGCAGTGTGCCATCCATATCGAACACGAACGCCTCGAGCGGTTCGTGGGTGAAGCAATTCCATCGCGGGATCCTTTCGTGTTGGCGCGGCTATGCCGCGCAGGTTTTGACCGCCTCGCAGTATACCTGTCGCATTTGACGCACGTGTGGTGGGTGTTTTCCGAAAAGGTGTCGGCATGCTTGGCGGGCATTGGGTATTAGTCGCTGATCTCTTCCGCCCCTCGTCGCGCATGTTTCGCCCCACGAACCTAAGGCTTCTGTTGCTTTCTCGCCGCACCTGGAAATTGCCGCGTGAGCATGTATTATGAATAGTCGCAAAATACAACGAAGAGAAGGATGCGTTCATGCAGATTTTTCGTGACCAAAGACTATCAGGAAATGAGCGAAGCCGCCGCCGACATGATTGTCGACCTGGTCGAGGAAAAACCTGGCTGCGTGTTGGGCTTGGCCACCGGCTCCACGCCTGAGGGCCTCTACGCCGAAATCGCCAAGCGCCACGAAGCCGAGGACATCGACTTCTCGCGCGTTGCAACGTTCAACCTAGACGAATACCGCGGCCTGCCTGCCGACCATGAGCAGAGCTATCACTACTTCATGCAGAAGCACCTGTTCAGCAAGATCAACGTGCGCCCCGAGAACACGCATGTGCCCAACGGCGCCAACCCCGATGCTCAGGCCGCATGCGATGCCTACGAGGCTTCCATTCTGCTTGCCGGCGGCGTTGACCTGCAGCTTCTGGGCCTGGGCCACAACGGCCACATCGGCTTCAACGAGCCCGCGCCCGAATTCCCGAAGGAAACCCACTGCGTCGACCTTACGGAATCTACCATTAACGCGAACAGCCGCCTGTTCGATTGCGTCGACGAAGTGCCCCGCCAGGCATACACCATGGGCATTGGTACCATCATGGCCGCCAAGCAGATGCTCATCGTGGTGAGCGGCGAAGACAAAGGCGCAAATCGTGCGCGACGCTTTCTTCGGCCCCGTGACCCCGAGGTTCCCGCGTCCATTCTGCAGTTCCATCCCAATGCGGTGGCTATTGTGGACGAAGCGGCGTTCTCGCTGTGCGGCGACCTTGCCGATGAAGGCTGCGGTTGCGGCGATCCCGATTGCGATTGCGACCACGACCACGAGCATGGCGAAGGCTGCGGCTGCCACGAATAGTGAAACCAAAAAGCGGCCCCTGTGGCCGCTTCTTTTTGGACTAGGTGGCGACATTGGCCTTCGCGCAACGTTTCGTCAAAGCGTTGATGCTGCGCGCTCGTCGCGGTTTTGGCTTCACAACGTGTATTTCAACTGGTCACGATTAAATTGAGGCAGGGCTTTTCTGCCTATAACGAAAGGAAGCGCGGCATGCTGAAAATTGCTGGTGCGAAAGTTTTTAGGAATGGCGAATTCGTTGAAGACGATATCTTCATCGAAGGCGACCGCATCGTTGCGACCGGCGACGAGACGGGCGAGGTCATCGACGCCAAGGGGCTGTTCGCCATTCCTGGCTTGGTCGACGTGCATTCCCATGGCGCGGTGGGGCACGATTTCTGCGACGGTACGCATGAGTCGATCGACGCCATCACGCGCTACGAGGCCAGCCGCGGCGTAACCGCATGGTGCGGCGACCATGACGTTCCCCCGAGGAAAAGCTCGCGGGCATTATGGAATGCGCCGCCGAGCATGTTGACGCCCCGATGCTGCCCGCGCTGGTGGGTATCAATATGGAAGGCCCGTTCATCAGCCCTGAAAAGGTGGGCGCACAAAAACCCCGCCTACGTGCAGCAGTGCAATGCGGCAATGTTTTGTCGCTTGCAGAATGCGTCGGGCGGCAAAAATCAAGCTTGTCGATATTGCCCCGAGGCCCGGCGCGCTCGAATTCGTCGATGAAATGCACGATGACGTGCGCATTTCCGTTGCTCATACGTGCGCGAATTACGATCAGGCGGCCGAGGCCTTCCGCCGCGGCGCCAAGCATGTGACGCATTTGTACAACGCCATGCCGGGGCTGCATCACCGTAAGCCGGGCGTGATTCCTGCGGCGCTCGGGCGGGCGCGCCTCCCGAGATTATTGCCGATGGCGTGCATATTCACCCCGCCATGGTGCGCATTGCGTTCTCGATGTTTGGTGCCGAGCGCATGATTCTAATCAGCGATTCCATGGAAGCCACCGGCATGCCCGATGGCGAATATAGCCTGGGCGGTCAGGCCGTGACGAAGAACGGCTCGCATGCCACGCTGCACGACGGTACGCTGGCTGGAAGCGCGACCGACCTGATGGGCTGCATGAAGGTTGCCGCTACTGAAATGGGCCTGCCGCTCGAGGTGGCTGTGCGCGCTGCGACGGAAAACCCCGCACGCGCGATTGGCGTGTTCGACGAGCGCGGCAGTCTCGACGCGGGCAAGGTTGCCGACGTGGTGTTGCTCAATGCCGACCTGAACGTCGCGGGCGTCATTTTTGCGCGGCAAACGCATTCGCTAACTTGTTCAAAAATAGCTTCGAATGTGGCAACGATCTATGCTCGCTTGCGCGTCGATTGTGGTGCGATGCGTTGCGACCTGGGATTTTAATTGCAAGTCGCTCAACTCAGGTCTATGCTCGGTCAAAATGCCACATTCGGGCACCTTTTTGCGCATATTTCCGGCACGCTGCTCTCGCGGTGCGCCCTCAAAGCAAACTTGCGTCCCGCGCTCCGCTTTCGCGCGTCCGCACCGCACGTGCTCCTTCGTGCATGGTTTTGGCTTGCCGTTTTCCACACGCGTACGTGTTCGCGCTATACTCGCTGATAGATGGCACTTTAGAAAGAGGCACTCATGAAATACGAAGAGCTCAAAAGACGAAATCAAGGCCGCGATGAAGGCGCACGATAATGTGCGTCGCGACATTCTGCGCCAGGTGCACGGCGAGATCAAGAATATCGAGGTCAACGAGCGTCGCGAGGTGACCGATGCCGACGTCGATGCTATGCTCAAGCGCGTCATTAAGCAGACGAGCAGAAACGCTCGGGGCTCTATCAAAGCCGCGAACAACGACGAGCGCACGGCCATGCTGAAGGAGCAGGTCGAGATTCTTGAGGGCTATCTGCCCAAGCAGCTCGCGGGCGACGAGCTTGTGGCGCTTGTCGAAAACCATTGCCGATCTTGGCGCCACCACCAAGCGCGAAATGGGCAAGGTTATGGGTGCGCTTACCGCTGCCACCGGCGGAAACTTCGACAAGGCTCAGGCCGCCAAGGAAGTTGGCAGCCGTCTGTCGTAGCTGGCGCTCAACACCATCGAACAGAGTTTTAAGCATAAAGAAGCGCGGTTTTCGAATCGCGCTTCTTTGATAACGAAGCAATGCGCAAGAACCTTGCCCCAGGGCCGTTCGTGCGCTCTTTTTGAGTGCGACGGAAGTGCCCAATGCGGCGTATAATCGCACAAAGCTTTCTGCAAACCATCTTTTGAAGGAACTGCATTTATGGCAACCGAAAAACCCGATTTCATTCCCGTTCTCATCGGCGGCGATATGAATTGCTACAGCGTCGCGCGCGCCATCCATGAGGAGTATGGCGTGAAGAGCTACGCGTTTGGTCGCTTCCCCGCGGGCGACACCATGCATAGCCGCATCGTGGAGTGCTTCTATGACGAGCATATGGACAAGCCCGAAGTGGTGTTGGCGAAGGTGAAGGAATTTGCCGCTCAGCACCCCGATAAAACGCATCTAGTGTGGGGCTGCGCTGACGTATATGCGCAGGTCATTTCTGAAATCCAGAACGATTTGCCCGAAAACTGCGTCACGCTCTACATTCAGCCCGACCTGCGCGACAAGCTCGAAAGCAAGCTGAGCTTTTTACGAGATGTGCGACAAGTATGGCATTCCGTACCCCAAAACGTTTGTGGTGCGCCCTAGCGAGTGGGAGCAGGGCGTGGCCGAGGCCGACCTACCGAGGAGAAAATCGGTTTCAAATACCCCATCATCGTGAAGCCGTCTATGAGTTCCACGTATTGGGAGCACCCGTTTGACCACATGAAGAAGGTGTACACCGCGCAAAACCCCGCCGAGGCGGCGCATATTTTGGGCCTCATTTTCGGTGCGGGCTATCCCGATGAAGTGCTGCTGCAAGACATGGTTGTCGGCGAAGATTGCAACATGAACGTGCTCACCGCGTATTGCGATCGCAACTGCAAGGTGAAACTCATCTGTTTTCGGCCGCGAGGGCCTCGAAGAGCACACGCCCACCGCGCTTGGCAACCCGTGCGCCATTATCACGCAGCCCAACCCCGAGTTGCAGCAGCTCATTAAGAACTTCCTTGAGGAAATTCATTTCACGGGCTTCGCGAACTTCGACATTAAGCGCGACGATCGCGACGGGTCGTACAAGGTGTTCGAGGTAAACCTGCGCCAAGGCCGCACGAACTACCATGTGACCGCCGCCGGCCACAACCTCGCAAAGTTCGTCGTGGAAGACCGCGTGTATAAGCGTGATTTGGGTGAATGCGTCGAAAACACCAACGAGGTGTTCTGGCATTCCGTGCCGCGCAAAGGTCGTTTACGATTACGTGAAAGACCCGGAGTTCGTCGAACGCGAAGAAGCTCGTGGCTGCCGGCAAGGAATCGATGACGTTTGATTACCCGTATGACCTGCGCTTCAATCCCATGCGTTGGGCTTGGGCGAAGATTCACGTGTTCCGTTACTTCGACAAGTTCAAAAAACCCCGAGAACTATCGCTAAGTGAAAGTTGAAAGGCCAGCCCGTGCTGGCCTTTTGCATGCGCAGACGTGCGAGATGCGCCGAGCGCCGAGGCGCACAGGCGTTGTGTGCAGACGCTACGCCCGCCGCCGCCCGTGGCTTTCTGTGCGTTTGCTTTGGCTTGAGCGCTCGTGGCTTCCGCGATCGCGCCGGAGCCAGTTGCTTCTGTGGTTGCCAATGCGGTTGTTTCCGCGATTACGCAGCGTCGTTTCTTCCGCACGCGTGTGAACAAAGGCGGCATTAGGCGTTTTAACGAAGATTCGCGCGAAGGTGCGCAAGCGCGGTAAAATTCAGATTTCAGCGATTTATCGGCTTTAATGCCGTGCCATACAAACGAAAGGTGCCCTATGTGCGGATTCGTCGGATTTACCGGTGATGTCGAAAACAAAAGAGCAAGTGCTCACGAGCATGATGGACCGTATCGTCCACCGCGGCCCGGACATGGGCGATACGTTCTTCGCGCCGGGTGTGGCGTTGGGCTTCCGCCGCTTGTCGATTCTCGACCTTACGCCGGCGGGCTCCCAGCCCATGAGCAACGAAGACGGCAGCGTCGTCATCGTGTTCAACGGCGAAATCTACAACTTCATGGCTTCGCCTTCGCGGCGAGCTCGAGGCGAAGGGCTATACCTTCCACTGCGGCGCCGACACCGAGTCACTTCTGCATGGCTACGAGGGTGGGGCGAGGAGATCGTCGACAAGCTTCGTGGCATGTATGCGTTCGTTATCTGGGATAAGAAGAAGAATCGCCTGTTCGGCGCTCGCGATATTTTCGGCATCAAGCCGTTTTATTACTCCGAGGCCGAAGATGGCAGCGGCCTGATGTTCGGCAGCGAGATCAAGAGCTTCCTCGCGCACCCGAAGTTCCACAAGGCCGTGAACCACAATGCGCTGCGTCCGTATCTCACGCTGCAGTTCTCCGCGACCGACGAAACGTTCTTCGAGGGCGTGTATAAGCTACCGGCCGCGCATTGCTTCACTTACGACCTGGCCACCCACACGATGGATGTGCGCCGCTATTGGGATTGCGATTTCTCGGAAATCGATAAGCCGTTCGAGGAATACGTCGACGAGCTCGATGAAGTGGTGCATGAAAGCGTGAGCGCGCACCGCATCGCCGACGTGAAGGTAGGCAGCTTCCTTTCGGGCGGCGTCGATTCGAGCTACATCGCCGCATGCCTCATGCCCGACAAAACGTTCTCGGTTGGTTTCGATTACAACAAGTTCAACGAAACCAATTACGCCAAGGAGCTTTCCGACAAGCTGGGCATCGAGAACTACCGCAAGATGATTTCTGCGGACGAGTTTTTCGAAGCCTTGCCCGAGATTCAGTACCCATGGACGAGCCGCAGTCGAATCTGTCGAGCGTGCCGCTGTGGTTCTTGGCGCAAATGGCTGCTGAGCAGGTTACGGTTGTTCTTTCGGGTGAAGGCGCCGACGAGATTTTCGGCGGCTATGCATGGTATGAGGACAACCCGTCGGTCGCGAAATACAAGCGCATGGTGCCGTTCGGCGTGCGCCGCGCGCTGGGCAAGGCAGCGAAGCACATGCCGTATTTCAAGGGCCATAACTTCCTTATGAAGGGTGCCGAAATGGCCGAGGAATACTTCGTTGGCCAGGCGCTCGTGTGGCCTGAGCGTGAAGTCTCGAGCGTGTTGCGCCCCCGAATACGACAAGGGTGAAGGCGCTTTCGAGCTTGCCGCGCCCATCTATGCGCGCGTTTCCGATAAGAGCGAGCTCATTCGCAAGCAGTACCTCGACATGAACATGTGGCTGCCGGGCGATATTCTGCTCAAGGCCGACAAGATGTGCATGGCGCACTCGCTTGAATTGCGTGTTCCGTTCTTGATCGCCGTGTGATGGAATTTGCCGAGCATATTCCCGATCGCTATCGTGTGAATGAAAATGGCAACAAGCTCGTGCTGCGCCACGCCGCGAACAAGAGCCTGCCCGATGAGTGGGCGACGCGTCCGAAAGTCGGCTTCCCCGTGCCTATGATTTATTGGCTACGCGAAGAGAAGTGGTACAACTGGGTGAAGGAATACTTCACGGCGCCGTGGGCGGCCGAGTTCTTCGATTGCGACGTGCTTATGGGATTGCTTGACGAGCACTACGAGGGCAAGGCGCAGAACCAGCGCAAGATTTATACGCCGCTCGTGTTTCTTATTTGGTACAAGCGCTACTTCATCGACGAATAGCGAACGAAAGAAAGCCGCCCCGGGGCGGCTTTCTTGTTTGGGGTGGGTTGCGTGTGACGTTAAGCGCCCAGAACCTCGTGGGCAATGGCTGAGTCGCTCTTGATAGGCTCGAAGTTGTCACCGCGATGCTGCAGCTCTTCTTCGCCTTTGGCGAGAAATGCGATAACCGTGGGTTTGCTGCTTTCGTGGGCGACTTCCACGGCGCGCTTGAAGGCTTCTTCGCGGTCGTAGATGATTTCGTGCGCAACGCCTTTGGGAGTGTTGTTGGCCATTTCGGCGCAAATGTCTTCCACGCGATCGTGAGCGGGATCTCTTCTGCGTAAATGAGCAGGTCGGCATAGGCGCCGGCGGTTTGCGGCAGCACTTCGCGGCGCTCGTACGCCTTGCCGCCCGGCGCGCCGAAAATGGCGATGATTTGCTGGCCTGGGTATTCCTTCTTCAACGACTTGAACAGCGTTTCGAACGAAAGCTTGTTGTGCGCGTAGTCGACGATGGCGGTGATGGGCTCGTTCGGCGAAGCGATGATTTCCATGCGGCCAGGCACGCGTACGTGCGAAAGGCCCTGCTCAATCGCGTTCCACCCGATGCCCAAAAGACGCGCGCACGCGATGGCGCACAGCGCGTTTTCAGCATTGAACAGGCCTGCGATGCTCAGCTTGACCGTGTGAGCGCTTGCTTGGGCATCTTCTTCGCCTGCCGCTGCGGCGAGTTTGGCGCTTTCTGCGATATCGAATTCGATGCCGCCTTTGACCGTGCGCACGTTGCTGGAGACCAAATCGGCGCTGTCGCAGTCGACGCCGACGGTGAACAGCTGCGGGGCGGCTTTCGCGGCTGCCATGACCTCGTCAACGTGTTCGGTGCCGAGGTTTACCACAGCGCATTTGCACTGGTCGAAAATGCGGAGCTTGCTTTCGAAATAATCCTCGAACGTGGGGTGCTCGGCGGGTGAAATATGGTCGCGGCCGATGTTGAGGAAGCAGGCGATGTCCAGGGTGAGCCCCAGCACGCGGTCGTATTTGAGCGCCTGACTTGAAACCTCCATGACCATATGGGCGCGGCCCGAAGCCACGGTATTGGAAAGGTGGCGCCACAAATCGGGCGATTCGGGCGTCGTGTTGCAGCTCTCGAACTCCTCGATGCCGTCGTTGGTTTCGATGGAGCCAAGAATCGAGGTGCTCACCTCGGCGGCGTCCATAATGGCGTGCAACATGTACGAGGTTGTGGTTTTGCCTTTGGTGCCCGTGATGCCCACGATGTTCAGCCCGGTGCTCGGGTCGCCATAGGCGACCTTCGATGCCGTAGCCATGGCGCGGCGCACGTCGGCGGCCACGATTGCGGGGGTGCCTGCGGCTGCGGCGGCCAAGTCGGCGGGCGCGGTTAGTTTGCCCTGCTCGTTGAGCTCGCCCTGGCACAGATAGGCGGCGGCGCCGCCTGCGATGGCGCTTTCGAGAAACGCCGGCTTGAAGCCTGCGCCTTTGCAAATGAACAGGCATGTAGCGGCGGCCTTGCGCGAATCGATCGCGACGCCGCGAATTTCGGTGGATGAATCGCCCACGATTTCGCAGTCGGTGCCGTTGGCGCGAATCGCTTCGGCGATGGCTTGAAGTGAGACAAGGGGCGTGCCGCCAAAATCATTGGTCTGGGGCAGGGTGGTGCTCATGATGACTCCTTGTTTTCGGTGGTGCAGCTGCAGGCGCGTTCTTGGAGCGCGTCGGCTGCGGTTTCCGGGCGCTCTTTCGGTCCCAGTTTCTCGTGTGGTAAATATTCCAGCATTGTAGTCTTCTTTTGCAGGTGGGCTTGCGCCGCGCCTCCGTATTCACGCCCAAGCCAGAATCATGACCTGTTAAATGCTCGTAGCGTTTAGCAGGCGTTGCCGGTTACGCGAAGATGAACCTGCTAAACGCTACGAGCATTTAGCAGGTTCTGGGGTTTAATGGCCAGGTTTGAAGAATCGCCGATTCATTTTCGCGATACGGCATGCACAGAAAGATCCACTTATATGAACGCTTCCGAAAAACACGTACGCCTACCCGAATGGCATCGCTGGCCCTGCTCCCGAGCCCCGCTCCAGGTGACGATGCGGCCGACTCTCGCCTGCGTCGAATTATGGGCGACGACGGCATGGAGCGTCTGGTGAACGCGACGGTCATGGTGCTGGGTTTTGGGCGGCGTGGGCTCGAGTTGCGTTGAGGCGCTCGTGCGCGGCGGCGTGGGTCGTTTGGTGCTCATCGATCGCGATGTGGTGTCGCCGAGCAATGTGAATCGCCAGGTTATCGCGTTTCAGAGCACGATGGGTCGCCGGAAAATCGACGTGATGCGCGAAATGTGCCTGGATATTAATCCGAACGCGCACGTCGTTACCAAGCATTCGTTCGTCCTCGCCGAGACTTTCGACGAGCTGTATGCCGAGTGCCTCGAAGAGTGTGACGGCCGCATCGATTTCGTTCTTGACTGCATCGACACTATTTCGACGAAAATTTTCATTGCGGAATTCGCGCAAAAAGCACGGCTTGCGCTTGATAAGTGCCATGGGTGCCGCCAATAAGCTGCAGCCTGAATATTTGCGTGCGTCTGATTTGTATGAAACCGTGAACGACCCCATTTCGCGCATCATGCGCAAGGAATGCCGCAAGCGCGGTATCAAGCATCTGCGCGTCGTGTATTCTTGCGAGCAGCCTGTGCCCGTGCCGGTGCGTGAGGGCGCTCCTCGCAGTGAGCGATCGAATTTGGGCACGGCATCGTATATGCCTCCCATGATGGGTCAAATGATCGCGGCCGAAACGCTTCGCGCCATCGCACACGTGGGGAATTCGCCGACTAACTGGGAATATAGGCTCTATTCGAAAATCTTTCGCGCCGTTGCGTCTGGGTTGTTTGCGCCCTTTGTCCTTTGAGTGGTATAACCTTATTGGGAAAAACGTGGGGGCGCGTGCATAAAAGGGGACGCTATGACGGTCTTTGATTTGTATGACATGCATTGTCACCTGGCTTTTTTTCTCCCGATACTCGAGCGGCGGCCATCGCGATGCGCCAGGGAATAGGTGGCATGTGCGCTACGGTGACCCCTGATGAATATCGCCTTGCGTCATTGGCCTTGGCCGATGAGCTCAATCGAAATTCAACTTCAAACTCGGTGTAGGCTTGCACCCGTGGTGGCTTTCCGACGGTTCGTGCGGCGCCGATGCGGTTGATAAGCTCGTCGCCTACGCTGCCGAAACGCGCTTTATTGGCGAAATCGGTCTTGATTTGCACCTCGTCACGCCGAAAGCGCCCAACTGCAGCGCACGGTGTTCGCGCGCATCGCCGCGGCGTCGAGGAGCAAAGTGCTCTCGGTGCATGCCGTGAAAAGCGTGGGCGTGGCGCTCGATCTTATGGAAAGCGTGGGGCTCGTTGCTCCTGGTGCGCCGCAGGTCCCAAAACCCGCAGGGTACCGCGGTGATTTTCCACTGGTTCTCTGGTTCCGGGTGTCGAGCTTGCGCGCGCCATCGAATGCGGCTGCTATTTTTCCATCAATCCTCGCATGCTTTCCACCAAGCGCGGCCGCGCGTATGTGCAGCAAATCCCTGAAGAAAAATTGCTGCTTGAAAGCGACCTGCCGCCCGCCGCGGCGCGGGAATTCAACGCTCGGAGAAGTGCGCGCGCTGCTGGAGGCGTCTCTCGAGCATATGGCAGAGCTGCGCAGGTGCCGCCTCGATTCACTGAAGGGAAAGTGGCGGCTAACAGTCGTGCTCTTCTCGAGGGATAACCAAGCCTGTTGTGGAGCCGCTGGCATAAAATCGTCGCTGGTTTCCGCGGCGCTTTCAATATACTCAGTATGAGGGATTATTCAGGAAACCGCGCCGCGTAAGGGGTTGCTATGGCATTCGTCGAATTTAAAGATGTGCGCAAGATCTATACCATGGGCGAAGTGCAGGTGGCTGCAGTCGACGGCATGTCTTTCGAAATCGAGCAAGGTGAGCTTGTGGTGGTCGTCGGTCCCTCTGGCTCAGGCAAAACGACCCTGCTTAACATGATGGGCGGCATGGATTCATGTACATCGGGTTCTATTACGCTCGATGGCGCCCGCGTCGATCAGTTCGATGAAAAGCAGCTCACCGATTACCGTCGTTACGATATTGGCTTTGTGTTCCAATTCTATAACTTGGTGCAAAATCTTACCGCGCTCGAAAATGTGGAGCTCGCGAGCCAAATTTGCCGCAATCCTCTTCCGCCTGCCGATGTGTTGGCCCAGGTGGGTCTCGCGCATCGCATGGACAACTTCCCCGCGCAACTCTCGGGCGGCGAACAGCAGCGCGTGGCCATCGCCCGCGCCATCGCGAAAAACCCGAAGCTCTTGCTGTGCGACGAGCCCACGGGCGCACTCGATTACAAAACGGGCAAGGCTATTTTGAAGCTGTTACAAGATACGTGTCGTGAAACGGGCCGTACGGTGGTGCTCATTACGCACAATTCCGCGTTCTGCGCTATTGCCGACCGCGTGATTCATGTGAAAAAAGAAGGAAAAGTCGAGCGCATGGAGCTCAATGCCCATCCGCAAGCCGCCGAAATGGTTGAGTGGTAAGCATGGCGAGCGCATTCGGAAAAAGATCTACGGCGTTCTATCGCTCATTCGTGGGGGCCGCTTTTTGGCGATTGCGATTATTGCCGCACTTGGTGCGGGCTTTTATGCCGGCCTGCGCATGACGGGGCCCGACATGCGCCTTGCGGGCGACGAATACTATGACGGCACGAGTTTGGCCGACGTGCGCGTGGTTTCGACGATTGGATTCGATGAGGCGCAAATCGACGCGTTGCGCGATGTGGAGGGCGTTTCGGCTGTTATGCCCGCTCGCGAAGCCGACGCCATTTCAGAATTGGATGGCGTGCAATATACGCTGTGCTTCCAGTCGCTTGATGTTGACGCTGCCCAGGCGAGCACGTGCGATGATGGCTTCACCGTGCAATCGAGCGACGATTCGTATTTGAACAGGCCCGTTTTGAAGAGCGGCACCTGGCCCACGAAAAGCGACGAGTGCCTGCTTTCTTCTGACACGGTGTGGCAGACCGATGTGCATATCGGCGACAAGGTGCGCCTTATCGAGGGCACGCAAGACTTGGACGACAGCTTCGCCGAGCGCGAGTTCACGGTGGTCGGCTTCGTGAATTCGTCGTATTACACGTGCTCGACCAATGTGGGTTCGACGTCGCTTGGAAGCGGCCGTCTTACGAGCTTCGTGTTCGTTCCCGATTCGGCCTTCGCTGACGATTATCCCATTACCGAAGCGTTCGTCGCGGTCGATGGTGCGCGCGACTTGCCATGGGCAAGCGATGCCTACCAGGCAAAGTCGACGAAGTGGCCAATCGCATCGACGCGATTGCCGACGATTTGAAGGCGTCGCGCATCGAAGGCCTGCAGGCAGACGCTCAGGCCACGCTCGATGAAAAAGCGTGCGGAATACGAGCAGAAGAAGGCCGACGCGCTCGCGCAGCTCGACGATGGCCAGGCGACGCTCGACGATTCTAAGGCGCAGCTCGATTCTGCGGCCGTTGAGCTTGAATCGGCGAAGGCGACCATTGCTCAAAGCGAATCGCAGTTGGCAAGCGGTCGCGCCCAGTATGAGTCGGGCGTGGCTGAACTCGCCGACCAGCGTTCGCAGGCGCAAGCGGCATTGGCTCAGGCTCAGGCGTCGATTGACGAAGGGTGGGCGAAATACCACGCCGCCATGCAGACACGTGAAATGCTGAACAATAAGCTCGACGAAGCGCAGGAGGGCCTCGACCAGGTGAACGATGGCCTTGCGCGGGTTGCGGCCGGCATTGACCAGGCGCAGCAGGCGGTTGACGGGCTGCCGTTGGCGATTGCGGGCGTGCAGGCGCAAATCGATGCGTTGAATCCGGCTGACCCTGCTTACGGGAAAGCGAAAGCGCAGCTCGAGGCGCAAAAGACAGCCCTAGAACAGCAGCTTGCCCAAGCCCAGGCGACTTTGTCGCAGCTCCAGCAGCAGCAAGCGCAGCTTGAATCCCAGAAAACTGAAATCGAAACGGGCATCGCTCAGCTTCAGGCGGGCATCGCTCAAATCGATACGGAAACCGCGGGCGTGCCTGAGCAACTTGCGGCGGGCGAGCAGGAGCTTGCTGCCCAGAAGGCTGCGGCCAACCAGGGTTTCGCGAGCGGTCAGGCCTCGCTTGATGCCGCTGCGGCACAGCTTGCCCAAGGCCAGGCGCAGCTCGATGAGGGCCGCGCTCAGCTCAAAAGCGGCCAGGCCGAATATGCCGACGGTTTGTCGCAGTGGGAAAACGGCGCGGCCGAGCTTGCTGATAAGCGCGCCCAGGCCGAGGCCGAATTTGCCGACGTCGAAGCGCAGCTCGCCGACGCCCAAGCCGAGGTGGACGACATCGCCACTATGGATACCGACGTGTATGCGCTCGATTTGAAGAAGAACATCGGCGCCGAAAGCTTTCCGTTCCGACGCGGGACGCATCGACCAAATTGCCCAGGTGTTCCCACTGCTGTTCTTCCTTGTGGCCGCCTTGGTTTCGCTTACGACTATGACGCGCATGGTCGATGAAGAGCGCGTGCTCATTGGCACGTTTAAGGCGCTTGGCTATTCCAATGGACGCATCGCCTCGAAGTATTTGGTGTATGCCATGGTTGCCAGCGGCGTGGGCTCAATCGTGGGCATTGTGCTGCTGTCGCAATTCCTGCCGTGGTTCATCATGAATGCGTACGCGATTATTTATGTTGTGCCGTGCAGGCCTACGCCAATCGACCCTGCTCTGTTCTTGCTGGCGGCGGGCCTTTCCGTGGGCATCACGGTTGCGGCAACGCTGTTCGCCGCGATGGCCACCTTGCGTGAAAAGCCGGCGGCTCTTATGCTGCCGCGCGCCGAAGGCCGGCAAGCGCATTCTGCTCGAACGTATTCGTCCGTTGTGGAGTCGCATGTCGTTCAGCTGGAAGGTTACTGCGCGCAACCTCTTCCGCTATAAGCGTCGTTTCTTCATGGCGATCATCGGCATTGCAGGCTGCACAGGGCTTTGCTCACCGGTCTTGGTTTGCAAAACGCCATCAACGACATCATCGACAAAGCAGTATGGCGAGCTGTACCACTACAACGCCATCGTGCGCATGGATTCCGATGTTGCCGATGCCGAAAAAGAATGCCGTGGCAAAACGCGTCGAGGCCGACTCCGAAGGTCCGAAGGCATGGGTGCTTACCGAGAACAAAATTGTGCGCACTCCGGGCGCGTCGGATGATATCGACCAACGTGTCGAGTTGAACGTGCCGCAAGATACGCAGGAATTCGGCAACTTCAACACGCTGCGCACGCGCGTGAGCCACAAGCCCTCGCGATTGACGATGAAGGCGTGCTCATAAGCGAGAAGCTCGCGACGAAGCTGGGCGTTTCGGTGGGCGACTCCATCGCGATTTACGACGAAGATGCCATTGGCAACGCGATGGGCGAAGGCCGCGAGGTGCGCGTGTCGGGCATTATGGAGAACTATGTGGCGCAATACGTGCTCATGTCGCCTGCGCTGTACGAATCCACCATGGGAGAAGCGCCTTCGTACGCGACGCTTCTCGCGAACGTTGCCGAGGGCGATGACGTGCGCGAAGTGTTCAGCGACGACGTGCTCGCGATGGATGGCGTGAAAACCGTGACGTATAACGACGAAACTATCAACAGCTATCGCAGCATGCTGAAGAGCGTCGATTCGGTCGTGGTGGTGCTTGTGGTTGCTGCGGCCCTGCTCGCGTTCGTGGTGCTGTACAACCTCACGAACATCAACATCACCGAGCGTGTGCGAGAAATTGCCACGCTGAAGGTGCTTGGCTTCACGCCGCATGAGGTGAACGTACATCTATCGCGAAACCATGCTGCTTTCGCTGATTGGCGCATTCGTTGGTTTGTTCCTTGGCATTGCCATGGAGGGCTATGTTGTAATCACTGCCGAGGTCGATCAAGTGATGTTCGGCCGCGAAATTCATGCTTTGAGCTTCGTTATCGCGTTTGCGCTCACCATGCTGTTCTCGGTTATCGTGACTTTGGCGATGAAATTCAAGCTCAAGAAAATCGATATGGTCGAAAGTTTGAAGAGCGTCGACTAACGAACGCGCAGGGCGATTAGCCAAATGGCAAACATAATTGCCCTGAACGGCGACGGGCCTGCAGAACGATGCAGGCCCGTTTTTGTATGTATGCATGCGCTTTCTTGGAGTTGGCTGTGGAGCTGAATTCATTTTTCACTTGGGCGCGTGTTGCCGTCTCGCGGCTTTTCTTGCCGAGCGAAATATTTCGCCGTGGGTTATTTGCCCGACCCTGCTTGCGACGATGCGCTCGATTCCGATCCCGCTGACCTGAATTTGTGGCATTTCCGCGCCCGAATCCGTTGAGCCAGAGCCAGAGCCAGAGCTGTTTGCGTTGTTGGAATTTGAATTCGTATTATTGCTGGGAAGTTTGGCCGGGAGCCTGGAGCCGCTTGAGGATGGGCTGTTGTTGCCGCTTGCGGGCTCGGTTCTCCGATCCCGAATTCGTGTTGCTGGAGTTTGTGCCCGATTCGGTTGTGGATGAAGAGTTGGAAGCGCTCTGCGTCGAATTCTGCTGAGGGATTGCGGAGTGCTGTTCTTCTCGTTTTCGTCTTGAGCTGTTGTCTCGGCCTTCTTGGCATCATGGGTTTTTTTCGGTGTCATTGCTGGTCGCAACGCTGTTTTCGTCCGCAAGCTGGCTCGTTACGACTTCACCGGTGAACAGGGGCTACCTTTTGGTACCGATGCCTTCGCCACCGGTAAACATAAGCACGAGGCCCGCGAACAGCAGGATTGCCGCAAGGGACGAGGCGACTGAAACCGCGAGCACGCGGCGCTGCATGGTCTTTGTTTTTGGCCTCAATCTCGACGACGCCCGTTGCGTGGCTCGCATTGCCCGTATATGGCCGGCTGCGCTATTGATGCGCGGCGTATTCGATTAGGTGCCTTGAGCGGCTTGGCTGCCGCGCATGTCGCGCGTCGGCTCCAACGATTTGGCCCGCGGATAGAACGCTCGTTTCGGCGGAATTGGCCGACGGAACCGCCGCTTCGTTGAATGCGCGCGTCGCTGTGCCCACCGAAGGCAGCGTGGTGGTTTCGGCGCTCTCGAATGGTGCGCGTGTGATGGGCATAACGGTGGTTTGCGCGTGTGCGAGGCTTTGGGTTGCGCTTTGGGCGGCAGCGGCGTTAGTCGCCGCATTTCCTTCTGCATTGTCGCTCGAGGCGAAGCCGCGAAGTTTTTCGGCTGACCCTGCCAGGAATTTTTTGTAAAAGCTGCGATGAAACGGTCGACACGACCGAGCCTGACGGCGACGCCGATAACCGAGCCGGCAATGCCAATTTGCGCAGAAAACAGCATCGAGGTCACCGGCGGGCTGACCTGCGGTGACCTAGAAACCGAAAGCCCCTCAAAAGGCCCTTTGATTCCGGTTGGGTTGGGGTTTCGGCTTCAGCCTTGGGGCAGAGATAACGACGGTTTTGCCGCCGAATCGGCGCTGGTTGCGGTTTTTTCTTGACTGTATGCGCGTCTGTCCATGGTTGCCTCTATCAAAATAAAAGCAAGCGCTCGATTGGCTTGCGGTAAATGCGTTTGGTACGAGTCGAACATATCGCGTTCGCGCAATGGGAAAAATCTGAATCGAAAGAAGCGTTACCTCGGCGCCACGGAACCGCGACAAACATAGAGATGGGAGACAGGCTTTGCAGGGATGGGGCATTCGGCGCGGGCCTTCGCGCCGACGGCGCACGCGAGGGATGAGGAAGAGGAACAAGGTGCGAAAGAGAGGAAGAGGATTAGAAGGCCTGTTCATGTGCATGCCTACGAGTCTGCTACGATTGCCGCGACGGCAATTGCGAAAAAGGGGCTCCGAGGTCGGCGAGATGACGGTAGTGAGTCGGGGCCTCAGAGCACCCTTGATGTCCGCGGCTCGAACCGTCCGTTCGACTTGCTAGCCGCGCTTGATCTTCGCGGCGGCGATGCGGTCGGCGACGGACATGTTTTTCACGGCGGTCGCCGCCCCAGAACAGAAAATCGACACCATGCCGGGCCCAACATGGCTGCCGATGGTGGCACCAATGTTAATGCTGTACCACGGTGATGCTCTCGTCTTGTTTGGCTAAAAAGTCTCGCAGTGTTTCGGCGTCTTTCGGGCAGTCGGCGTTGCCGATGAGCACTACGGGCGAACCACCTTGCGTGTCATGCTCTTTTGCGAAGAAATCGGCCATTTGCTTCAGGCCCTTCTTGCGCCCACGCGCGCCCGTGAGTGCCATGCCCCGACGTATCGAAGGTGAGCTTAGGGGTTTCACATTGAGTGCCGAGCCTGCTGCGGCAACCGATGCGGGAATGCGTGCCGCGGTGCAGCATCAAGGTCGTCAACCATGAAAGCGGTTTGCACGAAGTAGCGCGCCTGTTCGGCCACTCGACCAGCTCTTCTGCGGGAAAGCCCCGAATCGCGCTGGCGCAACCTCAAGAACGAGCAAGCCCTCGGGCGTGAGCCGATCATAAGGTCGACCAAATAGAGCGGGCATCGGGGAATTCTCTTTCACCTGGGCAAGCAACGCCGCCGCAGTTCAGTAGTTCGACGAAAGGCCGCTCGGAGAAGCATAGATATACCGTGGGAATACCGTTTTCGGCAGCGCGGCGCCATGCCGCTTCGATTGCCGCCGGCAGAAGCCTGCGAGGTGCTCGGCGTTTTCTCCATTGCGAATCTTCTCTCGTAGAACTCGTGCGGCGTGATGGATTGATAGAAATCGTCCTCGTGAAGTCGCCATCGCTCATGACGTAATTGAAGTTCAGCGTATCGACGCCTTCGATTTTGCAGCATACTCAGCGGCAAATCGCAGCATGAATCGATGATCAAAATTGCATTGCGCGGCCATGGAATCCCTTTCTCTCGCATGTACGCGCAAAATCTACCATGGTTGACGCGGGAACCGCTAGATATTCCAGCGGGCTTCGAATCGCTGAAGCAGGAACGAATAGAACTCATCGGCCTGCTCGTTCGAGCCGCCGTGGCGGTTCGCGCGACTTCGATGGTGCGTACGAATCCCGGCTCAAGAATGGGAGCAAGGCGCGCGCCGGCAAGCTCGCCCAGCTGTGTGTTCGGGCCAAAAGCCAACGCCGAGGCCAAGGCCGATCATCTTGCGCACGACCGATGGGTTTATCGCTCTCGAAAGGCGATTGTGGGGGCGAAACCCCAGTTTGGCGCATTGCGACAGGCAGAGGTTGCTGATGTTGCGCGAGCCTGCGAGCATATGAAGCCGCTGTTTGCACCTGGGCCAGCGAAATCGCTTCGCCCGCGCCCGTTGGTCAAGGCGTCGCTCGCTGCGATGTCGCGCTCTTCGCCTCCAGGTCTCTCGCCTTTTCCTGGATTGTCGCCGAAAACCTGCGTCGGACTCTTTGGCTTCGCGCAGCGCCATCCCTCAGTTTTGTCGCCGCCGTTGTGGGCACGGCGAGCATGATGCGTTCGCCAGAATAGGCGCGCGCGCCCTTCGCTTCCGGCGTTTTCCCCGTTGCATGCGCACTTCCGATGTCACACGGTTCAATTTTGCTGGCGCGTTTCGCTGCTCACAATCTGAAACTTTGCCGCGGGGTGTTGAGTGCGCCATTCCGCGACGGCGTCAACGTGACGTGTTCGAAGCCGAAACAACGTTATTTGATGCGTACGATCGAGCTGCGCTCTTCGTCGAACCGCGCAAGCTCGCTGGTCGCCGGTCGATTTCTCTCCTTTCGCGATGCGTTGCGCGGTATGGATGCCTTCTGGCTCGAAAAACATGCGCCCAGTTCTCGCTCGAGGCGAGAGAAGCTAATCCTTCTGGGTGAGCGAGATTTCCTGGGCCTTTGTGCGTGACGTGCTCGCTCACCTTCCAGAAAATATCTCAACTGCAAAAGCTCCACGGCGCTCCCCTCCGTTTTTCTTGGATACCGAAAAGTGATGATAAATAAGCATTCTTGAACGCTATGATGCGCGCGAACTGTTTGGTAAATCGAGGGTGTAATAAGCGGAATTTCTTGAAGCAGTCTGGTTTGTTTGCGCTTGTCGTGGCCGTGTGGATCGTTGAAGACGCGCGGCTGCGAGCAAAGCTGGCAGTTCATTTTGCTATCACGTTGGGGTCACGTTGCCGG
>VOFG01001060.1_pt1 | contig 60824 bp, 117 predicted proteins | sample 5384171 | NCBI WGS metagenome assembly VOFG01 (sample SAMN12384726, study PRJNA508395) | human gut metagenome | isolation source: healthy gut F | host: Homo sapiens
GTCACATATCCATAACATGTCTTGATTATAAGCAATTCCGTTTTTCAAATTTTCCGAGCACATTTCCGTCAACATCAATAATAAACTTGTCTCCGCCCGTGTGATAGGATGTCCACTCCTGAACAACAGCATATCCTTGATAAAATCCCCGCATCGATAATAATTTTCAGAAATTACAGGTCTTCCCCTTACGATCGATATAATATTCTCCTGTTTTCGCCGCTTATATAAGCCCGTCCACTATTAAATGCGCTTCCCCAGCCCCAGTCTTCCGGTATACTTATCACTAATTTTCCGTTTTATCAATATAGCCGCGCCCTCCCGGCCCGGTCGCCCCATGCAAGTCCTTCGCAAAAATATCCACTATCGTGTAAATACGCACCGCCTATACAATCCCAGTCTGGGTTCATTTCACCGTTTTGTCAAACATACGATAATACCCGCAGGTTTCCATCTCTTGCATACATATTTACTTTTCCAAATCCATCGGTAAAAGTAAATGCATGGTCATATTCAAGTGGTACCACAATATCACCCGATGTATTGATACCAACCTTCTTTCTGTGTTTCAATATCTCGTACAACCGCCATTCCCCTCGCTAAAACTATAAGCATGGCCAAAATTGCAGCGGGATTACTATATCCCCGCTTTGTGTCGATATCCCCTTGCCGTCAACGTACGGCGGCCAATCCTTCGCAAAATGGAGATACGCTGTCCCATTGAATAAGGTATTTTGCAATTTTCCAAACCTATCCATATATCCCCATTTTCCCTTTATACCATTAAAATCTGTTTGAACCAACTAAGTCCTTCGAATTAAGAACTGATACTCCACTTGATACAGGGGTAACAAAATTCAAGGATTGTTCATTATCCGCAAAGATTGATACTGAAGAAACGGGAAGCAGTCAAACGCAACAGACATCACTATAGTTAGGGCAACTAATCTTTTCATACATTCCATAGAATAAAAAGCATCCCAAAAAATTTATTTTTTATTCTTTCTCCTTTCTTTAAAATGTGATATAGCGAAAGCAATACCCTAACGCGGATGCAAATCAGCAACTAAACAGCGCAGCCATTACGCCGGCTATTCTCTTCAACAATCGTGTACCCACACTGCTCTGCCCCAGATAGAACGATAAGATCAGAAGACAAAAACTGTCTTGTACATCGTAAAAAGATTCCCATTAGCGGATGACTTAATTTTTATCATATATCTCTGCCTTTATCAATTCATTAATTACACTATTTTTACGTTTGTGTAAACCTATCCTTCATTATTACAGCCTTTAGGTAGGATTTTTAATACTAGAAACAAAAAACTGATAATTCAGATTTCTATCTGACTATCAGTTTTTGCCAATGGTCGGAGTGGTGTTACAGAACTTAGCGAAAAACATAAAAAGTAAAATCAAGGGTTTGCGACTTTCAATAATCAGCAATAACCAATAATAAAATATAAAACATCACAAAATTATGACATCATAGTATTATTATAGAAAAATAAATTGCGGTTATATCCTTATAAACTATCGAAATTTCGAAGAAATGCGGTAGAATGAATATAGGAGGTGTTGACTATGATTAACAGACCAATTTACGTTGATAAAATTATGGCTTATGCAGATACGCCCTTTGTGAAGATTCTGACTGGAATCCGCCGCTGCGGAAAATCTACCATTTTAAAAATGCTTATAAAGGAAATGAAAAAAAAGGCATCCGTAACGATCAGATTTTTACATTACAGTTTTGATTCTTTGGAATATGAGGACTTTAAGACAGCGAAGGGGCTGTTTATGCATTTGAAGCAACATTTATTTTTGGAAGGGAAGACTTACCTTTTTCTCGATGAGATTCTGGAGGTAAAGTCATGGGAAAAGGTTGTAAACACCCTCATGACAGACTATGATGTAGACATTTATGTGACTGGCTCAAATTCACGGATGATGTCCTCTGAAATATCTACTTATCTGACCGGCCGTTATATTTCATTCCGCGTCTATCCTTTATCATTTTCCGAATATATGATTTTTCGAAAGGAATACACTGATGTTTTAGATTGTCATACAGAGCTTGCAAATTATCTGCAACTTGGTGGATTTCCGCAGTTCATCTGCAAAAATATACGCCGGATGAGGTTTATACCATTATCAAAGATATATACAATTCTACGATTTTTACAGATATTGTAAAACGCAATCAAATCCGCAAAGGTAGATCAACTGGAACGTATCGTAAAGTTTGCTTTTGACAATGTTGGACGGACATTTTCCGCCGCTTTTTGTTTCTAAATATTTAAAAGCCAAAATCGTTCTATTGATAATGAAACAGTGTATAATTATCTCAACAAATTGGAAAGTGCCTATATTCTCCATCGTTGTTCCCGCTTTGATGTGCAGGGGAAAGAAATCCTGAAAACGCAGGAGAATTTTACCTTGCTGACCCGGCGTTGCGTTATAGCGTGTTGGGATATTCATCGGATAGTGTGGCCGCTATGCACTAGAGAATGTCATTTATCTGGAATTGCTGCGCCGTGGATATGAAGTATACGTTGGAAAACTGGACAGTACAGAGATGAACTTTGTTGCCGCCAAGCAGGAAAATAAACTGTACATTCAAGTGGCTCAAGATATTAGCTCGTCGGAAACAGAAAAACGCGAGTATGGAAGACTTCTTGATATTTCGGGATAACTACCCCAAATATGTCTTGCGGACAGATGCTTTTGCGAATTGGTAATTACGAAGGAATCCAAAGACCATGCATATTGCGGATTTCCTGTTAAGTGATGAGTATTAACGAGACGAGGTGAAACCATGTATATTTCAAAAGTAACAATTCGAAACTTCCGAATTTTTTTTGATCAGTTGGCATCACAGCTTCATTAAAAAGGGAATTAATGCGATTATCAGCGAAAACAACTGTGGCAGAGTGCTTTTATTGATGCTTTGCGAATCGCATTCTCCACTACCCTCTTATAAAAAAAGACATCTATTTTAACCTAACAGATTTTCATATAATAGATGGTCGTGGTATCGGTGTAAAGAAGCATTTATTGATATTTTCCTTGATGAAGTGCCGCCAGACTTGTTTGAAATTTGGAATCGGAGAATACAACTAAAGGGGAATTTCTTATAAAGGTATTACGTTGTTCCATCTATTGATGGACAGGGAAAAAGTAAGTTTCAAACATGGGGCGGTCCCGTTGAAGGAAATTCCATATCATCTGAAACTTTTGACACTATCAGCTTGTATATTTAGGTGCACTTAGAGATGCAGAAAATGAGTTAAGACCTGCCCGAACAGGTAAACTTTCCAATCTTTTTTAGCTCAGTTGCTGATACTTCCGATGCTAAAAAAGCAGATTGTAGAAAGCAATGCGGAATGCCAATGCAGAAATTTCAGAGCAAGCTCCTGTTAAACAAATACAACGCATTATAAATGAGAATCTTTCCATTATTGAGCAAGATTTATTAAAACAACAGATTTATATTAGGCTCGTCGAACCGCGGTTTGAATCAATTGCGGCCTCATTACGCGCTTATTTAAAACCAAGATGGATATATTTAGAAATCAACCTAATATACGAAACTGTTAAAGATACCTATACAAAGGAAGAATGGAATTTTTATACAGAAGAAGATAGCGAAGGAGTCCATCTTGATTCTTGGTTTCTTGCAGATAAGCCTTTAGCACAAGAAATAAGAGCTGCTTTATCCACCGAACTTAACACGATGTTTGAAATTACTCAAAATGGGCTGGGATATAATAATCTTCTTTTCATGGCAGCAGTTTTGGGCGATATTAAATCAACGAATGTCGAAACACTATATAATCTTTTGCTGGTGGAGGAGCCAGAGGCACATTTACACCCCCAACTACAAGAATTGGTGCATTGCTTTTTTGAAAAAAAAACTCCAATAATGATAATGTACAGGTTATATACACTTCTCATTCTCCTACTTTGGTGTCACGTATCGGAATTGATCGTATTGTACTATTGTATGATAATGCCCATCGGGTAAACTGTTTATCTTTCTCTGAAAGTAACTTAGATGAAGTTGATAGATATTACTTGAAAGATACCTTGATGTAACGAAATCACAAATGCTATTCGCTATAGGGATTGTATTTGTGGAAGGCATTTGTGATGCATTGCTTCTACCTGCCTTTGCCAATCTACTTGATAGATCCTTTGATAAATATGCTGTTGAGATTGTAAATGTAGATGGTGTTGCTTTTAAGCCTTTTGCGGATTTACTTTGTTATGCGAATGATACACAAAAAAACAAACCATAAAAACTGCTATTATTACGGATGATGATCGATGTGCAGATAAATTTAATATCGAGCAATATGTTGAAAAGAAATAGATTTTGATACTGCCAAGATTGCCAATGTAGTTGAAAAAAACAGAAAAAGGAACGCCTTCGGTTCGATACATAAAACTTCAAACAATGTGCGAGGGAGCTCACATAAGTATTTTTCGGCACGAAAAACGCTGGAATATGAATTGTCATTAAATACAAACAATCTTCCCTATATGCTGAGGCGGGATATTCATCCACAAGTCGGAAAAAAGTTTATATAATAAAGTTGAGCAGCTTGACCGAATTGAAAAAGGCCGCGGCTATATGGCTTTTTATGCGTGGCTCAAAGAGCAAAGGGAAGTTGCACAAGCTCTATCCAGACGATTGACTAAAAAAGTGGTATATTCAAAAATCCAGACGGCTCTTTTTCAGATGATATTCCAGCAAGTTCTGATTTTATAGTGCCTGAATACATAAAAAAGCCATCTTTACGGTTACGAAGGAGAAAGCATATGACGGAACTGACCGATGAACAAAAGAATTTTTTAGAAGCTGAAGGACGTATTGTTTTATGCGCCTGCCCGGGCAGTGGCAAAACTTTTATTGTAGGGAAAAAACTATTAAGATATCTTGAAACTTGGTTACACCCATATAGAGGCGTTGCAGTTCTATCGTTTACCAATGTGGCCAGTGAGGAAGTTATTCGTCAAATGTCACAACTATCCAAAAGATGCCCTACCATCTGTTAGTTTTCCTCATTTTATTGGGACGCTTGATAGCTTCATCAACAATTTTATCTTTCTCCGATTCGGCTATCTCATGCAGTCTGAAAATAGGAAACGTCCGCATATTGTATTTGATAATTATGGTGAATTTACACTCATTTCAAAAAATTCTCAATGTTATAAAAAGGGCTGTATACAAAACCCAAATATGTTTCACTGGTCTGATAGTGAATTATTGCGTGATAATCAGCTAATAAATTGCGGTGTACAAAAAAAGCCGTGTTTTGCTTTCAAAAAAGCAATGCTTCAGAAGGGATTGGTTACTCAAAGGGAAGTGTCTGCATTGTCGCTTAGGCTCTAAAGAAATATCCCTCCATAGCAACAGAACTTGCTTATCGATTCCCCGTAATAATAATTGACGAAGCGCAAGACACCTCGAGAACAAATGGAAATCATAGACATTCTCTCCAGCGCTGGAACTGTGACCACCATATTAGTTGGCGATCCGGATCAAAGCAATTTATGAGTGGCGGGATGCCACCCCAGAATATTTTAAAGCAAAGATTAATGCATCACAATGGAATACGATGTATCTAACCGCTAATTTCCGTAGTTCGCAACATATATCTAAATTTTCCTCGCTCCTATCTGGTAAACAGGCAACAACGGCTAAAAGGCAATCACGCTGCATATCCTTTAAAGCCCATTCTCTTATAGGTAAATTCGAATAGATCAAGAGAAGACGTAGTTAATAAGTTCAACATTTATGTCAGGATAATAACATTACACTTAATCATGATTCGGTTGCTGTACTGACCCGTGGCAAAAATTCATTCGGATACAGACATTAAAAATCTGTGGCAAACGCCAGAAACATATTCATTAGCAGCTGCAACATATCAATGGCATTGTGTCTCACGGAAAGAAGCATTACATCTTTTGCGAAAAGGCGTTATTCAATATGACGATTGATGATGTAAAGTGGAATGTCATCCAACGAGATTAAGCAGGCAGTTGAAAAAAGAATGGATTATGCTTTATGGACTAAAAATATAATTCTATTGCTTTCATCGCTTCCTCCAGCAGTTTTTTTCACTACAAGAATGGCAGCAAAGAGTGACGAAACAAATTGAAGATATGCAGAAACAAAGTATTATCTCATTCGAAATCAAAAGAAGTGTTTCGGATATTATAAAATTGAAAACTCGTACAAAAATTGCTTCTGGTTATAGTTCTGAATTTCTTAATATACCGCTCAAGGCATTCTTTTGAAAAAAAGTCTACAGAGGACATAACTATTTCATCTGTGCATGGAGTGAAAGGTGAGTCATTTGATGCCACACTACTGATTGTTGACAGTACGAGAGGTAAAAACGCTTACGCCAACAAATCTCAATTCTGCCCCATTGGACAATGAGCTATTGCGGATTGCTTATGTTGCTATGACAAGACCAAGAAAATTATTGATGGTTTCTATACCAAAGCAAAAATCCTCCAGTAAACTGAGCAGATTTCCTCCTGACTTATGGGAATACCAAGAGTTGTAAGACGTGGCTTTTTGTAATTGATCAGGTAATTGCAAACCAGAAATCAAAAATTCATATGATTAAGGCAAAAAGAACAAGAAATCCTGTCATCCAATATGAAGTTGCGAGTGGTCTTGCAGGACTTGCAGTTATAAAATCTAGCAAGAACAAAGAAAAAAGAAACCGGAACAGTCAGATTCTGCTGTTCCGGTATGGTCGGGATGACAGGATTCGAACCTGCGGCCCTCTGGTCCCCAAACCAGATGCGCTACCAAGCTGCGCTACATCCCGTTTTATATGTCCGCAAAGCAGGACACCTATAGCATTATACTGGATTATGAAAAAAAGTCAAGCAGTTTTGACAAAAACGCAAATATTAAAGAGCCAAGCAACAGCAAGGCTCTTTAACAGGGATAAAATTGTAGGGGATTGAGCGGATAGGGAGCCGCTCTATAGGGATTTTGGAGACACAGACTGTAATCTGTATCAGACATTTATATAGACGTGGTATTTTTTAAAAAGTTTCATAAAAAAACAAATTTTTTTACAAAAAACCAGCCCGCAGAAACGTCTGCGGGCTGTCACTAATTTTATTAAATCTGCGCCGTTTTAATTGAATCGAATTCGTCTACAATCTCCTTTGACGGCGCCTTTGTCAAAAGGCTTACAACAATAATTGCCAGCGAAGACAACACGAAGCCCGGTATAATCTCATAAATCTGGAAAAACGTCGGAAGCACGACCTCACTCGCGCCAGTGAAAAAAGCCCACAATCGCCGGAAGGCTCTTCCAAACGATTGCCGTGATACCGCCCGTCAGAACGCCCGCAACCGCACCGGCATAGTTGCACCGCTTCCAAAACAGTGAAAACAGTACAAGCGGACCAAATGTCGCACCAAAGCCCGCCCACGCGTAGCTCACCAAACTAAAGATAACACTGTTTTCGTCGGCGCTATAATACCTGCGATTACCGCAACCACAATTACCGCGGCACGGCTCACCCAAATCAGCGTCTTTTCGGATGCCTTTTTCTTCGTTACAACCTTATAAATATCGCTCGACACCGCAGACGCGGTTACAAGCAGCTGCGAATCTGCCGTGCTCATAATTGCCGCCAATATAGCCGACAGGAAAATGCCCGCCAGCACCGGCCCAAACATATGATCAATTGTATACATAAATACTTTTTCCGTATCCGCGCCGGTCAGCACGATTCCGTATTTTGCAAGGTACGGCGCACCGAAAATTCCGACTAAAACCGCTGCGGCAAGCGCAATGATAACCCAAACCATCGCAATCACACGCGCCGGGCGCACCTCCTTTGACGAACGAATCGCCATAAAGCGTACCAAAATGTGCGGCTGCCCAAAGTAGCCCAGCCCCCACGCAATAGCGGATATAATACCGAGTGTCGTAAATGAGTTCGGTCCATCGCCCGGCACAAGGCTAAACTCGCCGATGCTGCCAAACGCCGGCCCTACACCGCCAAGCGAGATAATTGCCAAAACCGGAACAACAATGATTGCAAAAACATCAAAAGCCCCTTGGAATAAATCTGTCCAGCAAACGGCCTTAAAGCCGCCCAAAAACGTATACGCGACAATAACGACCAAACTAATCACAACCGCCCACAAATACGGCACGTTAAACACCTGATTGAACAACTTAGCACCGGACACAAAGCCGGAAGCCGTATAAATCGTAAAGAACACTAAAATAAACAGCGCGCCGACGATACGCAGCGTCGGATTATCACTTTTAAACCGATTCGTCAAAAGTCCGGCAGCGTCAGCGAGTCGCCCGCCACCTGTGTGTATTTGCGCAGCCGCTTGGCCACAATCAGCCAGTTTAGATATGTACCAATCGCGAGGCCAATTGCCGTCCAAATCGCTTCGCTCACGCCGCCGATTAGATACGCCAATCCCGGCAGCCCCAATAAAAGCCAGCCGCTCATGTCCGATGCCTGCGCGCTGAGCGCAGCGACCCAAACATTTAGCTGCCGCCCGCCTAAAATATAGTCCGAGTGGCTTGTGTTTTTCTTGTAAAAATACATGCCTACTCCAATCATAAACGCGAAGTAGACAATCAGCACGATAAACTTAATCAGCATATCGGTGCCGCTGTTGTTGAGCTGCATATTCAGCATCTTCTTCTCCCTTATTTTCTCTACTGGAAATTATATCATAATCCAGCGTACAAAATTGAAGAAAACGCGTTCCCCGCAAAGCGGGAGGGGCGCGGTGCGCCAACAGCGATTTTTCTAATCGCAAAGACTCTGTCTTTGCGTATTATATCATAAATGAATTAAAGTTGTAAAGTGTAAAAAGCAGAAAGCGGGCAAAAGTTTCGATTCTTGTAAATTTGTATTGCAAAAAAGAGGTGTGTAGGTATAAAATAAAAGATATATGTAGAATGGGAGTTTTATAAATGGAACGCGAACAAACAAATGGGTTTGAAGCCGCAAAGGATAAGGCACTTCATATTCTTGCGCGCCGCCGCCACACAAAAAAGAGCTATCCGAAAAGCTTGTCCGTGCGGGCTTTTTAACAGACACGGCGGACGCGGTCTGTGCTTGGGCGGCTGGGTACGGCTTTTTAAACGATGAAGAATATGCCCGTGCTTTCGTGTCCGACAGCATTAATTACAAAAGCTACGGTAAAAGCGGATTCGGCAGGCACTTTTACACAAGGGCGTAGACGCCTGTACGGCGGACGATGTGCTTGCAGAATTCGATTTTCATGAAGCGGATAAACTTGCCGAGCTACTGCCCAAAAAGCTGGGCGGTAATTTTGAGCGAAAAAATATTGAGAACGCACTACGCCACTTTGCAGCAAAGGCTACGCCTATGATGAAATACAAAACGCCATAAACACATACAAAGATAACGTAACACTTGGAGAGGACGATGAGTTTGAACTGTAAAATCGCGGTTGCGTCGCTCGGATGCGCCAAAAAATCTGGTCGATACGGAAAATATGCTTGGCCTATTGGCGGACGACGGCTATACGTTTGTGTCTGCGCCGGAGGACGCGGATGTAATTTTGGTCAACACCTGCGCCTTTATCGGCGATGCAAAGGAGGAGTCCATCAATACAATTTTAGATATGGCCCAGTATAAGCAGGACGGTAACTGTAAGCTTCTAATTGTGACGGGCTGTTTGGCGGAGCGCTATCACGAGGAAATAAAAAAAAGAACTGCCGGAGGTCGACGCAGTAGTCGGCACGGGCGACTTCGCCGGTATTTGCGACGTGATACGCGATGCAATGGAGGGTGAGCGCGTCTGCCTATACGGGCACAGCGAAACCTTCGCGCTCGACAAGATGCCGCGCCTTCTGACTACGCCGTCGCACTATGCGTATTTAAAAATTGCCGAGGGCTGTGACAATAAATGCACCTACTGCGTAATTCCCTCCCTGCGCGGCAAATACCGTTCGCGCACAGTGGAAGATATTCTTGATGAAGCGCAGCGGCTCGCAGATAGCGGCGTAAAAGAGTTGATTTTGATTGCACAGGATACGACCCGCTACGGAATCGATTTTGTACGGTGAATACGCGCTGCCGAAGCTATTAGAGCACTTGTGCGAGATAGATGGAATCGCTTGGATTCGTCTCCACTACTGCTACCCGGAGGCGGTCACGGACGCGCTTTTAGACACCATTGCGTCAAATCATAAGCTTTTACCTTATTTTGATATTCCAATCCAGCACGCAAGCGACACAATTTTAAAAAGAATGGGCAGAAAGACGAATAAAGCGCAGCTTGTCACGCTTATAAATAAAATAAGGGATAAAATACCCGGTGCGGCTCTGCGCACATCGCTGATCGTCGGTTTCCCCGGCGAAACGCGCGCCGACTTCGCGGAATTGTTCGACTTTGTGGCACAGATGCGCTTTGACCGCGTCGGCGTGTTTGCTTATTCAAAGAGGAAAAATACGCCTGCGGCGCGGCGATAAGCAGGTTGATACTCGCACAAAGCAACGCCGAAAGGAGAAGCTGATGGCCCTATCACAGGTAATTTCGCTTGAAAAAAACGGCGCAAAAGCCGGAAGCGTGATAGAAGTGATTTGTGACGGATTTGATGAGGAAAGTATGCTCTACTTCGGCCGCAGCTATGCCGACAGCCCGGGCGTCGACTCGCTTGTGTACTTCGGCGCAGAGGCCGAGGTAGCGCCGGGCGAGCTCGTAAAGTAAAAGGTGCTTTGCGCACAGGAATATGACTTGATGGGAGAGATGGTTTTATGAATACAGCAAATCGGATTACCCTAATACGCCTTGCACTAATTCCGGTATTTTTGTTTTTCTTTTTGACGGACTTTGTGCCATATTCGCGCTATATCGCCGTGGCTGTCTTTCTGTTGGCCGCGGTGACGGACAGCGTCGACGGGCATATTGCGCGCAAGTATAACCAGATTACAGATTTCGGGAAATTTATTGACCCGTTAGCCGATAAAATTTTAGTCGTTTCCGCCCTCGTCGGAATGGTACAGTTCGGACAGGTTTCCGCCCGCGCAGTAATTATTATCATTGCGCGCGAGTTTATCGTGACCGGCCTACGCATTATCGCGATTAGTTCCGGGCAGGTCATTGCCGCCGCGCCGTCGGGCAAGCTCAAAACCGTAATTCAAATTGTTGTCATCTGCGTCGTTATGGCAGCGCAGGAGCTGGTTGGCACGGTCGCCTATCTTGATATCGCGCTGAAGTGCCTTGTCTGGATTATGGTAATAATCACTGTCTATTCCGGCGCGGAGTATATTGTAAAAAACAGAGCATTGATTGACTACAGAAAATAAAATGAAGCTTTCGCCCCCTTAACACCAAAGACAAATCCGTAGAAGGGAGGAGTACGCATGACAGCCCTCGTCAGTATCATTGTACCCGCATACAATGCGGCTGCATATCTTCGCGATTGTATTGCGTCGATTCTGTGCCAGCGTTACCAGAACTTTGAGCTTCTTTTGGTCAACGACGGCTCTACGGACGATACGCTAATTGTGATGCAGGAATATGCGGCAAAGGATACGCGTATCCGTATTGTGGACAAGCCGAACGGCGGCGTTTCCGATGCGCGCAATGCGGGTATTATAAACAGCCGCGGCGCGTACCTTGCCTTCGTTGACGCGGACGACACTGTGGACAGCGATTATATTGCCTGCTTATTAGAGAACACCTGTGACGGCAAGCTCACTCTCTGCGGTTATCACGATTTTGCCATGCCGCAAAAATTTTGTATACAACAGCACAGAGGCAGTCAGTGTTCTGGGCCGGTCGGCGTACTGCTCTTTGTATGTAGCATGGCTCGCTATTTCGCCCTGCAATAAGCTCTACCATGCCCAGACGGTGAAGCAAAACGGCATATCATTTGCTTCCGAGATTTCCATCGGCGAGGATTTACTGTTTAATCTCAATTATATCAAACATGTCGACGGCTTTGTTGTGGTCAATAAGCCGCTTTATCATTACCGCCACCCAAACGTCGAAAAGCCTGTCGCGAATTTACAGGCCGGAGGGGATTGATTTATGCAGCCGCCGGTATCAGGAAATATTGCATTTTTGCCGCGACGAATACCATATAGCCGAACCTGCATTAAGCGGCATTTATGAGGCGTATCTTTCCGAGTTGCTGCATCACTTTGCGCTTTTGCGCGCGTATGCTCCCGCCCGGCGCGGCAAAAGCGCAAAAGATTCGGACATCTATGGGGTCGTCTGAATTTCAGGATTTACTGCGCCATGCGCGTGCATTAGACCTTCTGCATCCCCTGCCCTGCTATTTGCTGAAGCAGAAACAATATGGCTTATACCGCGTTATTATGCAAATTCACCGATCCATCAAGAAACGGAGCGCAAAATGAAAACAAATCAGCTGAAGGTGGGTGTCCTTCTCTCTTACCTTTCCATGTTCGTAAAAATGGAATCTCAATCCTATATACGCCGGTCATGCTGCGGCTGCTCGGGCAAAGCGAGTACGGCCTTTATCAGTTTGCCTTTAAGGTTGTCGGCTATCTCGGTATTTTAAATTTCGGCTTTGGGAAGCGCATATATGCGCTTCTATTCCAGATATAAAGCAGCAGAGGACGAGGAGGGAATCGCCCGGCTCAACGGCACGTTCCTGCTTGTCTTTTTTGTATCGCCGCGCTGGCTTTTGCCGGCGGGTCAGTTCTTGTAACAAATGTATCGAGCTGGTTTCACCAAAGCTTTACACCCGACGAAGTGAACAAGGCAAAAATCTTAATGGCTATTATGGTGGTAAACCTCGCGGCGGGCTTTCCGCTTAGTTTATTTAGCTCCTATGTATCCGCCCACGAAAAATTCACCTTCCAGCGCGTGATGGAACTTCTGCGCGTGGTGATTAACCCCATGATAATGCTGCCGCTGTTACTGCTCGGCTACAAGTCGATTGCAATGGCGGTTGTTATGACGGCGCTGACGCTGCTCAACGGTGTTGCAGTATTTATTACTGCTTTAAAAAGCTGCATATGCGCATCAGGTTTGGGAAGCTGAACTTTTCCCTGTTTCGGGAAATTGGAGTGTTTTCCTCCTTTATTTTTTTTGAATATGATTGCCGACCAAATTAACTGGAACCTCGACACTTTTATCATCGGTAAATTTGTCGGCACTGCCGCCGTTGCGGTCTATGGGTTGGGGTCTTTGCTCAATGGATATTACATGGATTTTTCTATGATGGTTTCTACTGTTTTTATCCCAAAAATCAACAAAATGGTGGCGACCGGACAAAGCGACGGAGAATTAACCGACCTATTCACACGGGTCGGGCGGATACAATTTATGATCATGGCCCTGCTGCTCAGCGGTGTCGTTATATTCGGCCGCGCTTTCCTTTCCTTTTACGGCGGCCCGGAATATGAAGGCTCCTACGCAATCGCCGTTGTACTCATTGCCGCTTCGACAGCGCCAATGATTCAATGTATCGGGATTGAAATCCAGCGCGCAAAAAACCTACACAAATTCCGCTCTGTCGTCAACTTGGCAATCGCAGTCGCAAACGGAATTGTCAGCGTTCCTTTGTGTATTAAATACGGCGGCTTCGGCTGCGCCGTGGGTACGGCTGTGACGCTGCTTATTGGGCAGGGGCTTATTATGAATCTCTACTATCAAAAGCGTGTCGGAATTGACATCTTATATTTCTGGCGGCAGATTGCACGCTTTATCCCCGGCCTGCTCCCTCCGCTTTTATTCGGTATTGCTATCATGGTATTTGTAGACCCATACGATGTAGGGTTGTTCTTGCTCTTCGGCGCTCTTTACGTCGCCGTCTATGCCGTCTCTATGTGGAGCTGGGGGCTGAATCAATATGAAAAGAATCTATTTGCCCAGCCTTTTGCAAGATTCTTAACCCGCATAAAAAGAGGTGATTAGCATGGACTTAATCAGCGTGATTATCCCAATTTATAATTTAGAACAGTATATTGAGCGGTGTGTCCGCTCTGTTATGGCGCAAAGCTATAAAAACTTGCAGATTATATTGGTCGACGACGGTTCGTCCGATGGCAGCGGGCGCCGTGTGTGACGCGCTCGCACAGCAGGACAGCCGAATCAAAGTGATTCACAAGCCAAACGGCGGCGTTTCCGACGCGCGCAATTTCGGAGTAAAAGCCGCCAGCGGGCAATTTATTTCCTTTGTTGACGGCGACGATTATGTCCATCCGGAGTTTATCGCCACGCTGCATACACTGTGTGTCGAAAACAAGTGCCGGATGGCACAATGCTCCTTTGAGGCCGTAACGGGCGACAGTTATGCGCCGGATTTATCCAACCCACACATCGTGCTTTATTCCAACGCGGAGCTGCTTACTCACCTTTACACAGCCCCTCTATGTGGAAACGACTATCCTTTGCAGCAAACTGTTTGACGCAAGCCTGTTGAGAAATATTCGTTTTCCGGTTGGTATGATTCATGAGGACGAGGCGACCTCCTACAAATTGATTTATGCGGCGGGAAAGATTGCTGTAACGGACGCAAAACTATACGCATATTTTCACAAGCCGGGCAGTATCACACGAAAGGCATTTAGTGTCAGCAGACTTGATTTATTGCCAATTATGAAGGAGCGAGCAGAATTTTTTGAAGAAAAAAGGCTTGACAGCCTTGCTTTGCGTACATGGGAAAAATATTACTTTCTGCTTGCCTCCAGCCTTTATCATGTAAAAAATTTATCCCTGACTCACACAAGATTCAAAAGCAGCTCCGCCGAGATTGCCCTGCTCGCTCCAAGCCTAATAAAAAACAGACAGATGAGCGGTTACATGCGGCTAAAGCTTATTTTAGTGCGGCTTGTGCCGGCGACCTATATGCGGCTGCGGCGCGGCAGAGACACATTGCTTGCGTAAAGCAAAAGGGGGCGATAAAATGAAAAAAACCATATGTGGTGTCAATTTCCACCGTATCCGGCGGCGGAAAAACAACGATTGTCAATTTGCTGCAAAAATCGCTGCAAGCTTCGCTTACATGCTGCAATGTACTTTATTTTGATGATTATACCTTTTCCAGCAGCCCGGAGGACCTATTTGCGTGGACAGTACGGGGCGCGGATTTTAACGAATGGAATCTTGAAGAACTAAAAGCAGATATAATAAAAATAACAGAAAAAGTCCAACACTGACTATTTGTTGTTAGATTATCCCTTCGGATACGAAAACGATATGCTCCGTCCTTTTATTGATGTTGCCGTGTTTATTGACACGCCGCTCGATATTGCGCTGTGCCGCCGTATCCTGCGTGACTATAAAGGCGGTGGCGGAAAAACACTGTTTTCAGACCTACAATACTATGCCGGCAAGGGCAGATACGCCTATTTACCAATGATCCAAACAGTAAAGCCTAACACCGACCTTATTGTCGACGGCTTGCTGCCGCCGGAAGAAATTACAAAAGTCATATTGTCTGCAATACAAAGAAAACCCCACAGGCATAACCTGTGAGGGTTTCTTTTCTAATTATTCGCTGTAATTGTATCCAGCATCAATTACTTTTAAGTTAAAGTCCAAAAGCTCCGCTTTCGACGGCGGCACACACTTTTTCAGGCCAGTTTTTAACTCATCATACGTCATGATGTCCGTCTCTTTAATCAGCTTACCTAAAATAATCATATTTGCCATCTTATTCGCGTCCATATCAAAGCGCCATCTGCGTCGCCGGGATATAGAACACGTTCACGTCGTCGCGCTTCACCTTACGGTCAATCAGCGAGCTGTCAATAATAATCGTGCCGCCGCTGACAACCGCATCCTCGAACTTGTCGAGCGACGGCTTGTTCATCGCAATCAGCAGATTCGGCTCCGTCACAATCGGTGCGCCAATCGGCGTGTCAGAAATAATGACGTGACAATTCGCCGTACCGCCGCGCATTTCCGGCCCATACGACGGAAGCCACGACACTTCCTTCTCACACATCAGGCCGCCGTACGCCAGCACCTTGCCGGCAAACAAAATTCCCTGCCCGCCGAAGCCGGCAATAATTAATTCACTCGTTTTACTCATTATTTGTCCGCCCCCTTGTCTTTATAAACGCCCAAAGGATACACGGGCATCATGTTCTCCGCAGCCATGCAATCGACTCCTTCGGGAAAGGCCCCAGTTGGTCGGACAGGTGGACAGCACCTCTACAATTGAAAAGCCTTTTTTTATCAATCTGATACTCAAACGCCTTTTTGATTGCCGCCTTCGCCTTTTTGATATTCTTAATATCGTCCACCGAAACGCGCTCTGCATACGCCGTGCCGTCGAGCGTCGACAGCATCTCACAGACCTTAATCGGGTAGCCCTGCGTTTCCGTTTTACGGCCGTACGGCGTCGTCTGAGTCACCTGTGTCCTACCAGCGAGGTCGGCGCCATCTGTCCGCCCGTCATACCGTAAATCGCATTGTTTACAAAAATAACGGTAATGTTTTCGCCTCTTGTCGCGGCGTGAACCGTTTCCGCCGTACCAATCGCGGCGAGGTCGCCGTCGCCCTGATACGTGAATACAATGTTGTCGGGTTTGCACGCTTAATACCGGTTGCAACCGCAGGTGCACGCCCGTGCGACGCCTGCTGCATATCACACTCAAAATAATTATACGCAAAAACGGAGCAGCCGACCGGCGCAACGCCAATCGTCTTTCCCTCTATCCCAAGCTCGTCAATCGCCTCCGCGACGAGACGGTGAATAATCCCGTGCGTACAGCCCGGGCAGTAGTGCAAGCGTCACATCGCTCAGCGCGTGCGGCTTTTCAAATACCTTCGCCATTACCGAACACCTCCGTCTATTTCCTTAATCTTTGCTACAATTTCGGCCGGCGTCGGAACCATACCGCCCGTCCTGCCGAAGAAGAACACGTCCTTTTTCCCGTTTACGGCTAACTTTACGTCCTCGACCATCTGGCCTGTGCTCATCTCTACATAAAAACGCCTTCGCTGTATCCGCCGCCTTGTTAAACGCCTCTGCCGGGAACGGCCACAGCGTAATCGGACGAATCAGCCCGGCCTTAATCCCTCTGCACGCAGCGCCTTAACCGCATTCTTCGCAATACGCGCCGTTGTGCCGTATGCCGCAATAATATAATCCGCGTCAGCAGTTTCAAACTCCTCAAAACGCGCTTCCTTTGCACGGATTGCGTCGTAGCGTTTTTCGCGCTCCCAAACAAGGTCTTCAAGCTCTTCCGGCGTGATGTAGAGCGAGTTTACAATGTTGCGTTTCCGCTTCATCTGTGTTCCCGTGGTCGCCCACGTCTTTTCCGGTACGTCTAACTTTTCGACCTTGTCAAACGAAATCGGCTCCATCATCTGTCCAAGCGCGCCGTCGCCCATAATCATAACCGTCATCCGGTAAATGTCGCCTAGGTCAAACGCCAAAGACGTCAAATCAACCATTTCCTGTACCGAGCTCGGCGCAAGTACGATTAAGTGGTAATCACCGTGGCCGCCGCCCTTTGTCGCCTGGAAATAGTCCGACTGCGCCGGCTGAATACCGCCCACCCCGGGCCGCCGCGCACGATATTAATAATAACACACGGAAGGTCAGACCCGCAATGTAGGAAATCCCCTCCTGCTTTAAGCTGATTCCCGGGCTCGACGAACTCGTCATAACGCGCGCGCCTGCGCCCGCTGCACCGTATACCATGTTAATCGCCGCAACTTCGCTCTCTGCCTGTAAAAACAGGCCATCCACCTTTCGGCATTTTTCTTTGCCATATAGGCCGCAAGCTCCGTCTGCGGCGTAATCGATATCCGAAGAACAGGCGGCAGCCCGCCTGAATCGCAGCCTCAGCCAAAGCCTCGTTGCCTTTCATTAATACTTTATCTGACATTTTGCTTCCCCTCCTAATTTAAAACGCTAAAGCCTCACAAGCTGAAGCCTACTTCTCTACCTCAATGACACAATCCGGACACATCGTCGCACAGAACGCACAGCCAATGCACTTATCCTGCTCAATAACCTCGGCCGGATGGAAGCCCTTTGCGTTCATCCTTTCCTTGCTCATCACGACAATCTTTTTCGGACAAACCAGCGTGCAGAGCTCGCAGCCCTTACATTTATCCTCGTTGAACGTAACCTTTGCCATGGAATAAACACCTCTCTTCAAATTAATAAGATAATTGTAAATATAGTGAAAGCCCAAACGCCTTTTTGCAAGGCTGTCAGGCAATAGTTTGCACAATTCTTCCTTTGCCGCCACATACGTATACGGCAGCTTCGCCTTTTCGGCGGCCTGCGCAACGACCGCGTCACCGGCTAAAATATCGTCAAGCTCCGTTTCCGACGACAAATTTGTGTTATTGATCAAATCCGTAATCGTCAGGCGCGACGCCTTTTCAATATCAATCATATATTCAATCGCGTCGTCGGCCGTTGCCGTCAGCGGGCGCTTTGCATTGATAACAAAAAACATGCGGTAGCCCTCGCGCTCAAAAAGCTGCTTATATGCGCCGAGCGCAAACGCGCCGTCCTCGTCGCCGCCCACGTCGAACACAACAACTGTGTCCTTTTCTCAAACACACGCAAAATCTCCGGCGGCATCATCTGCATTTCTAAATTCGAGTTCGCAAACAGTGGCGCAATCACCGAGATTCCCCTTTTCCTCGAGCGCCTCTTTTGCGTCTAACGTGCGAAAGTACGTGTTAACAATGTCACAGATCGACAATCGTCACCTTTTTGCCCTTGGCCGCCTGCTTCATCGCATAATTAATCGCGATTTCCGTTTTGCCGCTCCCTGAAGTGACCGACAAAAAATATTAATCCGCGGTTCCATCTATCTCCTCCCATGCGGTTTCCCGCGCCGTAGCCTAACATTTGCGGCAATATATTGCTACAACATATTGCTGCAACCTAATTGTACAAAACGGCAAGCACACTCTCGAAAAAAGAGGGCTTCCCGTTTGCTGATTGACTTTTTATTGTAGCACAAAACCGCGCTCAGTGCAACACTTTCGTAACACGAATTTCGTACTTTTTGCTATTTTTAGCGCATTATCAAACAATTTGACAAAAAGAAGACAAAATTGCCGCTGCAAAAAGCAGAAACTATGCGAATCGGTTCACTATAGAAAAAAGTGCGCCGCGATAAAATACGCCGCAAACAGCGCAAGCACAGGCAATACATACAAAACGGCCGCCATAGCAAGCACCTTTTTGCTGTCTAATTCCAGCGACCCGGTCGCCGGCACGGACCGCCTGCGCGCAGTCGATTTTCGCCAACACCTTTTTGTGTCCCCGGCTTACAGCCGCCCTTGCACGCGCCGCAATTCTCGCCGCACATACTCGTTTTGGCTACCAATACAGCCGCGTATCCATCCTGTATTTCTGTCACAACCCCTACCTGCTTCATCTCTGTCCCTTTCCGTATTCCATCCCTTTTTTTCATTTCTTCGGCCTCCGCCAAAAGCTCGCGCGCGTGAGAGCGCGTCGTTTCCGTCACCGTAAGGCCGCCCAAAATCCGCGAGAGCTCCTCGACGCGCTGCGCTTCGTCCAACAGGCGGATATGCGTCGACGAGGCGTCCTCACCCACCTCTTTTTCGATCAAATAGTGCGCGTCCGCCGCGCTCGCAATCTGCGCAAGGTGCGTAATACAAATCACCTGCTTGCGCTTTGCAATTTTACACAGCTTTGCGGCGATTTTCCCCGCTGCACGGCCCGATACACCCGTATCAATCTCGTCAAAAATCAACGTTCCGACCGCGTCGCTGTCCGCCAGCACCGTTTTGAGCGCGAGCATGATACGCGACAACTCGCCGCCTGACGCAATTTTTGAAAGCGGCTTTACCGGCTCGCCCGGATTGGTCGAAATCATAAATTCCACCCCATCCGCACCGTTCTTCCCCAAACGGGGCCGCCTCTATTCAACGCAAAACGCAACCTTTTCCATATCGAGGTCGGACAGCTCTTTCGCCATCAGCGTTTCCATCTGCTCCTTCGCAGCGATACGCTCACACGTCAGCGCCGCAGCCGCCTCTGTCAATTCCGTCTCGCACGCCTGCAAGCGCGCACGGACGCTGTCCGCGTCCTCACCGCTGTCCGTCATAGCCGCCAGCTCTGCGCTGACCGTATCATAGTACGCCAATACTTCCTCCACGCTTGCTCCGTACTTGCGCTTTGAAGGCGACGACAGCAGCGCGAGCCGCTCCTGCACCTCGCCGAGCCGCTGCGGGTCAAACTCCACCGCGTCGCGCGCCGCGGGGCGCCTGCGACGCAAGGTCGCCCACCTTATAAACAACGTCGGTCAGCTCCGCTTCCGTCTGCGAAAGCCGCGCGTCCAAATCCGCCGCATCCGACAAGCTTCTCGACGCCGCCGACAGCGCGTCGTACGCCGTAAACTCTCCCTCGTATAACACAGCATATGCATCGGACAGCGATTTTAGGATATCCTCCGCGCCGGCAAGCACTTTTTCCTCCGCTTCCAGCTCCTCTTCTTCTCCGGCGGACAACTGTGCCTTCGCAATCTCGTCGCACTGAAACGTCAGAAGCTCAATGCGCGCCTGCCGCTGCGCTTCGTTTTCCGTAAGTGATTGCAGCTTTTTGCAATGCCCGATACGTCTCATATAAGTTCTGATATGCCTCTTTTACGGGCGCGACCCTTTCGCTTTGCAAAGCTGTCTAAAACCCAATATGCCGTGCGGGCGACAGAAGCGCCTGGCTGTCGTGCTGCCCGTGAATATCAACCAGCAGGCCGCCAAGCTCGCGCATTGCCGCAGCGGTCATAATTACTCCCCCTGCCCGGCACGTGCTCTTCCCGCTTTCGGAAATCTGCCGCGTCAGCAAAAGCTCCCCGTCCTCACACTCCGCGCCCAGCTCCTGCGCAAGCGCGCACACCTGCTCGGACAGCCGGAAAATACAGCCTGTACCAGCGCGCTCTTTTCCCCATGGCGGACCAAGTCCTTCCCACCGCGCTCGCCGAGAATCATATTCACAGAGCCAATCACGATAGACTTACCCGCACCGGTCTCACCCGTCAGCACGTTCAGCCCCGCACCGAGCTCAATTTCCGTCTCATCTATCACCGCTACATTTTTAATATGTAACCCTGTCAGCATTCCGCTCGCCTCCGCTCCTGCTATGCGCCCGCCTGCATATCCTTTAAAATCTGCGTCAGTTCCTTTGCGCGCGCCTCCGCCTCCGTCACAATAATAATCGTATCGTCGCCCGCAATTGACCCTAATATCCGCCCGCCAATCGAGCTGTCGACCGCCGCGCCCGCCGCCTGCGCCATACCGGACAGCGTTTTGACAATAATCGTGTGCAGGGCGTACTCAACGCTGATAACCGACTGTGAAAAATCGTCATATGCTTAGTCGTGTGTGCAACCACATTTGTGGGCAGCGCATATTTGTACCCATCGCCGGCAGTGACCTTCACAAAGGCCAAGCTCCTGATATCGCGCGACACCGTCGCCTGCGTCACATTGAAGCCAAACTCGCGCAGCTTCTGCGTCAGCGCGCTCTGCGTCACCGTGTCCGACTGGGATATAATATCTAATATTTTTTGCATGCCGTTTATTTTTCATGTCTTCCTCCTGTGATACGCGCCGGCTTATGGTTATTTTCCCGCACCGCGCTCATTGAGCTTCTGCCGGATTGTATCATAAAACGTTTTGTCGCTGATTTTGATTAGTTTTGTGCTATACGCCGACTTTGATGCGCAGAACCTTGTCGCCCGGCTGCAAGTTCAGGCCGTGCCGCCCGTCCGCGCTGACAAACGCGCCTTCATAGTCGTGCCCCGTTTCCAGCTCAACCGCTACCCCGCGTGAAAGCGGAAAGGCACCATCGGCCGCGCGTATGCATCGTGTGCGGGCATACGGGCGTAACAAGAATCACGTCGAGCGAGGGTCTAAAATTGGACCGCCGGCTGAGAGCGAATACGCCGTCGGCCCGTCGGCGTCGACAAAATTACGCCGTCGGCAACAAACGAATCGAGCAGATGCGCGCCGACCATTGTCTTTAGCCCAAGCAGACGGGAAAACGACGCGCGCGACACTACAATGTCGTTGAGCGCATGAAACGTTTTGACCTGCTCTCTTTACGCAGCACATCGGCGCGCAGCATGACGCGCTCCTCAATGCTGTAGCGCCCCGCTAAAAGGCACTCCGCCGCGTGCGCCATATCTGCGGCTCTACCTCCGCTAAAAGCCAAGATGGCCCAAATTAATCCCCAGCACCGGCGTCGTCACTAAGCGCGACACCTTCCCCGCCGCCGCGAGAATTGTCCCGTCCCCGCCGAGCGCAACGGCGGCGTCCGCTCCAGCAAACAGCTCCTCTTCGCGTACATATTCCGCGCCGCCGCCCACCGCACAGTGCTCCTGCGCCATCCGCACACAGGCGCGCGCGCACCAATAAGGCGAATGAATTCTTTTTGTATATCGGTACTCTATATCGCGCGCCGGATTCGGCACAAGTACAATCGTTTTCAAGCAATCACATCCTTATGTATCATTATATATAAATCCGCCCGTGACTGCAAGTAGAAAAGCAAAATTAATTCCACACTCAGTTGTAACATCGTGAGAAAAATGTAAAATAAGTTGCAATTTTGCCGCCCACGACCTATAATTGATTTTGTATGTATATTTATCGCAAGATTTTTTCAAGGGGGATACCGTCTGCCATGTCAAGGACACAAACTCTTTTGCAAAGCTTGCACTATTTGGTGCGGCAATGATTTGGGGCAGCTCGTTTTTATTGTAAAGGATACGGTGGGTGTCCTGCCGCCGAACCTGCTTTTGGCGGTTCGCTCCAGCGTTGCCTGCGTCCTTTTTATCCATTCTGTTTTGGAAAAAGCTAAAAAAAATAGACAATGCCTACCTCTGGCAGGGGCGCGGTCATCGGGCTGTTTTTGTTTTGGCCCATAGTACACAGACGATTGGCATCACGGACACAACGCCGGGCAAAAAACGCGTTTTTAACCGCAATTTACTGCGTCATCGTACCGTTTCTATTTTGGCTCGTCGGACGGCAAAGGCCGGATATCTACAATTTTACTGCCGCCGTGTTATGTATCGCCGGTATAGGCTTTTGTGTCGCTCACACAGGCGTTCACGATTGGTTTTGGCGACGCGCTGACCCTGCTGGGTGGTTTTTGTTTGCGGCGCATCTTGTCGCCGTCACAAAATTTGGCTCTGACAAGGACCCCTGTTTTGATTACTATCTTGCAATTTTTCTTTGCCGCTGTTTTTCGTGGATAACGACGCTTATCTCGGAGCCGTTTCCCACTGCGGTCAGCGTGGACTGTGTCTGGGGCGTAGCATATCTATCCTTTTTTGTACAGCAGGAGCGCTTTTTGCTGCAAAACATTGGGCAAAAAGTATACAAACCCGTCCGCCGCTGCAATTATACTCAGTTTAGAGTCCGTGTTCGGCGTATTGTTCAGCGTCCTGTTCGGTTATGAAACGCTTACGCCAAAAGCTGATTTTCGGCTTTGTACTAATTTTTTGCAGCTGTGCTGTTATCAGAGACGAAGCTTTCCTTTATAAAAAGAAGAAGCTTTTTAGAAAGAAAATAGAGAGGAAGACTGACCCTATGCTTCTTGAAGAATTTTGCCCGTGATATTTGCGACTATTTTGAGACCCTGCCCCAAGTAAAACAATGCCGGTTATACGGAAGCCTCAGCCGCAAGACGTTTGATAAATACTCTGATATCGACCTTGAGCTGGATGTATCGGGAATAGACAATGGGCGCTTCTTTGCTCGAACTTCCGAACTTGCTTTCAAAGAAGATACAAATTATCTTTTACGACTATGCGCCGAGTTTAGCCCCCGAAAAATACGTCGTGTCAGTCGCGACAAGGAAGAAAACCCTTTTATGTTGGTTGATATTTCCGTGTTGCCACCCCCGCATTTTAGTACCGTTACAAAGCAGGAGCTTCGCCGCCGGAACAACCAATATGACCATATGACAAAGCTCTTTTTGTACAAATCTGAAACATTATCTACGAGGCTTAGTTTGTGACAGCGAGATACAGAAAATGTACAAAAAGCTCTTTCTTTCCGAAACTTTCCCTTTAGCAAGAAGGCTATGTTAGAACAGGTATATGCATGGTTAAAAAATAACGCAGATGAAAAACATGCGGCGTACATCCAATCATTTGAACGCTATCTTTTATAAAATCAGTGCAGGCAGGTTATAAAGACTGTATTATCAATTCATCAAGAAAAAATATTTTTTCTTGACAAATTTTAAAATAGGTGTAATATATGTATTGCGTTCTTATTTATGCGGGCATAGTTTAGTGGTAAAACATCAGCTTCCCAAGCTGAGGATACGGGTTCGATTCCCGTTGCCCGCTCCAACGAGTAAACCCTTGTGTACCAGCGAAAGCGTTGGCGCAACAAGGGTTTTTGTTATGTTTTTGTGATGAACTCACAATATTTTCGCTGCATATCTACCGGCGTATAAACGGGATTTGAATTTCTACCTTGCACTGGTTGTTTTCATTATCCCATTCAATATAACTTTCTATCGTAGGCAGCGGGCGCACCATAATTTAACTCAGGCAGCAATTGGTTTTTCACGTACCACCACGCATTGCCCAACACATCGTCCGAAATTTTACCTGATAGGTTATAAACCACCCATGACGCCTTTGGATATGTAAAACTTTCAAGCCCTTCCAAATCCGTTTCGTACGCAAGCCCGACCATATAATCGTTGCTGCCGTCCCTCCAAAAACCAAAACACAACCCCAAAAACGGCTTCCCTGTGCCCAGCGCCTCCATTTGCGCAATGCTTCCGTCCTTTCGCGCAATCCGCCGTCCCACGTTCCGCCGCCATAAGGCGCAATCCGCCGTCTGCCCACGACTTTGAATCCTTCCTTTTCTGTAATAAAATAATTCATGATGTTCCTCCCTCTAAAGTCAGCTTGACCGATAAGCGGGAAAAAGACTTTAAACGGCATCTTCCCGCACACGGAAGGCAAAACGCCATGAAAGCGGTGGAATGCCTTTGCAAAGCTATCAGGAGAGCTGTAGCCGTACTTGACCGCAACATCAATCACCCGACAGTTTGACGACACAAGCTCTGCACCCGCCATTGCAAGCCGGCGCGACCGGATATATTCGCCGACACTGTAGCCACACAAAATGCTAAAAATCCGCTGAAAGTCCGAGCTTGATACACATGCTCGCCGCGCAATCGCTTCGTAATCAAGCTCCTCCGTAAGATGGGCCTCAATGTAGTCCACCGCGTTCTGTATCCCGTTGATCAAATCCATTGCCGTCTTAATGCCTCCCTATCCGTTTCCTATTTTCAATTATATCAGCATCATCTTGAAGAGACCCGATTTTTTATACAGAAATTGTCTGGTTTTCCAGCCGCAGTCTGTGTCAGTTTTATCACTTTCCAAATGCAGCCTGATTTTGATTCGGACTGCTCCCGCTTCCCAATCGCCGGGGAACCGCCTCTCAATCGCCGCGAGAGAAATTCTATGTTCATACGCCTCCGCCGCGCTAAAGCATCCCGCCGTCACCATATCACACGGACGAATCGTGTTCCACACAAAATTAAAGCCCACATACGGCGTACACCGCCCTGCTGCCATCGGTTTTAATCGTCATGACCGGCTTTTTGCGCTGTTTATAATCGACGCGACGGTCTCAATCTCCACCTGCATCATAAACCCCATCGGATTATAGATTTGGATATACGTCTGCACATCATAGTCATGCGCGTCGGAGTAAACCACCAGCTCCGGCATATGCGCCGACAGCCCCGGCACCATCCCCGCATCGCGAATCATTTTCGTATAGTCGTCAAGGCGCTTTGATCTGCTCATTCTGCTTATCGACCAGCTTTTCTGCGCTGGAGTGATGAATCAGGCATAGCTGTGCGCCGGCGCGCGCTTTGATGGATTGCAGCCTGTGCCTCGCGCCGGCCGGCGGCAGAGTCTTCTACGTTTAAAATCGGCGTATCTACTAACTGCATCGTCCTTCCCGTCTTTTCCTGCGCGTAGTCAATTGCCTCCAAAAGCGTCGGCGACTGGCTGATTGGACCCATAATCGTGTCGATTCCATGCTCTAAAAATGCCTGTATCACAGAAAACTTCTGTTCCTTGCTGTTATGCCGTTCTAAAATCATCTTGTCCGCAGCCGGGCTTGTATGGCTCCACCCCATGAGCCAGTTTGTACCGATAATCATTCTCGACAGCGAAATACCTTCGACCTTTGTTCTCGGAAACATTGTTTTTTCCATGCCGCCCCCCCATTCATTTTTATCTTATATCAAACCGTAAGCTCCATCACATAATCGTCCATCACATAGCCGCCTCCGATATCCGCGACTTGCTCCTTTACCTTTTGAATCCCTTTTTTTCATATACAGCAATCGTGTTTTCGTTGTGGCGGTTAACCGTCAGATAAATCGCGCCCAAATGCGACTTTTTACATTCCTGTTTCAAAACTCAAAGGCGCTGCTCGCAATTCCTTGTCCGCGATACGCCTTTATGAGATATAATTTACTTAAAAATAATTTTTCTTTCTCGCGTACAAAGCCGGTATAGCCAACGCGGACACCCGCATCGCAAATAAAGTAGTATTCATACCCTGCTCGCGCATTTGCCGCTCCATCGCATGGGCCGACTGAAACTTTTTCAACCATATAATCAATCTGCTCATCCGTAAGGATACACGGAAAATATTCGTGCCAGATTTCCCTTGCTAATTTTTGCCAAAGCGGCAATGTCCTCCTCCGTTGTAACCCGTTCAAAAGTAGTATTCATTGATAAACCCCTCACTTTTTTGTAAAATCATATCCAAACTGCCGCGCAAACGCCACGTCGCGGACGCGAAACGTCCGTCCGTCTAAGTACGATAAAATTCCGCCGTCCGTTGTAAAGCGAAATTCCACCTGATAAGCACAAAGCGCCTGATATGTTCGTCCCGCCCGCTTGTTATCCGCGTTTTTCCCGTACTTTCCGTCGCCGACAAGCGGATGGCCCAGATGCGCCAAATGGGCGCGAATCTGATGCGTCCGTCCGGTCACAAGGTCGACCTCGACCAGACTGACGCCGTCTTTATAGCCCAGCACTTGGTAACGAGTCACAATCGTCCTGCCGCCGGTCAGCGGCGTATCACAGACCGTCACCTGCTTTTTGTTCTCATCCTTGCGCAGATATGCGCGCGCCTCGCCGCTCGCTTTTGAAAATCGGCCAAAGGCAAGACATAGATAGGATTTTCTAATTTCCCTGTCCTTAATTTTCTGGTTCATGATGCGCAGCGTCTGCGCGTTCTTCGCCGCAATCACAATTCCTTCCGTATTGCGGTCAATTCTGTTGCAAAGCGCGGGCGCAAACGTGTTTTCCCGCTCCGGTAAGTACTCGCCCTTCTGGTACAAGTAGCTCTGTATCTGCGCAATGAGTGTGTTCGGCGTGTTCGACTCGTCGTCGTGCACGACGAGGCCGGCCGGTTTGTTAACAAGCAGGATATTCTCGTCTTCATAGACGATATTAAGCTTTGGCGTAACTGTCAAAAACGCCTGCTCCGACGGCGGTGTTTCAAAAAAACTCATCACGAATATAGAAACAGAGCTCGTCCCCCGCCTGTAATTGGTAGTTTTCCTTCACATGCTTTCCATTCGCGCGGACACATTTTTTACGGATATATTTATATAACAGGCTCTGCGGCATCGACAAAAATATTTACTCATAAATTTATCGAGCCGCTGGCCCGCGTCGTTTTCCCCGACCGTAACAGTCCTCACCATCTCACCTCTTTCAAACAAATCTAACGGCACAGCACACAGTACCGGCGCACAGCAACTGAAGCGCAGGAACAAAGTTCTTGTGTTTAGTATAGCACAAAAGGCGCAAAGATGAAAAGACCTGCTTGCAAAAAGAAACGCAAGCTGTTATGATAGAAAAAAAGGAGGGATTGTATGAAAAAGAAGAAGCGGGCTGAAAGCTACTATTTGTATCGTTGTACTTTTGTTTTTAGTGGCAATTTTGGGAATAAAGCCGTTTTTATATTGGCAAAACGATACCCTCGAGGTAACAAATTATACCGTTGTAAGCGACCGCCTCCCCTGCCGGCTTCGACGGCTATAAAATTGTTCTGCTGTCCGACATACACGGCAAAGTCTTTGGCGAGGATAACGCCCCGCTCTACAAAGCGATTGAGGCGCAGCAGGCGGACATGCTCTGTATCGCCGGCGATCTGGTCGATGAGGGTGTAGCGGGCAGCCGTGAGGTTATTGAAAACTGCTTAGGGATTGTGTTCTACCAAAACAGGTATACGCCGTGTCGGGCAATCACGATATGTGGACGCATAATTTTAAAGGCTTTGCACAAAAGCTAGAGCAGCAGTATCCAATTACATTTTTAGAAAACAAGTCGGTTCCAATCACAAAAAGGCGGCGACACAGTGTATCTTTATGGAATCAGCGACCCGAGCACATGGGAGGAAGAGAAAGCACTGCAATACGTGGCCTCGGCTGACCAGTCCTTAGAAAAGAGGGACGGCTACCACATTCTTTTTATTTCATAGGGCAAATATGCTCGACTATTTCAACGATAAAGCATATGATTTAATTTTATCTGGGCATATGCACGGCGGGCAGGTTCGTCTCCCCTTTTTTAGGCGGGCTCAAATCGCCGCACGGAGACTGGTTCCGCGCTACAGCGGCGGCCGGTACAATGTGGAGAATAAGACCTATATCGTCAGCCGCGGCATCGGAAACGCCGTTCGGGTTCCACGGCTGTTCAACCGGCCCGAACTCGTCACCATTACATTAAAAGTTAAATAATGTGCCTGTCACAAAATGAAACGGACAGACACCAAAAGGCATACCAGCGCATATAATCTAATCATCCGGTTTTTCTATTTGGGAGGGGAAACAGTATGTTTGGTATGCTTTTTTGAGTACATAGCAAATTTATTTTGCCAATTTTTTTATCGGGATATGTGGCGGGAAACTACGCCTTTCCAAAACCGCTCAGCGCACAGGAGGAGCGGGGAATACCTGCGCCGCTGTAAAGCCGGGGACGAGGAAGCGCGCAGGATATTAATTGAACATAACCTCAGGCTCGTGGCGCATATTGTTAAAAATATTCTCCAACCGCAGGCAACGACGCAGACGACTTAATTTCTATCGGGACAATCGGGCTGATTAAAGCGATTGACAGCTTTGATGATACGAAAAAATCCGCTTGGCGACATACGCAGCGCGATGTATTCAAAATGAAATTTAATGGTTATGCGCGCGGGCAAAACCGTCAGCGCGAAACCTCTCTGCAAGACCCAATTGGCACAGACACCGAAGGTAATACAATCTCTATTAAACGTGATTTACAGCGACGACGAGGACATTGACGACACGCTTGTGCTCAAGTCGCAGGTAAAAAAATTGTACGAGGCAATTGAAAAAAGCTTACGCCGCGGGAAAAAAAGGTGCTGCAAATGCGCTATGGCCTTGGCGACGGCGAGCCGGTGACCCAGCGCGAAATCGCAAAAATGCTTAATATATCCCGTTCGTATGTATCAAGAATCGAAACAAAAGCGCTTGGAAAGCTAAAAAAGTGAAATCGGCGACAAAGAGTGAGGCGATGAAAGCTGTTAATTGCAGCATCCTCCAGTAGTATTAATTAAAAAACGGAAAAAACAAGAAAAATATAAAAAGTTTTTCAATTATATCTTGCAAAAATATTTAAATATGTTAAAATAGAACCGTTTTAAAGTTATAAAATGAAAGAAAAATTCTTTTTAATTCAAAAGTCACGTTGGAGGGAATTTAAATGAGCAGTATAGCGAAAAAGGCAGGCAGTATCAGCCCGTCGTCAACGCTTGCAATTGACGCAAAGTTTAAAAAGTATGAAAGCGCAGGGGCTTGATGTTGTTGGCTTTGGTGCCGGCGAGCCGGATTTTGACACGCCGCAGCATATCAAAGACGCGGCGATTGACGCGATTAATCAGGGCAGGACAAAATATACGCCCGCCTCTGGTACGCTTGAATTAAAGCAGGCCATCTGCCGTAAATTTGCGCGGGACAACGGTCTAACTTACGAACCGGCTAATATTGTAGTGTCCAACGGCGCGAAGCATTCGCTCGTTAATATATTTATGGCGATTTGCGACCCGGGTGACGAGGTCATTATACCCGCGCCATATTGGGTCAGCTACCCCGAAATGGTGAAAATTGCGGACGGCGTGCCTGTTATACTGCCGACAACAGAAGCAAACGAGTTTAAATTCTCAATTGAGGACTTAAAGGCAGCTATCACACCGAAGACAAGGGCAATCGTTATCAATTCCCACGAGCAACCCGACCGGCATGGTCTACAGCGAGGCGGAACTTCGCGCAATTGCACAGGTAGCTGTCGAACATGACATCTACGTCGTATCGGACGAAATTTATGAGCATCTGGCGTATGAGGGCAAGCCGGTAAGTATCGCGACCTTTGGCGATAAAATTAAGGATTTGACGATTATCGTGAATGGCGTTTCAAAACGTATGCAATGACAGGCTGGCGGATTGGCTATACAGCGTCGAATGCCGCATTAGCAAAATTATGAGTAATATGCAGAGTCACGCAACATCAAATCCGAACACAATCGCACAGTATGCTGCTATAGCAGCGCTTGACGGTCCTACGGACACAGTAGAGATGATGCGCAGCGCATTTTTGGAGCGGCGTAACTACATGGTAGAGCGAATTAATAAAATCGACGGTGTGTCCTGCCTTTGCCCGCACGGTGCGTTTTATGTTATGATGAATATTTCACAGCTTATGGGGAAAACCATCGCCGGATGCGACATTGGCGGCAGCGACGATTTCGCAAATGCATTCTTAGAAAAGGCAAATGTCGCGGTCGTACCGGCAGCGGATTCGGCGCTGACCAGTACGTACGCTGGTCGTACGCGACAAGTATGGAAAACATAAAAGAAGGGCTTGACAGGTTAGAAAAGTTTTTAGCGATGTAAGCTCATGTATATCAATATAAATCAAGGCGCAAATTGTCCGCGCCTTGATTTTTTTATGTATATATTTTTAGAAAAATCACAAAAAATACTTGACAGATTACGAAAAAGGTGTATTATATTTATCGTGCCTTGAAGATATTGCGGAATTGTGTAAAGGTAGCACAAGCGACTCTGACTCGCTTTGTCTGGGTTCGAATCCTAGTTCCGCAACCAAAAAAGAAGTAAGCATTGGCTTACTTCTTTTTTGTTTTTTTCAATTATACAGACTCATAAGTCCTCTCCAAGTAAAAGCAGTTTCACTTTTTCATCCATTTCTTCTTTTGCCAGCCCTTCTTTAATTTAAGGGTTGTATCGCTTCACGGCTCTCGCGCATATGGGGCAGCGTCGCCGCGAGCCGCCTTGCATCTTTCGCTCTATCACATTTGAGATATAAAAAACAAAGAACTGCGCGCATTGTCGCCTTCTGTTTCTCGTTGATGGAGAGCGGAAGCCCCTTCTATGAACACAATCGCTTCCTCTGTATTCCCCTGTAATGCTAAAACACACCTGCTAACCCAAGCATCATTCCGGCTTGTTGGGATAAAGCAGTAGCGCATCCCTAAACCTTTTTCCGCCGCGTGGTAATCCCCTGCCCGTTGCAGCGCATTCGCCGTTTTATGGATGTTGTAACGCGTTTCCTCTGCGCGAATCGTATCCATGCCAACCAGAACATCAATGCTCGTTTCAAATATATTTGCAAGCGCAGGCAGAAATGTAATATCCGGATAGCTTTCATTACGCTCCCACTTTGAAACACTTTGCGGCGTAATATTAAGATATTCAGCAACATCTTCCTGTGTTAAATTCTTAAGAATCCGATATTTCTTTAAATTTTCCGCTAAAAACAACATAACGCGCCTCCCCTGCCTTTCTTATATTTAGATTATAAACAAAGAAAGAGCATAATACAATAACGCACTCGTTGTTCGCAGCTCAACCAAAAAATAAGGATAATAAAAAAATCCCGCAGAATGCGGTTTTTTGCTCAATAGATTAGCCCAAAACAGCCATCTCAGCCGCGTCGCCGCGTCTGGGCCCAATTCTTACGATTCTTGTATAACCGCCGTTACGGTCGGCATATTTCGGTGCAAACTCGCTAAAGAGCTTTGCTGCCAACGTCTTCACGCGTAATATACGCAAGCCTGACGTCTCGAGGCAGCGTGTTCTCTTTCCTGAGTGAAATCATCTTTTTCCGCCATGCTCCTCGTTTCCTTCGCACGCGTCACCGTTGTTTCGATACGGCCCGTGTCGAAAGCTCGTCACGAGGTTCCGAAGCATTGCTATTCTTTGGTCGGTCGGACGACCTAATTTTTCTTGCCGGCATAACCAAACCTCCTTTGAATCAAAATACCGTATTTTTACGCCCTATACTCAGTCGTCTTCCTTATGAATCGAAAAGATTTAAGGAAATTTGTGAATAACTTCCTCTAATGACTTGCGGCCGAGGTTGCGGACCTTCATCATGTCCTCCTCCGTCTTGTTCGCAAGGTCTTCTACAAAGTTGATACCTGCGCGTTTCAAGCAGTTGTAGGAACGAACGGACAAATCCAGCTCCCACTATCGTCATTTCGAGTACTTTTTTTCTTTCTTGCTCTCCTTTTCCACCATGATTTCAACGTTCTTTTGCGTTGTCGGACAGGTCGATAAACAGCGACAAATGCTCGCTCATAATCTTCGCTGCAAGGCTAATTGCCTCGTTCGGCTTGAGCGTACCGTTTGTCCATACCTCAATCGTCAGCCTGTCGTAGTCATACGCCGCACCGACGCGCGCCGGTTCAACCTTGTAGTTGACTTTCTTCACCGGCGTATAAATCGAGTCGACCGGAATTACGCCAATAATCTGCTGTACTGCGCTGCGGTTCTTTCAGCAGACATAGCCTCTCCCCTTCGACATTGAAAGCTCAATATAGAGCTTTGCGTCCTCGCCAAGTGTTGCAATATATAAATCAGGGTTTAAAATCTCAATATCCGCATCCGTTTTGATGTCGCCAGCTGTAACCACACACGGGCCCTGCGCGTCAATATAGACCGACTTTTGCCTGTCGCTGTGAATTTTCGCCGCAATACCCTTTGATATTGAGCACAAGCTCCGTAACATCCTCTTCACGCCGGGAATTACGGAAAACTCGTGAAGCACGCCGTCAATTTTAATCGAATTGACCGTCGCAACTGGAAGAGAAGATAACAATATTCTTCTAAGAGAATTGTTGAGGGTTGTTCCATACCCGCGCTCTAAAGGCTTTACGACAAATTTACCGTAGTGGTCCTCTTCACGCATCTCTATACATTCCACTCTGGGTTTTTCCATCTCTATCATGCAATTTCTCCTTGCCCTGTCAATAAAATACCCTACTCCAATCAATTACCGTTCTAAAAAAAAACTAAACAATTATTTGAGTATAACTCGACGATTAAATGCTCCTCAATCGGCAGGTCGATGTCTTCCTCTTTTGCAAGAGTAACGACCTTCGCCCCGAGCGCGTCGCGGTTGAGTTCGAGCCAGCCAGGGATTAGCTTCGAGTCTGTAATTTCAGAACCTCTTTTGATTTTTTCTTCGACTTATCACGAATCGAAACAATGTCGCCGGGCGCTACAAGATAGGAAGGAATATCAACTCTCTTACCGTTTACGTTAAAGTGGCCGCAGCACGAGCTGTCTTGCCTCCGCTCTGAGGTACCAAAGCCCAAACGGTAAATTACGTTGTCTAATCTGCTCTCTAAGATTGTAAGCAGGTTTTCACCCGTTACACCCTTCATTTTGTTTGCCATATCAAAATACTTTCTGAACTGGCTCTCCAAAATGCCGTAGTATCTCTTTGTCTTCTGCTTCTCACGCATCTGTAAGCCATACTCGGACATCTTACGTCTGCTCTGTCGTGCTGACCAGGCGTACCTCTTTTTACCGAGCACTTATCTGTATAGCATCTCTGGCCTTTTTAAAGAAAGCTTCTGCCCCTCTCTGCGGCAGAGACGGCACACTGCACCAGTATATCTTGCCATGTATTGTCTACACCTCCGTTAATCATTTCGTGCCGAAAGCTGCTTTTCGGCCCTATCGTTTCATCAAACACTTTGCAAATTCGCACAAAGCAGTCAATCACACACGTCTTCTCTTCGGCGGACGGCAGCCATTGTGCGGAATCGGCGTAACGTCCTTAATCATGTTAATGTCAAAGGCCAGCCGCCTGCAGCGCACGAATCGCAGCTTCTCTGCCCGCACCCGGGCCCTTTACGTATCTTCAATGCTTTTGAGCCCATGCTCCATCGCAGCCTTCGCAGCCGTTTCAGCAGCCATCTCCGCTGCAAACGGCGTGCTCTTACGCGAACCACGGAAACCCAAACCGCCTGCGCTCGCCCACGAAATCGCGTTACCAGCAACATCTGTAATTGTAACAATCGTGTTGTTGAAGGTGGAGCGAATATGAGCCGCGCCTTTTTCTATATTTTTTTCTATCCCTACGCTTTGTACGCGTGGTCTTTTTGTAGTTGCTTTAGCCATTTAGCTGATTCCTCCTTTATTACTTCTTCTTGTTCGCGATTGTCCTTGCCGGGCCCTTTCTCGTTCTCGCGTTTGTCTTCGTTCTCTGTCCGCGAACGGGAAGCCCTTTTTCTATGACGGATACCACGGTAGCAGCCGATTTCCATCAATCTCTTAATGTCGAGCGCTACCTGTCTGCGCAAATCGCCTTCTACTGTGTAACCAGCGTCAATTGCTTCACGCAATTTACCGATTTCATCCTCTGTTAAATCTTTTACTCTTGTATCAGGGTTTACACCTGTCGCCGCGATAATCTTGCTCGCCGCGCTTCTGCCGATACCGTAGATATAAGTGAGGCCAATTTCTCTTTTCTCTCGGTAAGTCAACTCCGGCTATTCTTGCCATACTTGTTTACACCTCCAAATAAGCTCTTTGTAAATACTTCACAGACGTATGTGAGCACATCTGTCCGGACGCGCATCTGCGCCCGCCACGTCCCATAATAGGACGTTATCTAGCCTTACACTAAAATGCGAAGCCACTGCATTTTAATCTCACTAGGCTCAAAAACCTGCCGCCTGCCCGGCGCGCTATCCAAGCACGCCTCAGCCGCGGCCGCAGCAGATTATTTACAAATTAGTGTCAACCTTTTTAATAGAAACCTGCGTTTCTATTTACAAATGCATCAGCCCTGCTTCTGCTTGTGCTTCTTGGATTTTCACAAATCACCATGATTTTGCCCTTACGCTTAATCATTTTGCACTTCTCGCAGATAGGCTTGACAGACGGTCTAACCTTCATTTTATACCCATCCTTTCTTACAATCTGGGACATGCCCAGTTACATCGTTGCGCCTACAAAAATCCTTCAAAACGCAAACCGGCAAAACAAGCTTATTTTGCCCTCCATGTAATTCTTCCGCGTGTCAGGTCGTACGGCGATAACTCAACCGTTACCTTATCGCCCGGAAGAATCCGGATAAAGTTCATTCTGAGCTTGCCTGAAATGAGCGAGTATCCTGTGCCCATTTTCAAGCTCTACCTGAAACATTGCATTTGGCAGTGCTTCCACAACAGTGCCCTCAATTTCAAATCATATCGTCCTTTGCCACGGATAAAGCCCCCTTTCAGTTCGTCCTGCTCTTTTCGCAAAACTCCGCTAAAGCCCTGCGGATTTCGGTGTTTGTCACCTTTTTATTCTCTTTTATCTTATCGCCTATATAGTCACAAACTGTATTTGTGACCGCAAGGTGCTTCAATTTTTTTCTTCTTGGGCGAATCGCTCTTGCGTAAATCGCCGTCGCATAGGTAGACAAATTCGCCTTCCATGGCAACAACGACAAAGTTACGCCCCTTGTCGCGCCCCCGCCTTTGAAATTACAACGCTGCCGATACAGACGTCCAAAAAATCACCTCAATAAATCTTGCCCATTATAACTGGGTCAGGATTTCACACGCGCCGTCCGTGATCAGGATTGTATGCTCGTAATGTGCGGAGAGCGAGCCGTCGTCCGTCCGGACGGTCCAGTCGTCGTCCTCCACATATACGCCATAGTCGCCTGCATTCACCATCGGCTCCACCGCAATCGTCATCCCGGCCATCAGCCGCGGCCCGTGCCCCGGCCTGCCAAAATTCAGTACGCTCGGATCCTCGTGCAGGTTGCGGCCAACCCCGTGGCCCGTATAATCCCGGACAACGGAAAAGCCGTTTTCCTCCACATAATTGCCAATCGCCGCACTGACGTCGCCAACCCGGTTTTTCCGCGTCGCAAACTGCACGCCCTCAAAAAAAGCTCTGCCGCGTCACATCAATCAGGCGCTGCGCATCGGCGCTGATTTTTCCAACCGCAAAGGTTTTGGCGCTGTCACCGTGAAACCCTTTGTAGCACGCGCCGATGTCAAGGCTGATGATATCGCCGTCACAAAGCTTTGTATCGTCCGGAATACCGTGTATTACCGTATCATTGATAGACGCACAGATATTTCTTGCCGGGGAAACCGCCGTAGTTCAAAAACGACGGCGTCGCGTTATGGCTTCTGATATAGTCGTAGGCAATCGCGTCGAGCTCCTTCGTCGTAACGCCCGGCTTTACCGCGCGCCGCAACGCATCAAACGTACCCGCGACAATTTTACCTGCCCGGCGCATCAGATCCAATTCACTATGTGACTTAATCGTAATCATAGCGCCTCCGAAAGGCCAAGAGCCTGAAACAGCGCAGCTTTAATTTCTTCTACACTGCCAACGCCGTTAACGCATTTGAGCTTTCCGCAGTCCTTGTAGTAATCTTTGATCGGCTCCGTCTGTGCATGGTATACGCTCATGCGGTTTTTAATTGTCTCAAGGCTGTCGTCCGCCCGTTGAATCAACTCGCCGCCGCACTTATCACACACATCCCCTTCGCGGAAGGATTGTTCTTAATATGGAACGTTGCCTTACACTCCTTGCACTCACGACGTCCCGTCAGGCGCTCAATAATCGCCTCGTCCGGCACTTCAAGCGAAAGCGCAACATCAATTGCATCCGGCAGCATCCCGTCGAGTGCCTGCGCCTGCGCAACCGTACGCGGAAACCCATCCAAAATATATCCGTTTTGCAGTCCGCTTCCGTGAGCCTGTCTTTTACAATGCCGATTACAACCTCGTCCGGCACAAGAGCGCCCTTGCTGGTGTAGCCTTCCGCGGCCTTACCAAGCTCGGTCTTGTTTGCAATCGCCTCACGAAGCATTGCCCCGGTGGAAATGGTAGGAATATTCGCCGCAGCGGCAATATATGCCGCCTGCGTGCCTTTGCCTGCCCCGGTGGGCCTAAAAATACCAATTTCATGCTATATTCCACCTCATCTAAACTAATCATTACCAAATGATTCTTGTTTTAACCGTATTCTACTCAAGGAAACCCTTGTAATGACGCATCAGCATCTGCGACTCGATCTGTTTTACCGTTTCAAGCGCAACACCCTCAACAATCAGCAAAGACGTACCGCCAAGCATCATGCTCGGAACAATACCGCTAAACGCCATCGGGAATACAGCGATAAACGCCAAGAACAACGCGCCGACCAATACAACACGGTTTAACACCTTTTGCAATATAGTCGCTCGTCGGTTTGCCCGGACGAATACCCGGTACAAAGCCACCGTTTTTTTCTTGATGTTATTCGCCATTTCTACCGGATTAAACTGCATCGCCGTGTAGAAATACGTAAAGAAGATAATCAGTACAAAGTAGATAATCGCATATGGCCAGCCGCCGGGAGAAATCTGCTTAAAGAATTCATGCCAGAAGCCAGTCTCCGGAATACCGCCCGCAAACTGAGCAATTGTAGCCGGGAACGATACAATACTTGCTGCAAAGATAATCGGAATAACACCCGCCATCGCAACCTTAATCGGAATACTCGTGCTCTGGCCGCCGTACATCTTACGGCCTACAACACGCTTCGCGTATTGAACGGGTATCCGCCGTTCCGCATTGTTCATAAACACAACGAATCCCATAACAGCAACCGCCAAAACAACAATCAGGACAAGCCATACTACGTTGAGCAGGCTCAAGTTTGCACCCAAGAACTCATTGTACAGCGTCATAACAGCCTGCGGCAGTCTGGATACGATACCGGCAAAGATAATCAGCGAAATACCGTTGCCGATTCCTTATCCGTGATTTCCTCGCCGAGCCACATGATAAACGCTGTGCCGGCTGTAAACGTCATTGCGATAACCAAGAACGACATTACGCCCGGAGCGTCAACAACACCGTACGCTTTGAGCGTAAAGTAAAAGGCCAACCGCCTGAATCAGCGCCAGTACAACCGTGCCGTATCTTGTAATACTGTTGATTTTTTGCGGCCCTCTTCGCCCTCTTTCTGAAGCCGTTCAAGCGCAGGGATCGCAATCGTCAACAGCTGCATAATGATGGATGCGTTGATGTACGGCGTAATACCCATTGCAAAATTGTCGCATTGGAGAACGCGCCGCCCGTAAACGTATCCAACAGTGAAAACAGACCCATACCGCCGTCCTGCGACATAAACGCCATCGCATCAGCGCCAGTCCCGGAACCGGGATTACGCTGCCAAGCCTGTAAATCACAAGCATCATAATCGTAAAAAGCATCTTTTTCCTTAAATCGGGTATCGACCAGGCATTCCTTAGTGTCTTAAACAATTAAATCACCTCAGCCTTTCCGCCTGCCGCGGCAATCTTGCTGGCAGCCGATTCGGTAAATTTAGCCGCTTTTACTGTCAAAGGTTTCGTGATTTCACCTCGGCCCAGGATTTTAATCCCATCCTTAATCTTGCTAATCACGCCCGCTTCTTTCAAAAGCTCTGCCGTAACCTCTGTTCCTTTTTCAAATCTATCCAAAACTTCTACGTTCACTGCAACATACTCTTTGGCAAAAATGTTGGTAAAGCCACGCTTCGGCAAACGTCTGTAAATCGGCATCTGACCGCCTTCAAAACCCGGCCTTACACCGCCGCCGCTGCGCGCGTTCTGACCCTTGTGACCTTTGCCTGCGGTCTTGCCGTTGCCGTACCGGGGCCGCGGCCCTTTCTCTTTGCCACAAACTTTGAACCCTTAGCAGGTTGAAGTTCATCAAGTCTCATTTTGCTGCACCTCCTTCTGTTCTAACTTGTGTTTAAGCTTCCTCAACCGACACAAGGTGGGAAACCTTATTAATCATACCTCTGATTTGGGGCGTATCTTTCTTTTCCACTACGCTGCGAATTTTGTGTAGGCCAAGCGCCTTTACTGTCGCAATCTGGTCGTCTTTGCGGCCAATCGTGCTTTTCACGAGCGTAATTTTGAGTGTTTTTGCTCCAGCCATCTATTTTCCTCCTTAACCCAGCAATTCTTCTACGCTCTTGCCGCGCCGTTTTGCTACTTCTTCAGCAGACGTCAGCGAAGCAAGGCCTTCGATCGTGGCTCTTACCACGTTTCTCGGGTTATTGGAACGAAGGGACTTTGTTCTGATATCCCTGATTCCAACGAGTTCGAGTACCGCTCTGGCGGGGCCGCCGGCAATAACGCCGGTACCTTCTGCCGCAGGCTTAATCAGCACCTTGCCCGCGCCGTATACGCCGACTACTTCGTGCGGAATACTGCCCTCAACCAGCGGAACCGTGATCATGTTCTTCTTTGCATCCTCAATGCCCTTGCGGATTGCATCCGGGATTTCGGCCGCTTTTCCTGTGCCGCACCCAACGTGACCGTTCTCGTCGCCGACAACGACCAGCGCGCTGAAGCGGAACGTCCGGCCGCCCTTTTACAACCTTCGCAACACGGCTAATATTTACAACTTTTTTCTTTAATATCCAGTGTAGCTGCGTCAATTCTGTCCCGCATGGTATCCCCTCCTTCTTATTAAAACTCTAATCCGCCTTCTCTTGCGCCTTCAGCGAGCGCCGCAACTCTTCCGTGGTAGATGTAGCCGCTTCTGTCGAATACAACGGACTTAATGCCCTTTGCAGCCGCAGCCTCCGCGAGCCCTTTTTGCCTACACCTCTTTTTGCAGCATCCACATTGCCGCCGTACGATGCGTCTTTCAAGCTAGAAGCGGATACGATCGTGACACCGTTTTCGTCATCTATAAGCTGCGCATACATATTCTTCAGGCTGCGGTACACGCTCAGGCGCGGACGCTCTGCCGTACCGTGAATCTTTTTCCTGATTCTCATATGGCGCTTTAATCTTGCTTTATTGCTCGACTTTTTTGTTTACCATTTACAATCCACTCCTTTCTTATTTCTTGCCGCCTGCCTTACCTTCCTTGCGGCGGATTGTTTCTTCTGCATATTTAATACCCTTGCCCCTTATACGGCTCCGGCGGTTCTTCTCGCGTACCTGCGCCGCAAACTGGCCAACGTGCTGCTTTGTCCGCGCCCGAAATTACAATCTGGTTCGGCTGCGGTACGTCAATCGTGATGCCAGCCGGCGGATCCATCTCTACCGGGTGCGAAAACCCGAGCGTCAGCGCGAGCTTGTTGCCCCTGCTTCGCTGCTCTGTAACCAACACCGTTGATTTCGAGCGTTTTTGTAAACCCTTCCGTAACACCGACTCACCATGTTTGTTGATCAGCGTTCTCGTAAGACCGTGCAAGGACTTGTGCTCCTTGTCTTCCGACGGCCGCTTTACGAGTAATGTATCTGCATTCTTTTCAATGATCATATCTCTGTGCAGCTTTTTTGACAGCGTGCCCTTCGGGCCTTTGACTGTCACTGCATTTTCAGCCTCAATCTTAATATCAACTCCCCGCAGGAATCGTGATCGGACTGTTGCCAATTCTCGACATTTGTGTTACACCTCTAATTCATGCTGACAGCAGCGGCTTTACCAGATAAACGCCAGTACCTCGCCGCCGATATGATTCGCACGTGCCTGCTTATCCGTCATGATACCCTTCGACGTAGAAATGATAGCGATACCGAGCCCGCTTAGTACCTTCGGAAGCTCGTCAGCGCCGGCATAAATACGAAGACCCGGGCGCGAAACCCTCTTCAACCCTGTGATGACCTTCGATTTGTTTTCGCCGTACTTTTAACGTTACACGGATAACGCCCTGCTTGGAATCCTCAATTACCTGATAATTTTTGATATATCCTTCATCCAACAAAATCTGCGTAATCGCCTTTTTCATATTGGAAGCGGGGATGTCAATCTGTTGCGTGCTTTGCCGAGCTTGCGTTACGAATACGTGTCAGCAAGTCTGCAATCGGATCTGTGATTTGCATTTTTTACCTCCTTCCAAAAACTTGGATCCTGTGGACAGCTTATGCACTACTGCCCGCAGGGATTACTTGTCTGCAAAACCCTCGGCTTACCAGCTTGCCTTCTTCACACCCGGAATCTGGCCCTTGTAAGCTAATTTCTAAAGCAGATACGGCAAATACCGTACTTTCTCAGATAAGCGTGCGGTCTGCCGCAAATTTTGCACCGGTTATATGCCTGCGTGCTGTATTTGGGCGCCTTCTGCTGTTTTAAAATCATCGCTTTTTTGCCACTTTGTGTACCTCCCTTAATTCGCCGACGCAAACGGTGCGCCCATCAGCTTCAACAGCTCACGAGCCTCTTCGTCCGTCTTTGCGGTGGTAACCATGATAATATCCATACCCTGACTTTGTCAATCTTATCATACTCGATCTCAGGGAAAATAAGCTGTTCCTTGATGCCCACGGAGTAGTTGCCGCGGCCGTCAAAGGAGTTCGCGCTGATACCGCGGAAGTCGCGGACACGCGGAAGCGCTACGTTGAAGAACCTGTCAAGGAACTCATACATTCTGTCGCTTCTAAGTGTAACCTTTTACAGCCGATGTTCATACCTTCACGAAGCTTAAAGTTCGCGACCGACTTTCTCGCCTTTGTGACAATCGGCTTCTGACCCGTAATCTGCGCAAGGTCGTTTACTGCGCTTTCGATTGCCTTCGGGTTTTCACGCGCGTCGCCCATGCCGATGTTGATAACAATCTTATCGAGCTTCGGAATCTGCATCGTGCTTTTATATCCAAACTTCTGCATGAGTGCAGGAGCTACTTGGTTTTTATAAAACTCTTCCAGTCTTGCCATGTTCTAACCTCCTTTTGCATTAGATTAGTCGTCCAATGTTTCTTGGCACTTTTTGCAATATCTCACCTTTGCGCCATTCTCCAAAATCTTATGCCTGTCCGAGCGGCTGCACCGCACTTGCTGCACACGAGCATTACCTTGGAAGCGTAGATCGGTGTTTCTTTTTTTCAGGATACCGCCCTGCTGGCCGGCCTTTCTCGGCTTTGTGTGCCGCGACGCCATCGAAACGCCCCTCAACGAGCACCTTGCGGTCGTCCGGGTTTACACTCAAAACCTTGCCCTTCTTGCCCTTATCCTTGCCCGACAGTACCATAACGGTATCGCCCGACTTTATATGAAGTTTATTATTCATCCTCTCGCCACCTCCTTATAATACTTCGGGTGCCAATGATAAAATCTTCATGTACTCTTTATCTCTGAGCTCTCTTGCAACAGGCCCGAAGATACGCGTACCTCTTGGGTTCTTATCATCTCTAATTATAACGGCTGCGTTTTCGTCGAAGCGGATATACGTGCCGTCGTTTCTTCTACGCCCTTTGGAAGAACGTACGATAACAGCCTTTACCACGTCACTTTTTTTTACAACACCGCCGGGCGTTGCCTTCTTAACGCTGGCAACCACCACGTCGCCGATATTCGCAAACTTTCTTTTCGAGCCGCCGAGCACGCGGATGCACATAATTTCCTTAGCACCAGTGTTGTCAGCAACCTTCATCCTTGTTTGTGGTTGGATCACGTAAAACTCCTCCTTCCTCAGTCGATTCTATTACTGAGCCTTTTCAACGATTTCAACCAATCTCCAACGCTTCTGCTTGGAAAGCGGCCTTGTCTCCATAACCTTTACTCTGTCGCCGATACCGCAAACGTTGTTTTCGTCGTGCGCCTTCAGCTTATACGTTTTCTTTACAATCTTGCCGTAAAGCGGATGTTTTACACTGTATTCAATCGCAACGGTTATCGTTTTATCCATCTTATCGCTGACAACCTTGCCGATTCTTACTTTTCTCTGATTTCTCTCTTCAGACACAGCTTTATTTCCTCCTTTCACCGATACACAACTCTAACCGATTAGGATAACTCGCGTTCGCGGATTATCGTCTTCACTCTTGCGATGCTCTCTTTACATCTGCAATTTTGAGCGGATTGTCAAGCTGGTTCGTCGCGTTCTGAAATCTGAGGTTAAAAAGCTCTGCTTTCAGTTCGCTCAGTTTCAGAGCCAATTCTTCTGGGGTCAGTTCCTGATCTCATTCACTTTCATTTGCAGACGCCTCCTTTTCCTCACGTTTCACAAACTTGCATTTAATCGGCAGCTTGTGCATCGCAAGACGCATCGCCTCACGGGCAACCTCTTCCGATACGCCTCCGATTTCAAACATAACACGGCCCGGCTTTACAACCGCTACCCAGTACTCCGGCGATCCTTTACCGCTACCCATACGAGTTTCAGCCGGCTTTTCCGTTACAGGCTTGTCGGGAAAATCTTAATCCAAACCTGACCGCCTCTCTTTGTATATCTTGTCATCGCAATACGCGCTGCCTCAATCTGATTCGAGGTAATCCACGACGGCTCTGCGCCTGTAGGCCGTATTCGCCGTAAGAAACAACGTTGCCGCGTGTTGCCTTGCCCTTCATTCTACCACGCATTACTCTTCTGTATTTTACTCTTTTCGGTAATAACATGCTTATTTGCCTCCTTCCGCTTTCTTTGAAGCTTTGCTTTCCGGAAGAATTTCACCTTTATAAATCAAACCTTTACGCCGATTTTACCGTAGGTCGTGTTCGCCTCCGTAAAACCATAGTCGATGTCGGCACGCAAAGTTTGCAGCGGGATCGTCCCTTCGTGATAGTGCTCCGTTCTCGCGATTTCAGCGCCGCCCAAACGTCCGGAAACCGATGTCTTAATACCCTTCGCGCCCATCTTCATCGAACGGCCCATGCACTGCTTCATCGCGCGCCGGAAAGAAATTCTTCTTTCGAGCTGCGCCGCAATGTTCTCAGCAACGAGCTGTGCGCACATATCAGGCACCTTAATCTCTACGATATTGATGTTAACGTCGCGCTCTTCCTTCTTCGTGAGCTTTGCAAGCGTCTTTTTCAGCTTGTTAATTTCCTCGCCGCCGCGGCCGATGATGATGCCCGGCTTCGCCGCGTAGATGTTTACCAAAAAGCCTTGTGCCTTGCGTTCAATCTCAAACTTGGAAACACCAGCCTCAAACAGCTTCTTCTTCAAAAACTTTCTGATATTATAATCTTCTACGAGTGTGTCGCCAAACGCACTGTCATTTGCGAACCACTTCGAATCCCAATCCTTAATAATACCAACTCTAAGTCCGTGCGGATTAACTTTCTGTCCCATGAGTAACCTCCTCTCCTTATTCCTTCTCTTTTACAACTACTGTAATATGGCTCGTTCTCTTTCTGATACGGAATGCTCTGCCCTGCGCTCTCGGCCGAATCCTCTTTGAGCGTCGGACCTGGTTTGCAAACGTTTCAGAAACGTATAATTTGCTCGTATCCATGTTGAAGTTGTTTTCCGCATTCGCAACCGCAGACGCCAACAGCTTCTCGACTAAGATCGAAGCCGCCTTCGGCGTGTGGCGCAAAATTGCTTTTTGCTTCATCAACCGGCTTATTTCTAATTAAATCCAGCACAATCCCAACCTTGCGGTTCGAAATACGTGCATAGTTTAAAACTGCTTTTGCTTCCACCTTGGTATCCTCCTTTCATCAAATGACGAAGTGTGTTTCTTATCTCGATGATTTTGCACCTGCATGGCCCTTGTATGTCCTTGTCGGAGCAAACTCGCCCAGCTTGTTGCCTACCAGGTCCTCGCTGATAAATACCGGGATATGCTTTCTGCCGTCGTGTACGGCGATTGTGTGCCCAACCATCTCCGGGGAATATCGTCGATGCCCGCGACCAAGTCTTCACAACCGTTTTCGTGTTCGACCTCGTTCATGGCAACAATTCTCTTCATCAGCCTTTCTTCCACGTAAGGCCCCTTTCTTTATGGATCTGCCCATATTTGCATCCTCCTTCCGGTAGGTTTTCCTCTATCCTATCTTACTTCTGGTTTCTTCTCTTTACGATAAACTTGTTCGACTTGTTCTTCTTCGAACGCGTTTTAAGGCCAAGTGCCGGCTTGCCCCACGGCGTCATCGGCGACGGGCGTCCAATCGACTTACCCTCACCACCACCATGCGGATGGTCGCATCGGGTTCATTACGCTACCGCGAACCGTCGGTCTCCAGCCCATGTGGCGCTTTCTGCCTGCTTTACCGATTTTGATGTTTTCGTAGTCAAGATTACCAACCTGTCCGATTGTCGCCTTACAGTCGAGACGAATCATACGAACCTCGCCCGACGGGAGACGTACCTGCGCATAGCCGCCGTCTTTGCCATCAACTGCGCCGACGTACCCGCACCACGTACAAGCTGACCACCGCGTCCCGGTGAAAGCTCAATGTTGTGAATCAGTGTACCAACCGGAATATCAGCAATATTCATCGCGTTGCCCGGCTTGATGTCTGCGCCGCTGCCGCTTACGAGCTTGTCGCCAACCTTGATGCCGTACGGTGCAATGATGTATCTCTTTTTCGCCGTCCTCATACTCGAGCAGGGCGATGTTTGCGCTTCTGTTCGGGTCGTATTCGATTGCAATAATGTTTGCTGCTACGCCGTCCTTATCGCGCTTAAAATCAATGATTCTATATTTTCTGCGGTTACCGCCGCCGCGATGACGAACGGTGATTTTACCATATGAGTTTCTGCCTGCATTTTTCTTGAGCGGCTCTAAGAGCGAGCGCCCGGCGTTGTCTTCGTGATTCCTCAAACGCGGAAACGGACATGTGCCTTCTTGCAGGAGAAGTAGGATTGTACTTTTTAATCGCCATCCTAATTGTCACTCCTTACCTAATTAATATTATCAGACTTTTCTTTTTTACGCCATGCCCTCAAAGAACTCGATGGTCTTGCTGCCCTCTTTGAGCTTGATCATCGCTTTTTATAGGAAGCGCGGCGGCCTTCGTGCGCGCCCATACGCTTCATCTTGCCCTGCATGCGTATCGTCGTAACCTTCTCAACATCTACGCCGAAAATCTCTTCGATTGCATTTGCAATCTGGATTTTATTTGCGTTAATCTTTACTTCAAAGGTGTACGTTCTGTTCTCAATCATTTCCATCGAATGCTCGGAAATGATCGGGCGGATTATAATATCGTGAGCAAAGGTCATCTTGCGCACACCTCCTCGATTTTCTCCACAGCATCTTCGCTATGATAAACTTCTTATGGTTCAAAATCTCATAAACGTTCAATACGTCAACATTGCTCGCCTTTGCGCCCTCAATGTTGCGCACCGACTTGTAAACGTTTGTGTCCATCGCAGCAGTAACAACGAGCGCCTTTGTTGTCCGCACCGAGCGCCTTTGAGCATCTTCGCCGCTTCCGCCGTCTTGATTTCGTCAAACTTCAGGCCGTCAACAACAATGATGTCCTCAGCCGCAACCTTCGACGAGCGCCATCTTCAGCGCGAGCGCCTTTACCTTTTTGTTCAGACGGTAGGAATAATCCCTCGGCTTCGGTGCAAAGACTACGCCGCCGCCCGTCCACTGCGGAGCACGGATCGAGCCCTGTCTTGCACGGCCTGTTCCCTTCTGCCGCCACGGCTTATAATACCGCCGCCGCGCACTTCCGTACGGGTCAGCGTGCTCTGTGTGCCCTGTCTCTGATTCGCAAGATAGTTCACAACAACGTCGTGCAGCACGCTCTTCTTCACTTCTACGCCAAAGATCTCGTCCTTTACGTCGATTGTGCCAGTCTTTCGCCGCTCATATTATATAAATCCAATTTCGCCATTTATAAGTTCCTCCTTTCCGATCAAATTCGATTACGCCTTCACTGTGTCTTTCAGGATTACGAGGCCGCCCCTAATACCGGGGATACCGCCCTTTACACAGATTAGGTTGTTTTCCGCGTCAATCTTTATGATATCGAGGTTCTGAATCGTAACACGCTCAACACCCATATGGCCCGGGAGCTTCTTGCCCTTACGAACCTTCGACGGGTCGGAGCACGCGCCCATGGAGCCGGAGCCTCTGTGGTAACCCGAGCCGTGGCTCTTCGGACCAATGCTGGCCGTGACGCTTAATCGAACCTGCGAATCCTTTACCCTTTGAAATACCTGTTACGTCGATTCTGTCGCCCACTTCAAATGAAGTAACCGCCAGCTCGTCGCCAACGTTTAACTCCGCCGCGTTGTCGAGCTTAAACTCGCGCAGGAAGCGTTTCACCGGCACATTCGCCTTCGCAAAATGGCCTTTTTTCCGGCTTGTTCGCAAGCTTTTCACGCTTGTTCAGGTAGCCAACCTGTACGGCGTCGTAGCCGTCTGTTTCCGCTGTCTTCTTCTGCACAACCACGTTCGGCTCTGCCTGAATGACAGTCACGGGAACGAGTCTGCCGTCTTCCATGAAGATTTGCAGACATGCCAAGCTTTGTTCCCAAAATTGCTTTTTCATTTCCTTTCTCCTCCTTATCGGTTATTGGTTTACCGCGCGCAGCGGCAAACGTGACCCCGCAGCAGGGCACATGGCCCGCTACAACTTACAGCTTGATTTCGATGTCGACGCCAGCCGGCAAATCAAGCTTCGTCAGAGCTTCTATTGTCTTTTGAGTCGGAACGAGCACGTCGATCAGTCTTTTGTGCGTCCGCATCTCAAACTGCTCTTCGAATCCTTGTACTTGTGAACCGCACGCAGGATTGTTACGATTTCCTTCTTCGTCGGAAGCGGAATCGGCCCCGACACCTTCGCGCCTGTTCTCTTGGCTGTCTCTACGATTTTTCCGCCGACTGGTCCACCAGCGAATGGTCGTAGCCCTTCAGCCTGATTCTGATTTTTCTGGGTTGCTGCCATAGTTTTACCTCCTTGTAAAATTGTTGTTTTGGTTGTTCCACATACGACAGCACGCACTTTTTCGTGTGTACACCCCGCCGGGTGTTCCTGCCTCTTCCGAAATAAAACCCGATTACCCATCCAGGGCATGCCTGGGTCATATACCTTGTCTTAGCAGCAAAATGCGCGCGTAAAAACGCGCAGACCGCCCCTTATCAAGATACAGAAAGCTGCAAAACCACATATGAAGTGCAGCGTGACCTGTCGCCCGGTTTCAGGAATCGGACATTCTCCACGGAAAACTGCAGGCCTAACTTCGCCTGCAACCTCCCTGTTTCATCGTATGCCATGTCACAACGAATAATATTTTACCTTATATAGCCGGATTTTTGCAAGCTTTTTTACCGTTTTTTACGAAAAATTACTATAAAACTTTTTACATGAAATTTTTTGCGTGTTTTTGTGAAAAAATCACAACAAAGTTCATGGCTACGGTTTTAGCTCCCGCGCAGCGGCCGTTTTCAAGGGGGTGCAACGACCATTACATGGAGCCGTAACCCACGCCGGAAAATATACAGCACAGTAAACCATGAAATCAGTCTTGTCCATAAGGCTTTTTCTCATTTGTAAGACCTAAAATATAGTCCACCGTCGTTCCATAAAAATTTTGCGAGCTTTATTAAAACCTCTGGCGGCATCATTCTTTGACCAGTTTCATAGTAGGAATATGTCCTTTGCGTTATATTAATTGCTTCCCCCACTTGTGTTTGCGTTAAATCGTTATCTTCGAAGCTCTTTTATTCGTTTGTACATCTGTTTCACCTCAATTTAAATCTATTATCCTATAGAACAAAACATTCTATTGACTTTTAGATTGTTTTGTTCTATAATTCTTTTAAGAGGTGATTATCATGCAAAACAAGAATACCCCACTGAAAGTACATGTCAGCATCACCCTCGACGAAGACGTCGCAGAGGAAATCCTGAAAAGAAGCGACAATGCGTTCCGCTCTTTTCTCAGTACATTAACATTGTTCTGCGGCAGCATATTGAACGAGCGAAGCGAAAGGCAACGTAAGCCGCAGCAAAAAGGGCGGCACACGCCGCCCCCATACTCTATTTCAATTTGCTCTGCGCCTTCAGCCGCAGGCTGTTATTGAGAATCCGCTTGCGCAGGCGGAACCCCGCCGGCGTCACCTCTAACAGCTCGTCCTCGTCTAAAAACTCGATCGCTTCCTCAAGACTCAGCTTCTTCGCCGGCAAAGCCGGAGTGCGTCGTCGCTGCCGGACGCGCGCGTGTTCGTCAGCTGCTTTTTCTTGCAGACGTTCACGCTGATGTCGCCCACCTTCGGCGAAACGCCGACCACCATGCCCTCGTATACCGGCGTGCCCGGCCTCGATGAACATGGTTCCGCGCGCCGTGTGTTAAACAGGCCGTAGCCAACTGCCTCCCCTGTTTCAAACGCAATCAGCGAGCCGGTGAAGTGGCGGCGCGTAATCTCGCCCTTATACGGCTCGTAGCCGTTGAACACGGTGTTTAAAATTCCCCTCGCCCTTCGTATCGGTCAAAACTCGCCCGGTACCCGAACAGCCCGCGCGCAGGAATGTTGTACTCAATGCGCATACGCGTCCCTGTCGGCGCCATGTGGACGAGCTCGCCCTTACGCTGGCCCATTTTTTCCATCACGGAGCCAACGCTTTCCTCCGGCACGTCGACGAGCAGCCGCTCCATCGGCTCGTGCGTCTTTCCGTCAATTTCCTTAAACAATACGCGCGGTGTGCTGACCGCAAATTCGTACCCCTCACGGCGCATGGTTTCAATTAAAATAGACAAATGCATCTCGCCGCGGCCCGACACGATAAAGCTGTCGGTCGTCTCCGCGTCGCGCACGCAGCGATACGTCCTTCAGCAGCTCGCGGTAGAGCCTGTCGCGCAGCTGGCGCGAGGTGACAAACTTGCCCTCCTGCCCTGCAAAGGGGCTGTCGTTGACAGAAAAGGTCATCTCGACCGTCGGCTCGCCAATCTTGACGAATTCGACCGGCTCCGGCGTATCCGGTGCGGTCAGCGTATTGCCGATTGTAATGTTGTCCAGTCCGGATACGCACACAATGTCGCCCACCTTCGCGCTGTCTGTCTGTACGCGGCCTGTACCATCGATTTGATAGATCGCGCCCACTTTTCCCTTTGTGGGAAACATCCTTGTCGTGGAAGTCGCACACCGCGACCTCCTGGTTGACGCGCAGCGTCCCGCGCTCAATGCGACCGATTGCCATACGCCCGACGTATTCGCTGTAGTCGATTGACGAAATCAGCATTTGGAACGCACCGTCCTCGTCGCCCTCCGGCGCGGGAAGGTAGTCCACAATTTTATCAAATAAAAACCGTTAAGTCCTTACCCTGTTCATTCGGCGACTCCGACGCGGTGCCGTCGCGCCCGGAGCAATAGATAATCGGGCTGTCAATCTGCTCGTCCGTCGCGTCCAGCTCAAGCAAAAGCTCGAGCACCTCGTCGCCCACCTCGCCGAGCCGTGCGTCCGGCCGGTCAATCTTGTTGATGACAATAATAATCTTATGTCCGAGCGCAAGCGTTTTCGAGAGCACGAACCGCGTCTGCGGCATCGGCCCCTCCGCCGCGTCAACGAGCAGGATAACGCCGTTTACCATTTTAAGCACGCGCTCCACCTCGCCGCCGAAGTCGGCGTGCCCCGGTGTATCGACAATATTAATCTTTACGCCCTTATAGTGCGCCGCCGCATTTTTTGACAAAATCGTGATGCCGCGCTCGCGCTCAAGTGCGTTATTGTCCATGACACGCTCCTCCACGACCTGGTTTTTCGCGGTAAACGCCGCCCTGTTTGAGCAGTTCGTCAACAAGCGTTGTCTTGCCGTGGTCAACGTGTGCAATAATTGCTATATTTCTCAAATCTTCCTGAATCAAACTACCGACTCCCCTATCTTAAAATTCTTCCGTTACAATTCAACTTATATAGTATAGCACAAAACCTTTCATAAAATAAAGATATTTTTCCGTTCTGGCAGTTGTTTTGCGCGGTTTTTACACATTTGACCACAGCGGCACAATTTTTACAAGAATTGCGCCGGAAGATAGCGGTATTTTGTCACTATAGACACTAATAGCAGGGAATATATAAAACGGCGGGGCCTTCGCCCCGCCGCAATTAGTACAGCTCATATTCCCAAACGCCGTCTTCCCCTGCCGGTAGAAAAACTCACCCATTTCCTCGCTGTCAAACACCTGCAAATGCTCCATAAAGCTGTTTACAAGCGAATAATGTGCCAGCTCGCTGCGCTTCACCCACCGCATCTCGCCCTCCGCTGAAGAGGTAAGCGTGCCGGAAAAAGCAGTCCGTTTTAAAAAGCAAAACAATGTAGCGCACATCGGGCTTCGTTTGCCACTGCTTAATCCCGCACAGGCGCGGTTTTTCAATCGTCAGACCCGTTTCCTCCAGAATCTCGCGTTTCACAGCCTGTACAAACGACTCACGCGCCTCGACATGGCCGCCCGGGAACGTCCACCCCGCCCAGTCCGGTTTTTACCCGGTTTTGCAGCAAAAGCGTGTCGCCGCGGTAAACCATACACATCGTCGTAAGCTCCACTTTTTCGTATCTGCCCATCGCTCTGCCTCCTATTTCGTATAGTCCCTGCACGCCTGTATATAGGCCAGCACATTTTCGGCGGGACCTCCGGCTCAAGCATATGGGTCGGCGCAACAAACAGCTCGCCCGACGGACCGGCAATGTCAAGATTGCAAAACACCGCGTGCCGCACCTCGTCCGGCGTGCCGAACGGCATGGTCGTCTGCGTCCCAATCGTGCCATGGAACGACAGGGCGCCGCCGTATTCACTGTGGATTTCTGCAAAGTCCATACTCTCCGGCTGAATGGGGCTTTAATACGTCCACGCCCGCCTCAATCAAATCGCCAATCAATGGCGCCGCAAACCCACAGGTATGATATAAAACAATCAAATCGGGCTTTGCCGCCTTCGCGGCAGCAATCAGCCCTTTCAGGCGCGGCCAGAGCCATGTGCGGTACAGCTCCCGGCTCATCATAATCCGGCTTTGCATTCCGATATCGTCGCCAATATAGAATATCCACCCCCCGCGCGCGCAAATGCCACGGCGCGGCGCGTATTAAGTTCTGTGACGGTATCCAAAATATATTCCGCGATGGGCTCCTCGCACATCATATCCATCATCAGGTCTTCCATACCGCGCAGATACCAGCTCTGCTCCCAGATTGTCATCTGCATGTTCCCCACCGCCGCAAGGCCGGCCGCTTTTACGGTATCGACCTGATGCTTCTGCGCTTCTTGGCACAGCTCCAGCCGCGGGAACGGATATGCTTTCACTGCGTCGAGACTGTCTATTCCACTTAGCGGATGGCGCATATACGTCATATGCTTCGCCGCCGCACTCCCCCTTTTCGTGCGCTACGCCCAAGCGTCAATCTCCGCCCCGGCTGTAACTTTGTATAAAAGCCTTCATAAGCCTCCCGCGCGGCGGGCACGAGCCGGCTGTCACAGATATTTTCCCACGGTATGCCAATTTCGTCCCTATCAATTAAATTTTCCATCTTTGCCGCGAGCTCCGGACACATATCAAAGTGAACCGGCACGGATTCATACCCTGTACGCCGTAATAACGATAGTAGATTGTCACGTTTATTCACACGCTTTGCCCCTTTTCCATGCAACCTTCTTTATTGCAAACAGTATACTACTTTTGGGCAAAATTGCTATACTTTTTTACTTTTCCTCGCCGCCGCGCCATCATAACGCCCATCACAGACGCCATCATCAACCCACGCGTCCAGCCGCTCGAGTCGCCGAGGCAGTACAGCCCGTCAATATTTGTATTTAGCCCGCTGTCCATCTTCACCTTATTGCTGTAGAATTTCAGCTCCGGCGAGTAAAGCAGCGTTTCGACGCCGGCAAAGCCCGGCACAACGTGGTCAACCGCTTTTATAAAGCTGATGATGTTCATCATCGCGCGGTACGGCATCGCCGCGGTAATATCGCCCGCCACCGCGTCGGGCAGCGTCGGCTTCAAATTCGAGCGCGACAGCTCCTTCTGCCACGTGCGCTTACCGGACAGGATGTCGCCGTAGCGCTGGACAAGAAATGTGTCCGTCGCCGAGCATATTCGTCAGCTCGCCCACCTTTTGTGCATATTCAATCGGGCGGTTAAACGGATGCGTAAAGTTATGCGAACACAAAATTGCAAGGTTTGTGTTGTCCGACTTTAAGTCCTTGTAGGAGTGGCCGTTGATGACTGCAAGGCCGCCGTCGTAGTTTTCCTGACTCACAAAGCCGCCCGGGTTCTGGCAGAAAGTACGCACCTTATCGCAGAACGGTTCCGGATAGCCAATCAGCTTCGACTCATAGAGTACGTCGTTGACCGCCTCCATAATCTCATTGCGCACCTCGACACGTACGCCAATGTCCACCGTGCCGGGCTGGTGTGCAATGCCGTGCTTTTTCACACAGCTGCTCGAACCAATGCGCCCCGCGCCGCCCGACCGCCATCACAATATGCGCTCCGCGGATTTCAAACTGCGTGTCCCCGTGGTCAGCCGTCACACCGACACATCTGCCGCCATCGAGCAGGATTCCCTCGCACGAGGTACCGAACAGTATCTCAACACCGTTTTCAAGCAGGTATTTTTCAATGTCATAATAGAGCTGGTGCGCCTTCTCCGTCCTGAGGTGGCGGATTGGGCAGTCGACGAGCTTCAGCCCCGCCTGAATCGCGCGCTTACGGATTTCTTTAATCTTATCCGTTTCGAAACGCCCTCCACCTTATCGTCTGCGCCGAACTCGAGATAGATTTCGTCCGTATAGCCAATCAGCTCCCGCCCCTTTTGTGCGCCGATAAGCCCCGGCAGGTCGCCTCCCACCTCGTAGCTGAGCGAGAGCTTGCCGTCCGAAAATGCGCCCGCGCCGGAAAAGCCGGTCGTTACGTGGCAATACGGCTGGCATGACACACACTTGCCGGTCTGCGCCTTCAGCACTTACGTGCCTCTACGCTTTTACCCCTTTTCGAGCATCAGTATCTTTTTTTCTGCTCCCCCTGCTTCAAAAAGCTCCAGCGCAGTAAATATCCCCGCCGCCCGCGCCTACAATTACAACATCATATTGCATCCTGTTACCCTCCTTATTTCCCTTCACACAAGCAAACCCAAAACACAAAAAGCTACCAAACAGATGGATATACCTGCCCGTCCGGGCGTCCTATAGCCAGCTATTGTGGTAGCTCGTAGAAACATTCAACCAGATTATGAATTTATATATTCCGCCAAGAAAACAGTATACCAGAGGGCCGCCGCAGTTGTCAAGCATATTCCTACTCCCGTACCTGCCCGCTGCCGTAGATGATATACTTAATCGTCGTCAGCTCTTTTAAGCCCATCGGACCGCGCGCATGCATCTTCTGCGTGCTGATACCGATTTCTGCACCAAAGCCAAACTCGAACCCGTCGGTAAAGCGCGTAGACGCATTTACGTATACCGCCGCCGCGTCAACCTCGTCCAAAAACTTCTGCGCCGCAAAGTAGTCCGACGTCACAATTGCTTCAGAATGCTTCGTATTATGCGTATTGATATGCGCAATCGCCTCGTCAATGCCGCCGACAATCTTGACCGACATGATATAGTCGTTATATTCCGTGTAAAATCCTCGTCCGCCGCCGGCTTAATTTCCGGACAAATCGCAACACTTTCCGCGCAGCCGCGCAGCTCTACGCCGTGCTTTTCAAGCGCCCCATAAATTTCGGGCAGGAACTTTGCCGCAATAGAGCGGTCAATGATTAAGCTTTCCGCCGCGTTGCACACCGACGGGCGGCTCACCTTCGCGTTGACTACAATATTGAGCGCCATATCCATGTCGCACGCGCTGTGGACATAGACGTGGCAGTTGCCCGTACCCGTTTCAATCACCGGTACGGTCGCATTCTCCACAACAGAGCGAACCAGCCCTTTGCGCCCCCCGCGCGGAATCAATACGTCAATATAGCCGTTTAGCTGCATCATCTGCGTCGCAACCGCGCGTGAGGTATCCTCTACCAAACAGATACAATCCTGCGGCAGACCAACCTGCGCCAGCGCGTCACGCATCACCTTTGTCAGCGCCATATTGAGTGAATTGCCTGCTTCCGCCGCGCAGAATCACCGTATTTGACGCCTTTAGACACAGCGCCGCTGCGTCAACCGTTACGTTCGGCCGCGCTTCATATATTATACCAATTACACCGAGCGGAACGCGCTTCTGCCCGATTTTAAGCCCGTTGGGCCGCTCCCCATGCTAATGACCTCGCCCACCGGGTCGGGCAGGCTGCGTACCTGCATCACACCGTCCGCAATTGCACAAATCCCAGCTCCTTCGTCAGAGCAAGCCGGTCGAGCATTGACGGCGCAATTCCCTTTTCGCGCGCATTTTGCAGGTCGATTTCATTTGCGCAATGATTTCCTCCGTGTTTTCCGCAACAGTTCACTTATCTTTAAAGCGCCTCGTCCTTTCTTCGCACTCCCCGCCTTTGCAAGCGCATAAGCCGCCTGCTTTGCACCGTTTGCCAGTTCTATCAATTCCCGCATCGCGTTTTCCTCCGTTCCAAATGTCTGTTTCTATGCCAAAAACAATGTCCTGACCGGCTCACCGTCGAGCATTTTATAAATATCATACGGGTTCTCGCCGTTTAATATTACCATATTGATTCCCGCCTTCGCCGCAATTTCGCCCGCGTGCAGCTTTGTAACCATACCGCCCGTGCCGCGCCGGCTCCCCTGCGCCGCTCGCGCACCTTTATCTCGGGCGTAATTTCTTCTACCATGGATGAGCTTTCGCCTCCGGGTTACTTTTTCGGGTCCTCGTCGTAAAGGCCGTCAATATCGGATAAAATCACGAGCAAATCCGCCGAAATCAAGTCCGCCCAAGCGCCGACAGCGTATCGTTGTCGCCGAACTCCACCTCTTCGGTTGACACCGTATCATTTTCATTCATTAATCGGAATTACGCCGATTTCCATCAGCGTTTTTCGAACGTATTCTGCGCGTTTTGCTTGCGCAGCGAATGTTCCATCACATCCATTGTCAAAAGCACCTGCGCGACCGTGTTATTGTACTTTCAGAAAATAGCTTGTCGTACAAATACATCAGCTCGCTCTGCCCCACCGCCGCCATGGCCTGCTTTTGTGCGGAAGCGCCTTCGGCCGTTCACTGCGGCCCAGCTTTGCCACGCCAACCGCAATTGCGCCCGACGAAACGAGTACGATATCCTTGCCGGAGTTGCGCAAATCGCACAGTACGCGCGCGAGCTTCTCCACCCGCAGGAGGTTGAGCTTTCCGTTTTCATATGTAAGCGTCGAAGTACCGACCTTAAAAACAATCCGTTTTGCATGCTTGAGCGCTGAAGTTGCCACCAATATCCACTACTTTCTTTATTGTAATTTTTCTGATTTTTGTATTTAATTTATTATAATATGTATTTTAGAAATTGTAAAGGAAAACGCACCGTATAGCGAATTTTTTATTCATAGAACGCTGCAAAAAGTTTACAAAAAATTTTGCTTCTCGTTTCATGATATGTTATACTGAAGATAATGAAGAAAACGGTATTAAAATCTCTTTAGTAATTTTAGAGGGCTTACTATGCAGCAGACAAAAGTTCTCATCGTGGATGATGACGTAAACATAGCGGAGCTGATTCGGCTTTGTCTCGAAAAAGGAAGGGTACGTGACCGTTGTTGCAAAACGACGGCATGAAGGCAATTGAAAAATTCAAGTCAGAAGCGCCCAACCTTGTTTTGTTTGACGATGATGCCAAAGGTGGACGGTTGGCGTGGTGTGCGAGGTTCGGCGCGTCAGCAATATACCAATCATTATGCTTACTGCGAAGGGTGACACGTTTGACAAGGTGCTCGGTCTTGAGCTCGGCGCGGACGACTATATGGTAAAACCGTTCGAGAGCAAGGAGCCAATCGCCCGCATCAAGGCGGTCATGCGCCGGTATGAAACAAAGGATATTACGCAGGAGGTCGTCTACCCGAACCTTATTATCAACCTGTCTAATTACGAGCTGGAAGATTGAGGGCGAGACAGTCGACATACCGCCCAAAGAGCTGGAGCTTTTATACTTTTTTGTGCTCGAACCCGAACCGCGTCTATACGCGTGAGCAGCTTTAGAGGAAGTTTGGGGCTTAGATTATGGCATGACTCCGCGGCACGGTTGACGTCCATGTCAAGCGTCTGCGCTGAAAAGTTAGAGGGTCAGCCGAAAAGAACTGGCAGCTCAAAACCGTTTGGGGCGTCGGCTATAAGTTCGAGGTGAAGTAAATGTTTAAAACATTTTGGGAAGCTGATGGGGCGAATGTCGCCATTCTATTCGTCAGCTTCTTTTTAACAGGAATTATGTTTTTTCCATGCTCGGCCGCTATGCGGTCGACCAAAAGGCAGCGTCGCTCAGGGAAATTGCGCCGACGATTGCCGATATTACCGTCAGCCTACAAATCGAAAACAACGATATGTTCTACCGCAAGCTGTATTTAGACAACCTTTTGAAGCAATCAGCCTTGTGAGCAGCACGCATATAATCTAACAAACGCAAACGGCGAAGTATTTGCGAAAACGTCGCGTATCACCAGCACGCCGACGCGCGTTAACGAAGAATTTATGCGCGCGCCTTTAAGCGGCGATACCACGCAGATTACGGGTAAGCTCGGCGGCATTTTTAAAAAAATGTTTTAACGGTCGGATACCCAATCAAATACAATAACGATGTAATCGGTGTCGTATTTTTAAACGTACCCGTCCCGAACCTTGACCAAGACCGCTTCAACACGGCGCGGCTGTTTATTGCGGTCAGCGCGGTTGTCCTTTGATCGCATTCGTAATTTCTTATATTATATCGCAGAGGATGTCGCGCTCGTTAAAAAGCATCAATCAAGCCGCATAAAAAATATTGCCTCCGGTAACTTTAAGTCGCGCGTTCACGTATCAAGCAAGGATGAAATCGGCCAGCTTGGGGCAACCTTTTTAACTATATGGCGGAGGCACTCCAGCAGCTCGACGATACGCACACAAGCTTTATCGCCAACGTGTCGCACGAGCTGCGCACACCTATGACGACGATTTCCGGCTTTATCGAAAACGTATTAAACGGCACAATTCCAAAAGAGCGGGCCGGAGAGTATCTCGAAATTGCGCTGAGCGAGTCGAAGCGGCTCGCGCGGCTCGTAACCGATATGCTCGATATTTCTAAGATGAGTCTCGGACAGTTTTCCGTCGATATGAAGCCGTTTGATCTCGCGGAGCTGATTCGCCTGACGATTATCCAGTTTGAAAACCGGATTGACGAAAAAATCTTGACGTGAGCGTCGACTTTACGAGCGAACACATCAATGTCATCGCCGACCGCGACGCAATCTCGCGCGTTGTAACGAACCTGATGGATAATGCAGTAAAGTTTTCCGACCCGGCGGCGCGGCTTGACATCAAGGTATTCACGAAGGGCGGCAAGGCCTACACCGCTGTGTCGAACGAAGGCTTCGGGATAGATCCGGAGGATTTACCGCATGTGTTCGACCGCTTCTATAAAACGGATAAATCGAGAAACGATAAAAAGGGAACGGGGCTCGGGCTCTATCTGGTGCAGAATCTGCTCGCAATCCACGGCCAGAACATTGTCGTCAACAGCCTCGACATTTCCGACGAGGAGTACGGCGGCAACCCCAACCATCCGGCAAAACGTACGACGTTTATCTTTTCGCTCGAGCTGGCGTAGGTTAAAAAACTGAAGCAAAAATAATTGTTTTAGGTTTTACACTTTATTCATACTTTAGACAAAAAAGGGTTGTATAATAAAGCCATAACAAAACAAAGCGGCAAAATAAAAAATGAGGTGACTTTATTATGAGCGATTACAAATGGTATCAGACGATTATCAGATGGGCATCGAGCCCCATAAACCACAAACGGCGCTTGTCGTTTTCCGAAGCGGCGCAGGAGCCGAAAAAAGAAGAAGATGAAACCGTGGGTGGTTGCGCTGGTAACGGCGCTGATTACCAGCCTATTGTGTACCGGCGTGCTTGGCGCATTCGTCTTTGTTCCGGCTTTAAATAATTTTAAACTCCGGTTCTACTGTCATTTATAAAGACGGCAACGACCTGCGCAACAAGATTGACCTTTCGACTGCGCTCGGCACAGGGCGAATCGGCAAGCGGGCAAGAGCCGCTCAGCATTGTTGAAATTTCGCGCCGGGTCGGCCCCGGCAGTTGTCGGGATTACCGCGACAGGCCAGTCGTCGGGCGGCATGAGTATGTTCGGCCTCCCATCGCAGACACAGAGCAGCGGCTCCGGTATTATCATCAGTGCGGACGGCTACATCGTAACGAACAACCACGTAGTACAGGGCGCGTCAAAGCTGAAGGTAACGCTCAATACGCTGGAGGAGTACGACGCAAGGCTTATCGGCACAGACCCGCAGACCGACCTTGCGGTAATTAAAGTCGAAGCGAGCGGCCTAACGGCGGCGGTGCTCGGCAACTCGAAGCGACGTAGAGGTCGGCGAGCTTACGATTGCGTTGGTAACCCGCTCGGTCAGGAGCTTGCGGGCACAGTTACAACAGGTATCATCAGCGCGACAAACAGAACCGTCACATCGATGACGTAGAATATACCCTTTGCAGACAGATGCGGCAATTAACAACGGTAACTCCGGCGGTGCACTGGTTAACGCTTACGGCGAAGTAATTGGCATCAACAGCGTAAAAATGGCCTCGACCGGCGTAGAGGGACTTGGGTTTGCAATTCCGTCGGACACCGCAAAAGCCCATCATCGGCGACCTGATTAGCTATGGCTACGTAAAGGGCCGCCCAATGTTCGGCATTATGGCGCGAAACATTACGGAAGAAATGTCACGCTATTACGATTTGCCGGTAGGCGTATATATTACCAGCATAGAGGAGTTTTCCGCGGCGGAAACGGCCGGCCTCAAGCCCGGCGACGTGATTATCAAGTGCGACGGTCAAACGATTGAAACACTTGACGAGCTTAATGAAATACGCGACCAGCATCAGGTAGGCGATACGCTGACGCTGACAATTGTCAGAAACGGCGCAAAATCAGATATATCCATTACGCTCGGCGAAGACCGCACAGGTGCGGCAACGCCGACCCCCAGGCAGTAATTTATATCGTAATTCCTTTTAAACAATTTAGATAAAGGGAATGGTGTGCGGCGAAAGTCGCACAAAAAAAAAAGAACCGGTCTCCCCTTTTCCGGTTCTTTTTTTGTTCTTTGACTTTTTTCTGCCTGTAGTATACTATACGCAAACTATGGCTTGTATTTTACTGCGTTTGACTTAAACGGAAAGGCTTATGATGCAATATACCGGTGCGAGGATTGTCCTCGAAATCATAAAAGAAAATCAAATTGATACCGTATTCGGCTACCCCGGCGGGGCAATCCTGCCGATTTACGACGAGCTGTACAGCGGCAGCCACGGTATCCGCACGATTCGCGGCGCACATGAGCAGGGGAACGGCACACGCGGCGGACGGCTATGCGCGCGTGAGCGGAAAAACGGGCGTGGTCTTTGCGACCTCCGGCCCCGGCGCGACGAACCTTGTGACCGCGCTCGCCAACGGGCGCAGGCCGACTCGTCCGCTCGTCGCAATCACAGGCAACACCAGCATAGATCTGATTGGTAAGGACAGCTTTCAGGAGGTGTATATCGCCGGCATCACGATGCCGATTACAAAGACAATTTCGTTGTGCGCGATATCGCTGACCTTTGCCCCCTCCCTGCGGCGCGCGTTCGAGATTGCCCGTGAGGGTGCGGAGCAGTGTAGTCGATATTCTGAAAAAATATTTTAACACAGAA
>VOFG01001409.1_pt1 | contig 60824 bp, 74 predicted proteins | sample 5384171 | NCBI WGS metagenome assembly VOFG01 (sample SAMN12384726, study PRJNA508395) | human gut metagenome | isolation source: healthy gut F | host: Homo sapiens
TGAACTATGACTACTTGCAGAGCAAGGGCGTCACGCCGGAGCGCGGCGGCTACGACGCGATCTACACCGGCGGGCTTGCTGACTATGGGGACAACAAAACCAATCTGGGATATGATTTATCGGATTTTAGGGAGCGGCTTGTCGATCAGCGACATCGTTACCTTGAAGCAAAACGGCGTAGTATCCCTGTCATTACGTTGACAGCATCGGCTCAGGGAGCTGCCGAACTTCCTCAAGCTGGAGAATTATCTCAAAAACGTGGAATGCTGCTGGAGGACGACTATGGCATGATCGACGGCATCATCAACAACAGCTAAGCAGCCCACCGTGACCGATTTGGAGCTGGGTCAAGGCGGGCTTTTCCATTTCTCTGACGGAGCTGGCTGCGGCCTCACCGCGAACAGAAGAAGCCCTCCGTGCTGGAAAGCTCTCAGGGAAAGGACGCCGGAGCAGACGAAAAACAAAACAGCGCCCAAACGGGCGCGGAAGAAACTGATATGAAAAACAACCCATTTACCATGAAGAAATCAACCTCATGAAAGCAGGCATCCTACAACGCAGACGGCACCGCGAGGCCTGATCGCAACCCTCACAGAAATGCGGGGGTATCTGGACGCGGAGGAGGCCGAGCTGCGGGCTGACGGACAGCGCCCTCGCAAAGCTGCGCGGCCTGCGACGCGGAGTACGAAGGAAAACGCCCGCCGCGTCAACTTGTGGGAGCTGAAAGACGCGCATACCGACAGCGTGAGCGCCATGCTGGAGCGTAATTACAGCGTTTCCGGCAAAAACGGCCTTGCGGAGCAGTTCGAGAACGTCGCTTCCCGGCTTGCTGCGGAATACTGGCGCGACCATTCCCGCGACATCCTCGGCATCGTTGCGGATTCCTATCTGGAGGAGTATGATGATTACAACATCGAGGTGGCGTTCAAAACGCCGCGGCGCGCACGGTGGCGGCACTCGGCACGGCGGTCAGCGAGATCAACGAACAGGTTTTGCGGCAGATCGAAGTCACCATACGAAATTATGAGCGCGAACACAGCGCGGAAAGGACGGCAGAGCATGGAGAACAACCTGACTTACACGATGAACGGAGATTACCTGATTCCCGACCTGAAGATCGAGGTGCCGGAGCAGCCCCTCGGCAAGTACGGGCGGATGCGCCAGAAGTACCTGAAGGAGCGTCGGCCCATCCTCTGGAACCAGATGATTCTGGAGGAAACCCTGTTCCCGCACCTGCTGGAGATCGAGCAGGCAGCGCAGAGCCGGTTGGAGCAGATGATGCCGGAACTGACGTCGGAGGCCGGAGCGACGGAAGCGCTGAAAGCCAGCGATCCCATGAAATGGGTGGGCTTGATGAACACCTGCAAGGCGCAGGCCGAGGAGATCATCCTCAGCGAGCTGATCTACGCATAACAGAACACCCCGCACAGGGCGGTCAGCTATCCTTTTTCCCCACCGAAGCGGAACAGATTACATCTATCGAAGAAGCGGAGAGCGTTGCACAGACGCCCTTCGCTTTTTCCGTTTCTCAGGAGCAGCTTGACCATGTGCTGCGGCTGGGCGGCAATTCGGACAACACCCGCATGGTCATTGCCGCCGCGTTCCAGAAGCAGAAGTCCACGGAGGACATTGCCGCGCTGCTGCAAAGCACCTTTCACGGCGGCAACGGCTTTAAGACGCCGGAGGGCGAGCTTTCCGCGTGGTACGCCGTAGACGGCATCCACATCGCCTCCCGGCAGGAGCGCGGAGTATGTGCGCACCGCGCAGGTAATCGCATGGCAGGATGCCGCCGCGCACATTTCCCAGCTTATGGACAGCGGCGCGTATGCCTCCAATGTGGAGCTTGCCGAGGCAGGGCAGCATGAGCGGATGCAGCTTGCCCAAGCCCTCTGGTATCTGAAACACGACCTGAGCGACGAGGCGCGGGAACAGGGCTATCTCTCCTGCATGGATACGCTGCGGGGCGGCGGCTTCCCTGATGAAACGGCGCGGCTGGCAGAGCAACTGACAAACTCTGATTTCCGCAATACGCTATCCGGCGAGTTCGCGCAGTTTTACGCCGCCCATGAGCAGAACAGAAGCCTGCTGCGCTTCCACTACCACAAGCTCGATCAGATTTGGCAGAGCCTGCGGGACCTGTCCTTGCCCCGCAGGGCGTATTCCTCCGAAATGACCGCCGTGCCGGAGCTGGCACGCTTCATCACGGAGGACGAGATCGACCACGCCCTTGACCGCGGCAGCGGTGTCGAGGGCGGCAAGGGCAGGATCTACGAATACTTCACCGCCGACCACACCGGCAGGGAAAAGGCAGCTTTCCTCAAAGATGAGTACGGCATAGGAGGGCGCTCCCATGCCGTTTCCGGTGCATCCCATAGTGATGAAAGCCACGACAGCCGCGGAATTGTCCTGAAAAAAGCAGGCTGTGCCAATGTGGAGCTGAGCTGGACGAAGGTGGCAGCAAGGATTGACAGCCTCATTCAGAAAGACCGCTTCCTCTCTCCAAGGGAAAAGGAGCGCTACGCCCAGCTTCAGCGGGAAAAGGAAGCAGAGCGTGAACTGCCAACACAGGCACAGACCGACTACAATGCCATCAAAGGAAGCCCACCCGGACGACATCGTGCTGTTTCAGGTGGGCGATTTCTTCGAGATGTACGGCGAGGACGCAAAACAGGCGGCGGAGCTGCTTGATCTCAACCTCACCACAAGAGCGATACCCGGCGCTGGCCGTGTGGAGATGTGCGGCGTACCGTCGCACAATTTAGAGATGTATGTAGAGAAATTGCGCGATAAGTATGATGTGACGATTGCCGAAGCGCCAGACTTTAGAGGTGAGCGCCACATTTACACGCTGCGCTCTATCGACCATGAGGCAGAAGCCGCCATCAATGCTTATGAAGCAGAGTTCGGCGCGGACGGCACGAGGGTGTTCCGCGATCCTGCCGCCGATGCCGCAGCCCACGGTGCAGGATCGTTTGGAGCATTACAGGCCGGTGGTGATAGCGGCGGTTTTGGAGGATACGGCCTATCGCAACGCCTGCGGTCACTCTGACCGAGAAAATGCGGAAATCGAGTGTAATGCCGCTGTGCGCCGTGCCGTTCTCAATTCAAAAGATATGGAGCTTATCCGGCTATTTTCGGATATGCCGGAGTTCCGCAGCCGCCTGCACCGAGAGACTTTTGAGGGAACCTATGAGCGGTTTCACGATCTGCTGCGACCGCTCTCGCAGGACGATATAGACGATGCGCTCCGTGCATGGAACGGAAATGTCGAGCAAACACGCCGTAGTGCGGTATATGGAGCAGCACGGACGTGAAAAAAGAAACCGCTGCATGGCTTGCTCACGAGTACGGCGGCAAGGAGGGCAACAATCTCTTTATCGTCCGCGCTGGAAGCCCGGAAACCGCCGAACTGACATGGTCGAAGGTGCAGCGGCGTATCGCACAGCTTATCCGCGAGGATAAATTCTTCACAGAGCAAGAAAAGTCTGTGTTGGAGCAGAACCGGAATTACCTGATTTTAGACCGGCTGCGGGCAGACTGCGAATACTTCCTTGGCGCAGGCAACCGCGCAGAAAAGCATCTATGGGCAGGCAGCGTCTATGCGCAGATCGTCAAAATGCGGGAGCTTTATGACGCGCTCCCCAAAAACCGGAATGGCTGACGAAAGAAATGATTGATGATTATGCCGACCGGATGGCACCACAGTATCAGGTCGTAGTGTATCATCACTTTGCAAGCGGCTTTGATGAGAAGCGGGACTATCAAACGCTGGAAGAAGCAGAAAAAGCCGCACAGGGTTATGTGGACGGCACGATGGGAAGCGACGGTTTTGCGTATGACGGCGCAGCCATCTACGACCAGCAGGCACGGAAGTATCTGCGTATCTACGGCGATTACCCGGATGAACGGGCGCACGCAGAGGTAGCGGGACGTGAGCCGACCGCAGAAAGAATTATCCCCGCAGAACGTTTCCATGTGGTAAGTCTTGACCGGGGCTTCCGCACCCTATATGCCGTGTGGGACGACGAGACCCACGGCTACTATGTGGACGCGGACGGCGTAACCGAGGAATTTACAAGCGAATGGCAGGCAGAAGTGTACCGGCTGGAGCTGCAAGGACAGGCGGAGCGGGCGCTCATGGAACGTGCAAAGGGACTGATCTCCGACTTCTGCCGGAGCGAATACGGCTCAGAGGCGGATTTCAGCGACCCGGCGAAGATCGGCGTCGCCTACACCACCGTCACCGACGATGAGATTCCCCTTCAGGTGAACATCGACCTTGTGAATTTCCGGCTGGAGCGCTATCTGGACGACGAGCAACTGGAAACCCGGCAGTACGCCTCTTTGCAGGAGCTTATTTCCAATGAGCTGGAAAACCTCGATTTCAGCGACCTCATTCATGTTTCGGACGAGGACGTGGAACAGCACCGCTGGCGCGTGCCGGAGGAAGCAGTTGAGGAAGCTCCCGAAACGGCTCCTGTTCCGCAGAGAGAACTGTTCCCGTATTCCGTAGGGGATACGGTGTATCTGGAAAACGGTAAGCCCTATATCATCGAAAGCGTCGGCGTCTTTGATATTACCCTCAGCGACCCGACGCTTTTCTATCCCATCTCCCGTGTGGAGAGCAGGGAGAGCTTCGCACGGCTCATGGAGCGGTATCCGCAGCCGGAAAAGGAACCTGCTTATACCGAGGAAACCGTGGCGGTGTATCCCGGTGACAAAAACAACCTCCCCTATGATGTGGAGATTCGCACCCTGCGCTTTGACGAGCCGGAGCATGACCCGCCCGCACCGCTGCCGCCTGCGGAGAATTTCCGCATTTTGGACGACAATCTCGGCACGGCGGCGCAAAGGCGAAATTCCGGGCGAACATGGACGCGATCAATCTGTTAAAAGAACTGGAGTTTGACGGCAGACAGGCCACGCCCGAAGAACAGGACGTTCTCTCCAAATACGTCGGCTGGGGCGGCCTTGCGGACGCTTTTGATGAAAGCAAGGATAACTGGAAAGACGAATTTGCAGAGCTGTACGCCACACTTTCCCCGGAAGAATACGCCGCCGCCCGCGCCTCCACCCTCAACGCCCACTACACCAGCCCCACCGTTATCCGCGCCATCTACGACGCGGTGGAGAATATGGGCTTCAGACCGGCAATATTTTGGAGCCCAGCATGGGCGTGGGCAACTTCTTCGGTATGCTGCCGGAGAGCATGGAAAGCAGCAGGCTCTACGGCGTGGAGCTGGATTCCATTACGGGACGCATCGCAAAGCAGCTCTATCCCAAGGCAGACATTACCGTGGCAGGCTTTGAAACCATCGACAGACGGGATTTCTTCGACCTTGCCATCGGCAACGTGCCCTTTGGACAGTACCAGGTCAACGACCGAGCTTACAACAAGCTCGGTTTTTCCATTCACGACTACTTTTTTTGCCAAGACGCTCGACCAAGTTCGACCCGGCGGCGTGATCGCCTTTGTGACCTCCCGCTATACGATGGACAAACAATCTCCCGAAGTCCGTAAGTACATCGCGCAGCGGGCGGAGCTGCTGGGCGCGATCCGCCTGCCCAACAATGCGTTCAAGGCCAACGCCGGTACGGAGGTGGTGTCCGACATCATCTTCCTGCAAAAGCGTGACAGACCCATCGACATTGAACCTGACTGGGTGCATCTCGGTGAAAATAAGGACGGATTTTCCATCAATCAGTATTTCATCGACAACCCCTGAAATGGTATTAGGCCGACAGATCTCGGAGAGTACGCAGTACGGCAGACAGGACTTTACTGTGGAACCGTATGAGGATTTGGACCTTGCCACGCAGCTCAGATACGCCATTCAGAATATCGGCGGCAAGTACGAAGCCGCAGAGTTGCCTGACCTCGGTGAGAACGAAACCATACAGGATACCATTCCCGCAGACCCCAACGTGAAGAATTACAGCTATGCCGTGGTGGACGGTGAGGTGTACTACCGTGAGAACTCCGTCATGGTCAAGCCCAACCTGAACGCCACCGCAAAGGAGCGCGTCAAGGGCATGGCAGAGCTGCGGGACTGCGTTCACCGGCTCATCGACCTCCAGATGTGGGAATCCGACGATGCTTCCATCCGCACCGAGCAGCAGAAGCTCAACCGCCTCTATGACCGCTTCACCGAGAAATATGGCCTCATCAACAGCCGGGGCAACGCCCTCGCCTTTGCAGACGACAGCTCCTACTACCTGCTCTGCTCCCTTGAAATGCTGGACGATGAGGACAAGACCAAGCTCAAAAGCAAGGCGGATATGTTCACCAAGCGCACCATCAAGCAGCAGCGCAGCGTGGATTCCGTGGATACCGCCGCAGAAGCCCTCGCCCTGTCCATCGGGGAAAAAGCCCGCGTGGATATGGCGTATATGTCCCAGCTCACCGGCAAGAGCGAGGACGACATCATCGACGAGCTGAATGGCGTCATCTTCCTCGACCCTGTTTACGGCGACTGGCAGACAGCGGACGAATACCTCTCCGGCAACGTCCGGCAGAAGCTGCGGGAGGCGGAGAACGCCGCCGTTGACAGCCCCGGCTATCTGCCCAACGTGGAGGCATTGCGCGCCGCACAGCCCAAAGACCTTGACGCTTCGGAAATCGAGGTGCGCCTCGGCGCAACGTGGATAGACAAAAAGTACATTCAACAGTTCATGTTCGAGCTGCTGGAGCCGCCTGTGTACGCCCGCCGATCCTTGGAGGTCAACTACTCGGAGTTCACGGCGGAGTGGAACATCTCCGGCAAGAACAGCATCCCCTACAACGACATCAACGCCCGCATGACCTACGGCACCGACTGCGCCAACGCCTACAAAATCCTTGAAGATACGCTGAACCTGCGCGACGTGCGCATCTACGACACCGTAAGGGACGCGGACGGCACGGAAAAGCGCGTCCTTAACAGCAAGGAAACCACCCTCGCCCAGCAGAAGCAGCAGGCCATCAAGGAGGCGTTCCGTGACTGGATCTGGCGCGACCCCGACAGGCGGCGGGAGCTGGTGCAGCTCTACAATGAGCGCTTCAATTCCACCCGTCCCCGGGAATATGACGGCAGGCATCTGATCTTTCCGGGCATGAATCCTGAGATCACGCTGCGGGAGCATCAGCTCAACGCCATCGCCCACGACCTCTACGGCGGCAACACGCTCCTTGCCCATGAGGTGGGCGCGGGCAAGACCTTTGAGATGATCGCCGCAGCCATGGAGGGAAAGCGCCTCGGCCTGTGCCAGAAATCCCTCTTTGCCGTGCCGAACCACCTGACGGAGCAGTGGGCATCGGAGTTCCTGCGGCTTTACCCCTCCGCAAATATCCTTGTCGCTACCAAAAAGGACTTTGAGACACGCAACCGCAAGAAGTTCTGCGCCCGCATCGCCACCGGCGACTATGACGCCGTTATCATCGGTCACAGCCAGTTTGAGCGCATCCCCGTTTCCAGAGAACGGCAGGAGCGGCTCTTGCAGGAGCAGATTTGGGAGATCGAGGACGGCATTTCGGAGCTCAAGGCCAGCCGCGCCGAGCGCTTTACCATCAAGGAGCTGGAGCGCACCAAGAAAAATCTGAAGGCCAAGCTGCAAAAGCTCCACGACGCCGCCCGCAAGGACGATGTTGTGACCTTTGAACAGCTCGGTGTAGACCGGCTCTATGTGGACGAGGCGCACAGCTTCAAAAAACCTGTTCCTTTACACAAAAATGCGAAACGTGGCGGGGCTTTCCACCACCGACGCCCAGAAGTCCTCGGATATGCTCTTAAAATGCCGGTACATCGACGAAATCACCCACGGCAAGGGCGTCACCTTCGCCACGGGTACGCCCATCTCAAATTCCATGACGGAACTGTATACCATGATGCGGTATTTGCAGCACGATATGCTCAAGCGCAACAGTCTGACCCACTTCGACTGTTGGGCCTCCGCCTTTGGGGAAACCACCACCGCCATCGAGCTTGCCCCGGAGGGGACAGGCTACCGGGCGCGGACGCGGTTTGCCAAGTTCTTCAACCTGCCGGAGCTGATGAACCTGTTTCGGGAGGCGGCGGACATCAAGACCGCCGACCAGCTAAACCTTCCCACGCCCACCGCCGTCTACCACACCGAGGTCACACAGCCCACGGCGCTGCAACAGCAGATGGTGCAGGAGCTGTCCGAGCGCGCCGCAAAAAGTTCACGCGGGGAGCGTGGACGCAAGCACCGACAATATGCTCAAGATCACCTCGGACGGACGCAAGCTGGGCCTTGACCAGCGGGTAATCAACCCCGACCTGCCGGACGACCCGAACAGCAAGGTCAATCTCTGCGTCAACAACATCCACCGCATCTGGCAGGACGGGCAGACGGAGAAGCTGACGCAGCTCGTGTTCTGCGACCTGTCTACCCCCAAGGGCAAGGCGGCGCAGAGCGGCAGGATCGCCGCGAAAGGCACGGACAGCCCGGAGCTTCACGCGCTGGAGGCTGCCATTGACGCGGAAACCGAACCGGAGGAGCCACCCTTTACCATCTACGACGACATCCGGGAAAAGCTCGTCGCCAGAGGAATCCCCCGCGAGCAGATCGCATTTATCCACGAGGCGAACACCGAGACGCGAAAGAAGGAGCTGTTTGCAAAGGTGCGCTCCGGTCAGGTGCGTGTGCTCATGGGCAGCACCTTCAAGATGGGCGCTGGCATGAACGTGCAGGACAGGCTTGTGGCGCTCCACGACCTCGACTGCCCGTGGCGGCCGGGCGATTTGGAGCAGCGCAGCGGGCGCATCATCCGTCAGGGCAACCGCAATAAGGAGGTTCATATTTACCGTTACGTCACGGAATCCACCTTCGACGCCTACCTCTGGCAGACGGTGGAGAATAAGCAGAAATTCATCTCCCAGATTATGACCAGCAAATCCCCGGTGAGAAGCTGTGAGGATATTGACGAGGCGGCGCTTTCCTATGCCGAGATCAAGGCGCTGTGCGCCGGAGACGAGCGCATCCGCGAAAAAGATGGGCCTCGACGTGGACGTGGCGCGGCTGCGGCTGATGAAGGCCAATCACCAGAGCCAGCAGTACCGCTTGGAGGACAACATCCTGCGGCATTTCCCGGCGCAGATTGAGGAAAACAAAGGCTTCCTCTCCGGCTTTGAGGCGGATATGAAAACGCTGGAACAGCATCCCCACCCCAAGGACGGCTTTGCGGGTATGGAGGTCAAGGGGATTTCCTCACCGACAAGGACAATGCCGGTGCTGCCATTCTGGAGGCGTTCAAGGACGCAAAGGGCTTGGAGCCCGTTCCCATTGGCAGCTACCGCGGCTTTTCTATGTCGCTGACCGTGGAAAACTTCGGCAAGGACTTCATTCTTACCCTCAAGGGCAGGATGAGCCACCGGGTAGAGCTGGGCAAGGACGCAAGGGGCAACCTCGTCCGCATCGACAACGCCCTCGCCCAGATGCCGGAGCGGTACAAAACGGTGCAGGGCAGGCTTGAAAACGTGCAGGCGCAGCTTGCAACGGCCAAGGCGGAGCTGGGCAAGCCCTTCCCGCAGGAAGCGGAGCTGAAAGAAAAATCCGCGCGGCTGGCGGAGCTGAACGCCGAGCTGAACATCGACGACCGGACGCCCATGGAACAGGCGGCGGAGAATGTGGTGGCGAAACGCCCCTCCGTCCTCGGCAAGCTGAAAGCACCCTGCGTCCACGGCGCTGGGGAAAAGAAAAAATCTCACGAACAGGAGGCACGATGAATATGAACGAGGCATTACAGCAATCGTTATACGACAAGCTCTCGCGGGAGCAGGACAAGTACCGGGACTGGCTGAAAGGCCAGCCCCCGGAGGAAATCCTCCATCACAGCTATGAATACACCGTGCGGGAGGATATTTTGATGAGCATGGAGGAGCTGACGCTCAGCGAGGCGGAAACGAGGGCGCTGCTGCTGTCCCCCTCGCCCATGGCGATCCTTTACGACAAGTTCTCCGATCTGGAAACTGGCTACATGGACACGATCCGCGACAGCATCGAGGACACGGCAAAAGACGAAGCAAAAAAGCTCCGGGATCTGCCGGTCTATCCCTACCCCGCCGATCACGCGCGGGAACAAGGGGAGCTGGACGTTTACCGTGCGTCCTTCCGCGCCAATGTGAGCTGTAAGGACGCCATTGAAGCCGCTATCCGGGACAATTACCATGACAACCGCCTTGACACTGCGGCGGTGGGACAGGTGGCGGAGCAGTTCGGACAGGAGCGGATGCTCTACGTCCTCGCGGCTACCGTCCGCCATTTTGATTACGATGGACGCATTTCGCGGGACAACAAGCGCTGGGCGAATACCATCCCCGTCTATGAAAACAAAGACGGCGTGGATAGCGACCGCTCGGTGCAGTTTGTGGTCTGCTCCCACCCCGGCCTGACGGATTTGTTTCTCACGGGGGCGCGGCGTGAGCAGCCCCTCACAGCCGACGAGATCAAAGCGGAGGCGGCGCGGCTGCTGGGCAAACTGCAAGAGCCTGTGCAGCCCAACAGCCCCAGCGGGACGCATTTCATGGCAGAGGTGTCCCGTGACTTTATGGAACGCGCCGGAGCGAAGGACACGGCGGCGCTGCAAAAGCTGCTGCCCTTCCGTTCCCTCGCCCTCTCCAACCTGAAGGACCGCAAGGGCGTGTATGCCCTGATCGGCAAGGACGAGGATCGCACACAGCCGCTCCGCAGCCGGCGTCCCTCCATCCGTTCCAAGCTGCAACAGGCGTCGGCGGAGCAGAAGCAGCCTGCCGCAAAGAAGAAGGATTTGGAGCTGTGACATGGCGAAGCGGAAACGGGACATCCAGCTCAAAGTCCGTGTGACGCCGGAGGAACGGGCGATGATCGAGGCGAAGATGGCGCAGCTCGGCACGACGAACATGGGCGCATATCTTCGGAAAATGGCCATTGACGGCTATGTGGTGAAGCTCGATCTGCCGGAGCTGCGGGAGCTGGTGTCGCTGCTGCGGTATTCCTCCAACAACCTCAATCAGCTCACGCGGCGGGTGCATGAAACAGGGCGCGTTTACGCTGCAGATATGGAGGATATACTCCAAAATCAGGAGCGGATCTGGCAGGCGGCAAGCGGTATCCTTTCCCGGCTTGCCGCCATAAAATAATGAGGGGTATTTATCCCATGTGGGGGCGGCTTGCTGCGCGCAGGCCGCCCCTGCTTTTTTGTTCCCCGTCATCCTTGCAGATCTGGAGCATATTCCTGTATCCTGTTCTCAGAAACAAAACAAAACTGGAGGGATATTGATATGCGTTTTCTTTTGAAAATTCTGTTTGCGCCCATCCTTGCGGTGCTTGCCGTCGTCACATGGTTTTTCGTGTTCGTCGTCAGCCTGTCCAGCAGCATCCTCTGCATCCCCGCCGCCATTCTCGGCTTCTTCGGTCTGTTCATCATCTTCGTGGATTCCGTCAGCTACGGCGCGGGGCTGCTGGTGATCGCGTTCCTCATAAGCCCCTACGGGCTTCCCATGCTGGCGGGCTGGCTGGTGGCAAAGCTCCATGTCCTGCGCTATGCGATTCAGGACAGGATTTACGGGTAGCATCGTTTTTAGAAACGCGCAAAACATTTTGAAAAGCTATATTTTTTGTGCAATTTCAGAAACACCATATTACGCAGCAAGCGCGGGGCGATATGCTCCGCGCTTGTATTTTTATTCGATCTCGTAATCCTCACTGTCGTCGGCCTCGCCGGTGGTGCAGGTGAAGCACAGGTACGTCCCTGTGACGCCGCTGCCTGCCGCCCAGATGGGCGCGCCGCAGATCATGCACCTTGCGCCGTTTTTCTTGGCGGCAAGAGCCTCCCGCAGCGAGGCGATCAGCTCCTTGCGGTTGGTATCCTTATTGTTTTTTACCACGCCGTCCGCAAATTCTTCAATGGAAATATAGGTGAACACATCATTCCTCCGGTTTGACCGCAACATATTTTTGATTGCGGCTGTTGGGCTTGTCGGGAATGGTCATGCGAAGCTGCCCGCTTTCCAGCAGGGGCTTCAAATGGGATTGCATAAGGCTGCGGACGCTTTTATATCCACAGTATGCGGCGATCTCGGTTCTGGAACGCGGCTCTTGGCAGCAGGCCAAAATCTTATCTCTGATACCGACTTGTGCGGCATCTTGTGCGCCGACTTGTGCGTTATCTTGTGCGTCGTGACTTTCACTGCGGAAGAACACAACAACGAACCCTGACTTCATAATCTTAAACGCAAACCGGCAATTTGCTTCGTTGCAGGCGTCGGCAATCCGCTTCAAGCCTGTGCCGAAGCTCTCCACATCCTTTGAGTAGTAGAGGATGGAGGTAATCAGCGGATTTCTGCGCACGGGGCGCTCATCGCCGCTGATGAAGTCCTCCGGCTTGTAGCCCTCCGGGAAGCTGCCCGGATTATATATCTCAACACGGTCTTTGTAGATGGCGACCTCGTTGCTCTGACAAGCGCCGTAGTCCTTATGGCAGAAGGAGTTAATCAGAGCCTCGCGGATGGCGTCGGCAGGGATTTCGGGAATCTCCTTGCGCTGCAAGGAACCGTCAAAATGAACGCGCCAGTGGATATTGCTCATGATGTATTTTTCGGCAAGCGCCACCAGCTCAAACACCGTTCCGCGATGACGCTGGATGTCCAGAAACGTCAGCCGCTCCGTTCCCGCGAAGATCGCCATTTGCAGCTCTGCGTACATACTCTCGCAGAACAGCACCATGCCCGCGTTCAGCAGATGCTCTCCCTCGGTCAGCAGCAGCTTATTCAGCGCAGAGGTCTTATCCGCATATTCAAATTCAATGCGCTTTGCCTCATGCCCGCGCTCAATATACCGCTCGACCAGCTTTCCGTCTACCTGCTCCACAAGAAAGTTTGACACGCGCCGTTCCCATGCATCCTCTGCGCCGTCCTGCTTTCTCAGGTAGGCCACAAGCTCCTGCTGGGACAGCACCTTGTCCTCGTCCGCAACGCGGATGCGGGCAACATCATACGCAAAGTATGGCGTATTGTAACCCTCAAAGCGGACAAGGATGCACTCTTTCCCGTCGATGCGCACGGTCTGTATCTCAGGAAAAATCTGCGGCTCGATATGATTGGAGATTGCCTGACTGATGTCCCGCAGCGTTTTTTCGGAGATTTCCTGTCCGATGGGCGTACCGTCCGGCCTGACCCCGAAATACAGCTCGCCCTTCTGATGCTTGTTGAGGATCGCGCCGATGGAAACGATCCCTTCCTTCAGCTCTCCAGTGGATTTCTTAAATTCAAGCGTTTCGGTTTCTCTGCCGAGATTCATCCCGCGTCACCCCGTTTCTGTTCCTCATCATAGGCAAATGCTACCCCATGGCGTTTGCAGTATTCCCGTATAACGAACATCGTCATCTTATTCGGAACGGTTCTTCCGTTCTCCCAACGGTTTACCGTTGCGCAGCTCACATTCAATTCCTCCGCAAGCTCTTTTTGCGAAATCCTGCGCTCGCTGCGCAGTTTGATAATAGCGTCTGCAAAGCTCATACACTCCACGCTCCTTTTGCATAGTATAACACCTGTTAGGCGCTTTTACAATCGGAGCGGCGCATTGTTCAGAAAAAAGTTGCAAATCCATCCCACCGAAAGGAGGCCGCGCCCCATGGCGACCACACGCATCATTTCCATGCACGTCAGTCACGGCAAGACGATTGCCGACTGCCTGACTGACCGCATCGACTATTCCAAGAATCCGGAAAAGACGCAGGGCGGCGAGCTGATCTCCTCCTACGAATGCGACCCGAAAACCGCCGACGCGGAGTTCCTTTACTCCAAGCGGCAGTACCAGACCATCACCGGGCGGGAGCAGCGGCACGACGTGATCGCCTATCAGGTGCGCCAGTCCTTTAAGCCCGGAGAGATCACGCCGGAGGAGGCGAACCGCGTGGGCTATGAGTTTGCCGAGCGGTTTCTTAAAGGCAGACACGCCTTTTTCGTTGCCACGCACACCGACAAAAAGCACATTCACAATCACATCATCTGGAACTCCACCACGCTGGACTGCAAGCATAAGTTCCGCGATTTCCTCGGCTCTGGCAGGGCCGTCGCACGGCTCAGCGACACCATCTGCACCGAGCACCGGCTCTCCGTGATTGCTGACCCCAAGCGCGGCGTCAACCACTACGGCAGGTGGCTGGGAAACAAGGCGAAGCCCTCCCACCGGGAGCTGCTCTGCGGCCTCATCGACGCGGCACTTTTGCAGAAGCCCGACAGCTTTGACACGCTTTTTGAAGCTGCTGCGCGATGCTGGCTGCGAGGTCAGGCGGCGCGGGAATACGCTGTCCCTGCGCCACCCCGGCAAAAAGGGCTTTGTCCGTCTTTCCTCCATCGACGGCTATACGGAGGACGCGCTGTGCGCTGTCCTTGCCGGGAAAAAGGAGCATACGCCGCGCAAAAACGGACGCAGGCCACACGGAAAAAAGAATACACTGCTCATCGACATCGAGGCGAAGCTGCAAGCCGGGAAGGGCGGCGGTTACGAGCGCTGGGCAAAGGTGTTCAACGTCAAGCAGATGGCGCAGACCTACAATTATCTGCGGGAGCATGGGCTGCTGGATTACGCGGAATTGGAAGAAAAAGCTGCCGCTGCGACGGAGCAGTTTCACGCGCTGTCCGCGCAGATCAAGGCGGCGGAAACGCGCATGGCGGAGATCGCCGTGCTGAAAACGCATATCATCAACTACGCCAAGACCCGCGACGTTTACGCGGGCTACCGCAAGGCCGGTTACTCGAAAAAGTATCTCGCGGAGCATGAGAGCGACATCCTTCTGCACAAGGCGGCGAAGAACGCCTTTGACGAGCTGGGCGTGAAAAAGCTCCCTACCGTCAAGAGCTTGCAGGAGGAATATGCCAAGCTGCTTGCCGAAAAAAAGGCGGCGTATGCCGAATACCGCACCGCCCGTGACGAGATGCGCGAGCTGCTGCTCCACAAGCAGAACGTGGATCGTATGCTGGGCAAGGATGAGCGCAGCGAGGAAAAGAAACAGGAGCATGATCGCCAGTAACGGCCATGCTCCTAAAGCGTTTCGCAGAAACGCGCAGCCACACATTTATGTGTGTTCAAAGGGTTTCAGGGGCGCTGCCCCTGACAAGCAGAGGGCAGTTTTCGCGGCGGCGGAAATTGCCCGAAAAGCAAAGTGGGTACCTCTTTGCCCTGCTTGCCAAAACTGCGTTTATGAAAAAGTCTATTATAAATTGTTGCTACTTGCAAATCCTTTGTTTTATGGAAATAGAAAAATTTTTGTTATTATTATGTTAAAACTGTTGCATTTTCACATATAACATGATATAGTAGTGGTGCGAAGATTAACTTATTGATTTATTGTGTTTGGAGGTAGATATCATGCGTCGTTTTAATAGTAAACGGTCTGACTCGTGGTACACTGGGTTTGAACATAGATCTCAATTACGGGGAGGAAACATTAAAAGCCTTGATTTGTGCGCATAAGTCAGCCAATTAACGGTTTGACTTATGCGCTTTTTTATTTTCGTATGGAAATTCGTGTGGGAATTATTATTTTTAATAATGATATGTAAAGGAGATGTGTTCAATGCGAAAAAGAATATTAGCAACATTACTTGCGTTTGTTCTACTGTTCAGTGGTGGTGCTGTAACCGCTTATGCCTATAATGTTGCAGTATCGGGAGGATTGGAGTCTACGCCATATTCGTTGCGTTGGCATAGTTCTATGACAACTGCTAAAAAAATGCTATTTCAAGTGCATGTGGTGCATGGACCTCAGCTGGTTATGGAAAACTTGCAGAATTATCAAAGCTATTCTCATACAAACTCCTATCCGACCGACAATAACTATAATGAAATTTCTTTTACGGATAGTCTAGAGGATGATGTGTTAGCGCAATGTCATCGGGTTTTTACATCTATTTTAGAACAAAAATTGAAACCGCAGATATAGGAATTAGCACATCTCATACTTTCTCTACTGGAACGCCCAGTAGTACCCAGTACGATCTACAGTCTGTTATTACGCACGAGGTAGGGGCATGCTTTGGGACTAGGACATCCTAACGATACAGAAAGAACAGCAGTTATGTATAAGTCTTTTTGCTCCCGGTGAAACGAGGAGGACGTTATCATCTGATGATATTGCTGGCATTGCGGCAATATATGATTAATATATGATTAAGGAGGGATGAAAATGAGAACACATAAGCGGCGCTTTGTGCGTGTGGTTGGCTTTGTCCTTTTGGGGTGTGTGTTTTTTGCTTCGGGTTTTATCTTCACACAAACAAATGTAACTAGAGGAGCGACAACAACCTATTTGTTGGCGAACTATGATTTGGATAAGATGGTTGAACGCTCTGACCTTATTATCGGTGGCGAGATTCTGTCTATTTCAGATCCATTTTGGGATGAAAATAACAGTAGCATTATTAGAAGGGAAGCCACTGTAAATGTAAATGAAGTGTTCGATAGCTCTGATGAAGTTTCAGACACCATCAAAATACTTTTTGACTGGAGGCGTAATCGGAAATTATGTTCATGATGTTGAGCCTTCTGTTGATTTGAATGTCGGAGATGACATGATCCTGTTTCTTAGAAAAAGCAGCGATGGCGAGCACTATGTGATATTAAATTCAACGCAAGGTGCCTTGTGTGCAAGTCCGATAGCTTATTCAAGCAATGATGTTAATGAAGCTGCTATTATTTATTCAACTGCGGAAAACTGGAATTTCTATTTTCATACCACAACAAAAAGAGAACTTGCGCAAAGTATTGCAACAATAAAAAGGAGATAATTAATATGAAACGATTTTTTGGGCGTAGCATGTGCATTATTGATTTTGTTTGTAAATGCACCTATGGCTTTTGCGGCATCCTCTTCGCCTGCCGATGCTGTTGATACCGAGAATTTTGATGATGCATTGGAATATATATCATCGCAAGAGGTTAAGTCCCAAATCTACAATGAAATTGATTTTAATAAAAGGGGACTCAATCCATTGACGTGGGAAATGGCATTATATTTAAGTATGTCTATTCTGAGAACGTGCAATCTACAGCTAGAGCGTATAGTGTCAAAAAGCGCAACTATGTCTGGGCATTTTTATTTAAAGTCCAACGGGCAGAAAGTGGCGACATATAGTTTGGCGGCTTCATTCCATTATAATGGTAGCTCTGTTTATGCTTTAGAGAGTGAAGTCCAAGTTTCCTCTAGTGCCATTTCAGGCTGGTCTGTTACCGAAAGTTTTTCTATTTCATCCGGGTCAGGCTGGACATCAGTCGATGCATCTTACCAACTTTATCATAATGGCAACTATAATAATGATACTTTCTTGGATATGTCCTTGATGCAAATGGAAATATAACAAAAAATTATGAATGAAATTAGAATGAAATTAGATAGGAGAATTTGAAGATTATGAAAAAAATGCGGAAAAGTTTTTCTCTTATTGCCGTGCTTGTTTGTGCAGTCTTGTGTACGCAAATAAGCGCTTATGCAGCTGAAGCAGAACCTGACGTATCTGCTATCTCAAACGCTGAGATTGTTAGTGTCTCAGAAGAATCTACTACATATATAGTCAACGAAGAAATTGCCGTGATAGAAACGGTTCGCGAAGTGGAGTATGTTCCTGTTGTTCAGAGAGCATCAACTGCATCGTGGACGTATAAAGGATTATACTCGCTCCAAATATTTTTACCTTATTGATACAGGGGAGAAAGTTGCAAATTATTCATTGACGGCAACATTTAGGTATGATGGTGCAAGTTTGGCTGAGTGTCGCGGCACACAAACAGATAACGAGTCGCTTAATAGTTCTTGGAAAGTAACGGGTATTGCTACGGTTGACAATCCAAGTGATTATCTTGGCGGTGCAGTAGGCAATTTTACACTCTATAAGAAAGGTTTATTGGGGAATTGGTCGGAAAACAATTCTGATGAGATAAGAATATGGTGTGATCATAAAGGCGTGATTTCGACTAATTAAGCAACAACAGGGAGCATGACTATGTTAAATAAACACAAGTGTCTTTTGTAAGCATCATATTTTACTGCCTTTCTATATTCATTTTTATGATAGCGCAGCTATCTATTGTAGGTGGAACTTTTATGAGTGGTAGTATTTTTAGTTACAATTACTCACTAAGAGTTGCTATGAATTGCTTAGCGATTGCATTTGCCATTCTAGCAGCTGTATTTGGAAAAACTAAAAAAAAAGATAACTATAATACGGATCTTGTTATCTGCTGCTATCATTATTTTTATACTCGTTTTTGGAATGGAGAACAACGCTATTTCATAAAAATTGAATAACTCGTTTATTTCAAAAGCGCATTATAAAATAAGCTAGTTGCCGTTTTTCATAGGTCGCAGTGTTCAAAGTAGTATGATAAGTAAAAAGAGATGGACGGCTAAAAGGCAGCTGTTGATGAAAAAAATCCCTTTTGGGAACTCCCCTAGTTATGGGGATAGGAAGCGATATAAACCGCCGCCCTATTTTTATTCGACGGCGTTCCCCTGTGTTTGCTATCAAAATTTAGCAAACACAGGGGAACGCCGTCGAGTTTTCTTCCCGGCATTTTCATGCAAAAAAGCGCGAAAAACGGTCTGTTTTTCCGCCTGCCTGATTGAACATGTCGTCAGTCAGGACAGCTTCGAAAAAATCAGGGATGCGCACAAACAGGAAAAATAGAATAAAAATTGCCCGTCGTTCCAACTGCGCGGACAAAAGCAGCCAGCGGGTAAAAAGCGTGTGTCTACTCTGGGCAACCGCCCGGACCTGTTCGGTGGCTCGGAGTACATCGGGAAATACTACACCGCCGACTATGAGAAATACGAGATACCCCGGAAGCGCTGGAGGACGCGCAGTTCGCCGCCATCATCAAGGAGGCGGAGAAGTATCTCGGCTACCCCTACGTCTGGGGCGGTAGCTCTCCCGCTACTTCATTCGACTGCTCCGGCTTTGTCAGCTATCCATGCCCTGCATATAGTAGGGCAGATACCCCAGCGTCATGTCCCACGGACCGGTGTAGTCGGGGGCTATTCCCTCAGAGTCAACTCTCTGCACGCCGTTTTTATATCTGATGATACCGCTTAAAAGCCCTGTCCCATTTTTCCATTTCCTGCGTTATATAGATATGGCGCAGGAAACGGATCACTTTGTTTCCAGCAGCTTTTGTATTGCGGCTGGCGTATCCCCGAAGGTCTGCCGGAAAACCGCATAAAAGTTGCTGATGCCGTTATAGCCAACCTTCTCCGCCACATCCTGAATAGAAAGGGTATCATCCTCCAACAGATCAAGGGCCCGCTCCATGCGCAGGGTGCGGACATATTCCGCAACGCTTTTTCCCTCGGTCAACCGGAAGCCTTTTTGCAGCTTGTTCTTATTGACGCCGACCTTCCTGCAAAGGTCAATGACCGCAGGCGGGTGCTTCAGGCTGGCTTGCAGGATAGTCTTTGCCTTTTCTACCGCACGAATCTCGTTCTCGTCGAGATAGACCGGCGGCTGTGCGGATAGCTGCTGCACAAGGTCGATCAGATACCCGGCCGCCTCCAGCCCAAAACCCTTCAGCCATGTATCAAAGGCAAGCCCTGTCAGGCGGCATTGCTCAATGCGGCGGTAGATGGACACCAACTCCGGCGCATGAAGGTCTGCGCCATGTATGGTGTTCTTTGCATCTCTCAAAAGCTGTCATAGAGAGGGATATTGTTCTCCGCGAAAAACTGCTCCTGAAAATACAGTCCCTGAAAACGTAACCGCTGCCCTCCGGGAACTTTCATAAAGAACGGCACTGGCGAATCAAAGACGAAGCAGTTGACGCCCTCGCCGAAGTGAATTGTCTGATCTCTCTGTGTGTAGGCTTCCACGGTCCCCTGCTCGCTCAGCCCGATTCCTACATAGCGCTGACTAAACTGACTGCGGATGATTGTATCCTTCGGATAGGTAAAGTCCGCGTCCGCTACGGAAAAGCCGTGCAGATCGCCCCAGAAGCGAACCTTGAGTGCTGCCTCGGAAACACATAGCGAAAGCCGTTTACTGCGTCCTTTCGTAGGCCACCGAGCGATATATAGTAGTTCAGCATTTCCTCGATGCTGTGTATTGTAACCATCTTGCCGCTCCTCTCTTTCTGTTTTGGCACACTGTTTTCTGTTTTGGCACAAATTTCGGTTAGCAATAGGCAACTCGCAGATGTGATTATATCACAAAACCGCCGGTAATTCAACGATTTCCGCAAATTTCGCACGACATCAGCTTATTTCTGAGGCACTTTCCGAGCCGTTGACAATACAGCGGCCATGCGTATAATGATTACTGGTTAAGCTCGTCTAACCAACAATCATTTTGCTTGCGGTGGCTGCTCTTGAGCGTTGCGCCGCTGAGAAAGGAGTTCTATGCAAGAAGCAAAGAAAAATGTCATTCTTCGCGTGTTCCGAACGGCGCATTGCCCTCCGGGAAAGTATTTCTTCGGCGTGACCTGCTCTGCGCTCAGCGTCCTGCTGTCCGGCGTACCGTTCTATACGGTCTACCGGATCATCCGGCTTTTTCTGCTGGCGTCGCTTGATGGTGCGGCTGCTCCGACCCACGAGATATGGATGTGGGCAGCAGTCACGATAGGAAGTATCGTGCTGGGCATCGTGCTGTCTGTAATCGGCAGCTTTTCCTGCCATGCCTGCGCATTCAATGCACTCTATGACCTGCGTATGCGCCTCCTCGACCACATGGGACGGCTAAACCTCGGCTTTTACACAGGCGGTCAATCCGGCGCAACGCAGAAGATGATGAATGAGAATATCGAAAAGATGGAAAATATCATTGCCCACGATGTTTCCAATATTTTCGGCGCGGGGCTGTTGCTGGCAGCTTTGGCCGTGCTGATGTTCTCACTCAACATTCCGCTGGCACTGACGATCTTTATCGCTCTCATGCTTGCGTTTCTCATCCAGTTTTCCGCTTTCGGCGGAAAGCAGGGTCAGAAGATATGGAGCGACCTGAACCGTTCCTCCACCGAGCTGGATGCAGCGTTTTCTGAATATGTGGCGGGCATGGAGGAAGAAAAATCTTCGGCAGACCTGAAGCGGCAGCCCGCCGCCTGACAGGGCTGGTGGAGAAGAACAGGGGAGCATTGGAAGGTCTATCTGAAGCGTGTCACGCCGATTTTCGGCGCATATAAGACCATCACAATCTCCGTGCTGGCGTTCCTGCTTGTTTCCGGCTGCGCATTGCTGTACCTGCATCCCGGCGACCATGAGCTTATGATGGAGCTGTTGATGTTCCTGATAGTCGGTCCCGCCTGCATCAGTCCCTTGATGGAACTTGTGGAGTTCGGAGCAGATTTGCGGAACCTGGCAGTACGCATGGATCAGATTGACGAGGTGGTGAATATGCAGCCCATATCCGAGGGAACGGAGACTGCCCCAAAGGGTGGAGCTGAAATTGTGTTTCAGGATGTGAGTTTTTCTTACCAGAACGCTGCCGACCCTTTGCGCCGCATGGCGCTGGATCATCTGACAATAAAAATTCCTGCCGGGAGCTTCGCCGCGCTGGTAGGACCATCCGGGGAGGAAAATCCACGGCAGGGCAACTCATCGCCCGCTTTTGGGATGTGGAGAGCGGATCTATCACCATCGCTGGACATGACATCCGGGAGTATTCAATGGAAGCCTTGATGAATGCCGTTGCCTTTGTTTTTCAGGACACGCACATCTTTGCGGAGAGTGTTTATGACAATATCGCCATGCACCGCAAGGTTCACCGCGAGGATGTGGAGAAGGCGGCAAAGGCGGCAAGATGCCATGATTTCATTCTCTCACTTCCAAATGGCTATGATACCAAACTGGGTGACGGCGGGCATAAGCTGTCGGGCGGCGAGGCGCAGCGTATCGCCATTGCAAGGGCGATATTAAAAGATGCACCCATCGTCGTGTTAGATGAGGCGATGGCTTTTACCGACGCGGAAAATGAGCTTGCTCTGAGAGAGGGCATGGCGGAGCTTTTGTACGGCAAAACCGTCCTGATGATCGCCCACCGGCTCTATTCCATTCAGGATGCGGACTGCATCTTTGTATTGGAGAACGGGCAGCTCAGGGAACAGGGTTCACATACCGAGCTGCTGCAAGCAGACGGTCTGTATGCACACCTGTGGGCGATTCAGAACGAAACCGAAAGCTGGCAGATGAAGGGAGGGGTTTCCCATGCTTAAAATGATTCGACAGTTCACCTTCCATCATCCAAAGCAGATCATTGCGCCGACGCTGTGGTTGTTTCTCTCACAGGCGTTCAGCATTCTTCCCGCCATCCTCGCATATATGGCGATCTATCTTTTGGGACAGGCATTTTACCCTCCCTATACGCTGGATATTGCGCTGCTGATTAAAATTGCGATTATAGGGATTACCTATGTCCTCCTGCAATATGCAGTGGAACTGATCTCCTATTACAATACCTATGGGCGAGCTTATCACGACACGGCAGACAAGCGTATTACATATATTCAAAAGCTGCGCCGTCAGAACCTCGGCTTCTTTTCCTCGAAGGAATCAGGGGAACTGATTAGCTCCTTTGCAAGTGATTTTGCCAATGTGGAGTACACCTTGTGCTTCTGGCTGCCTTATCCTATCGGCGTGGGCTTTCTGCTGCTGTTTTCCTTTGTTTGTATGTTGTTCTTTGACTGGCGTATGGCGGTGGCGATTTTGCAATGCTACCCGTCTGCGCAATCCTGGTGCTGCAAATTGCAAAGGTCAAGGAAAAACATAGCCGCTCCGTTATGGAGGCCAAGACAAGAGCCGCAACGCAGCTCAACGAATACCTGCACGGTATGAAAGACCTCAAAGCCTACCACCGTACCGGTAGCGGTTTCGAAGCGCTGAAAAAAGCGTTTTCTGATTTGCGCAGGGAATCACTGCGGGACGAGGCCGTTGCAGGCAGCCTTTCCACTCTGTGCGCTTCGTTGGTCAAATTCGTTGTTCCCGTAACGGCGACGGTGGGTCTGTATCTGCTGATGGGCGGCAGTCTTACCATATTGGATTTCGCAGGCTTTCTTGTGATTGCCACAAAGCTGACCGAACCGGCGCTTACCCTTGTGAGCAGCATTTCAGCGCTGCGGGGCATGGCTCTCTCCGGTGAGCGGCTGGACAAGGTGATGACGATGCCCGACCCTTCTGGCGAGGACAAAATCTCCCATGGCGACAGCTATGCGTTTGACAGCGTTTCCTTCCACTATGCAGCGGATAGCAACGTGATCCATGGCGTGAGCTTTGAAACACCGGCAGGGGCACTCACTGCGCTGGTAGGACCCTCCGGCAGCGGTAAATCGACGCTTCTGCGGCTAATGGCGCGGTTCTGGGACTATCAACAGGGGCAGGTGCGGTTTGCCGGAAAAGAGCTTCGCAGCATCGCGCCGGAAAGCCTGCTTTCGCAGGTGTCTATGGTGATGCAGAACGCCTATCTGTTCCGGGGTACGATTCGGGAGAACCTATGCTTCGGGAATGAGTGCATCACCGAACAGCAGATGCTCGACGCCTGCCGAAAAGCACGCTGCCACGACTTCGTCTCCGCCTTACCGGAGGGCTATGATACGGTGGTAGGCGAAGGCGGCGCAACCCCTGTCCGGGGGCGAGCGGCAGCGTATTTCGCTGGCAAGAGCGTTTTTGAAAGATGTCCCGATCCTGCTTCTGGACGAGCCTACCGCATCCCTTGACGCGGACAATGAAGCGATGGTGCAGAGAGCGTTGGATGAAATATCCAAAGAACGCACCATCATTATGATCGCACATCGGCTGAAAACCGTGCGCGGCGCACAGCAGATCCTTGTTCTTGAAAACGGAAGGGTCACACAAAAAGGAACCCATAACCAGCTTGTCGGGACAGACGGACTCTACTCACGACTGTGGGAATTGCAAAATCAGGCTGGAAACTATACTTTCAAACAATCTTAGGAGGAGAAACATGAAATCAAAATTTTTGAATCTCAAGGAGTTCGTCCTTGTTCTGCTGTTGGCCTGCTTGGAAACAGTAATCGGTCTTGTTGCTGCGATGCCTTTTGCAGCAAATCTTCAACTGGTATATTTTCTCGTTCCGGGACTTACGGGCTTGATTAACGGCATTATATATGTGCTTTTGATTAAAAAGTGCCCAAAAGTGGGGACGCAGTTTATCATTCCGTTTGTTTACGGGCTGTTATTCCTGTTTTCCGGCAGCGTCTATGTGTTTATGTTTTTTGCAATCTTAGCAGTGGCGAATGAACTGATTATGATAGGGGGATACGGGAAAAAAGTACGTCAGGCAATTCCCCACGTCCTCACATGGAGCCTTAATTCAATGGGCAGCACTCTTACTATGCTTCTCTTCCGGGACAGTATGGTGCAGACCTATGTGAAAATGGGGATGAGTGCAGTTGATGCTGAGGCGGCGGTGTCTTCTGTTGAGGGATTCTGGTTAGCTCCGCAAAATATTGCTATTGCGCTGGCCGCCGCTGCAATCTTGTCGGTTGCCGGATATGCGTTGGGTATGAAAATGTTCAGCAAGCACTTTAAGCCTGCCGGAATCGCATGATGGGAGCATACAGACAGGTACGTTTTCAAGCAAATCCGCTTACATGGTTGCTTCTGTGTTTGACGGGAATCATGTCGATTATTCTGGTACACTCTGAAATAGGCGGCTTGTGCCTTGCTGTGTTTTGCATTGCCATACATCTTTTGACAGGTCACTCAGACAAAGCGATTCCCTATTCTGTGTGCTACCTTGTTTTTACGGGTATCGCTTGGGGCGGAGTAAGACTTGTAGAAAGTGAGGTAGCCTTTTCGGTCAGTTCCATGTTGGCAAGTCTCGGTGTCCTTGGCAGAAAATCCATCATTCCTCTGTCCTTTGCTATCTGCCTTGCGAAAGAGCCTACCGGTTCTCTGCTTGCCTCCTTACAGGCAATGCGGCTCCCGAAGGCGGTGGGAATCGGGCTTGCCGTGCTGTTGAGGTTTTTCCCGACGATTGGCAGCGAGTATCGGGCGATCCGTGCATCACAGCGGTTTCGCGGGATCGGGGTAGGCGTGGTTCACACGCTTACCCATCTCCCCTCAACGGTGGAATACATACTGATCCCACTGATCCTGCGCACGACAAAAGTCGCCGAAGAACTCTCTGCCTCCATGACGGTGCGTGGAGTACGCTTTTCGGGGGAAACAATTTCCTACCGTCCTGTGCGCTTTACGGGAAAGGATGCTGCGCTCTGCGCGATGGCAGTTTTGATTCCCGCGGCTGTGTTTCTGCTGGAAAGGAGGGGCGTCTTTTGATTGAACTGAAAAACCTCTCCTTTTCCTATGAGAACTCAAGTGAAGCAAAGGGACAGCTCAGAGGTATCGACCTTCATGTAAAAAAAAGGGCGAGTTGGTGATCCTGTCCGGCAGAAGCGGCTGCGGCAAGACGACGCTGACCCGTATTCTCAACGGGCTTTGCCCCGGCTTTTATCCGGGAAAGCTGGAGGGCGGCTACTCCCTTGACGGTGAGGACGCACTGAAAATGCCCATCCATCGTTTGGGGACGATGGTGGGAAGCGTCTTTCAGGACCCTCGTAGCCAGTTTTTCGCCACCAACAGGACGGATGAGATTGTGCTGGGGATGGAGAACATCCCACTGGAGCGTCCAGTCATGCAGGAGCGTCTGAACACGGTTTGCAAACAGATGAACATTGAACGCCTGATCGGCCGAAGGATATTCCCTCTGTCCAGCGGCGAAAAGCAGCTTATCGCCATTGCCTCCGTCTGTGCAATGGAACCGAAGGTTATCGTCCTGGATGAGCCGTCCGCAAATCTGGACAGCGAAGCGATGGTGCGCCTCGGCGCGCTGCTCTATCGGCTGAAAACGGCGGGGCATACGATAATCCTCTCGGAGCACCGGTTCCATTATGTGCGGGATTCCTTTGACCGGCTTGTTTTCATGGAGGATGGTGCGATTTCCGCCGTCTATGACCGGAAAGACGCCCTGTCCCTTACAGCGGAGCAGATGACGGCGATGGGACTTCGTCCCTTTGACGCACCGGCATTTCGCGTAGGTGGAGCATACCGGCAGAATCAGGACGACGCCTTGCAGGTGTCCGCAATCTCCTGTATGCTGGACAGCCAGCAAATTTTGGAGGAAGTGAGCTTTGCCGCACAGAGCGGAAAGATACTTGCCATCGCCGGACCCAACGGCGCAGGCAAATCCACGCTTTGCCGCATCATCACAGGTTTATACCGGGCAATGGGTGCGGTTTCCCTCGATGGTGAAATCCTGAAGCGGAAGCGCCTCACACAAAAATCCTTTTTTGTGCAGCAGGATTCCGATTATCAGCTCTATGCGCCTACTGTGCTGGACGAGTTTTCCCTCGGCAAAAAGGAAACGGCAGAGTTGAAAGAAACTGCGCTTTCCCGACTGCGGGAAATGGGCCTGGAAGCCTTTACGGACCAGCATCCCGCTTCGTTATCGGGAGGCCAGAAGCAGCGCCTGTTGCTGGCGCTGGCTGCGGCAAGCGGGAGAAGCCTGTTGGTGTTTGATGAGCCTACCAGCGGTTTGGACGGTTTCAATATGCACCTGACGGTCGAGCTGCTGAAACGGCTTGCCAGAGAAGGCCGCTGCATCCTGCTGATTACGCATGATATGGAGCTGATCGCGGAAGCTGCGGATAGCGTCCTCTATATTGAGGGCGGCAAACTGCGCTATCACCGAAATGTTCTGCGGCAGATGGGAGACGATGATGAAAATTCGTAAATCCGGCGAGGATTATCTGGAGGCCATTCTGATTCTTGAACGGCAGTCCGGTGCGGTGCGCTCTATTGACCTTGCGCGGCACATGGGCTACTCCAAAGCCAGCATCAGCCACGCCACAAGTGCGCTACGCAAGGGCGGATTTCTTGTTATGGACAAAGACGGCTGCCTGCGCATGACCGATAAGGGACGTGAGATAGCGGAAAGAATCTACGAGCGGCACCAGTTTTTTACGATGCAGTTGATCACTGCGGGCGTAGACCCGGAAATCGCCGAATACGAAGCCTGCCTGATTGAACACGCCGTCAGTCAGGACAGCTTCGAAAAAATCAGGGATGCGCACAAACAGGAAAAATAGAATAAAAGTTGCCCGTCGTTCCAACTGCGCGGACAAAAGCAGCCAGCGGGTTAAGATTGTGCGTCTATGCCCGCTGGCTATTCTATAAGTCACAGCGGCTATCCGCATGGATGGTCGCTTTTACTCACCGTTTTTCAACTTCTCTGCGCTTTGGCACAATGCAATATACCGCTCCGCTTCTGCATCACTCTTTCCGGCAAAGAAATCTGCCACAACTTTTGGAATTTCACGCGGTTTTTCGTCGTGAAACACCACGGCGTCAAGGCTGATTCTCATCTCCTTGGAAATGAGAGCCACGGTTTCAAACTTCGGATTGCTTTTGCAGTTTTCAATCTCAATAATCGTGCGCGTACACATGTTCAGTTTTTCAGCCAGTCCACGCTGTGTTATCTTCTGCTGGATTCGCTTCTCCCGAAGTTTGAGGGCAAAAAGGTCAAGAAAGTTCATTGGAAATCACCTCTACTATATTTTATGGTGAGTTCTAATTCAGCTAAATATACACCCAACTCATGTCAAATGAGTTATACATCACAAATACGAAATATGTGAGGATGTCTTATGGGATTGACTGACAATAGGAGGTATCGCTAATGCGGCTATCCACCGCAAAGGAAGTGGATGCAGAACATCTCAAAAAGAAGCAGGTGTTGTAGAGACTTTTGCGAGCTGCACTTATCTATGTGAGTTGCAGCTCGTTTTCTGTGCATCACAGATTATCTGCAATATAGCTCCGCCCAATTATGAAATAGAATTGCAAGGCACTCGTTCAGGCTTTTTATGCCTGTGCGTGCCTTTTTGTTTGCACTGTTTTTCTTCTCTGTGGGCTGCCGCTCCCCGCCGCCATCCGTTTGGATTCAACCGCAACCACAAACACAAACATCCAAACGGAGGAATACAACATGACAACGATCAACCTGCGGGAGCTTTACCCGTGGTACACCGAGGATGCCTTTATCGAGGTTTCCGATGAAGTAGCTGCGTTTCTCGAAGAAGATAGGCGGCTTCAGATCAACTACGCGCAGTACATCCGCGACAACAAGGCGTTCTACTCGCTGGACGCAGGCGACGGCATCGAGGCGGAGGCGCTGAATCTGCCGGAACAGCCGGACGAGGCGCTGGAGCGCATGGAACTGGAACGGCTGCTGAAAGAAGCAATGGCACAGCTCACGCCCGCACAGCGGCGGCGTGTTCTTGCTCATTTCGTTGAAGGACGATCCCAGCTTGAAATTGCGGCCAGCGAAGGTGTTGTTAAAAGCACAGTTTCGGAAGCGATTTCACGCGGACGGAAAAAACTCAGGAATTTTCTCAAAAAGTTTCGCTAACACCCCGAACTTTTGCCCGATTTTTTCTTGAGGTATATGAGAGGGATATTATTCTCGCTCGCCTCTGCTCCTTGACAACCGCATAGACACCGGTATCAGCACAGACCCCGCGCGGCTGAAAAGCCAAGCGACAAAAGGCGCGCCGCCATGACGACAGACATCCCATCCTTCGGGACGGGCGGCTGTCCGAGCGATCTACGCGGCCTTTGACCCGATGCCCGGCAGCACCGGGCGCGATGACAGCGCGGGCGATACGCAACCCCAGCTACGGCCTCCCACTGACTTGAGGGGGATTCCTGCGGCGCTCGTGAGCCTTACAAGCCACGGCGCTGGCGGGAATGGGACAGCCTTGCCAAAGGCGGCTGATACCGGTCCCAGAGGCGATATATGCCTCGCGCCGGGGGCTGTGACAAATACGGCGGAACAAAACTACATGACACAACATACGCAGACAGCCGCGCCGGTGCAGCATCATGCAACATGACAGCAATCCCTCCGGCGCGGCTGCTCTGCCGGAACGAATACGAACAAGCCCCGCTGTCATATCGTGGCAGCGGGACTAAATTGATAAATCGGAGGTGCGTTTATGCAGAAGCAAGCCATCCCCAAAGAGCCGGTCGCCTCTTATAAGGAGGTCAGGATCGGCAAGACCCTCTATCGCGTGACAAGCGTGTTTTCCGGCGAAAAGGACCTTGGCAGGACGCTGGAGCAGCTTGCGGTGCGCCGCGCCATGACAGAGCTGGACGCTCCCGCGGCTGCGCAGCCCTGTCACGCATCCTGACAGACAATCAGCCTCCCTGCGGCGGCATCCTTGCGCGAAGATGGTATCCCCGGTATCATATTCTTGCAGGGAAAACCTGCGAGAGCCATCACGCCGCACGGATGTATGAATCGCAGAGAATCGGGAGGTAAAATACAGATGATCGAAAAGACATACAACGTAGGTATCTATTGCAGGCTCAGCAACGACGATGAGCGCGACGGGGAGTCCGTATCCATTGAAAATCAGAAGCTCCTGCTGCAAAGCTATGTGCGTCAGCGGGGCTGGAACGAGATCGCGGTGTACTGTGACGACGGGTACTCAGGTACGAATTTCGACCGTCCCGGCGTCAAACGCCTCATCGAAGATGCAAAAGCCAAGAAAATCAACCTCATTCTGGTAAAAGACCTATCGCGCTTTGGGCGTAACTACATTGAGTTCGGACAGTACACGGACTACCTGTTCCCCTCGCTGGGCTGTCGGTTTATCGCGCTGAACAACGGCATCGACACCATGAGTGACAACGGCAGCACCGACGTTATGTGCTTCTTGAACTTATTTAACGAGTTTTACAGCCGGGACACCTCCAAGAAGGTCAAGGCGGTCAAAAGAGCCTGCGCGGAAAGCGGCAAGTTCATGGGAACCTACCCCGCCTACGGCTACAAGCGCGACCCGGAGGATAAGCACCACCTTGTCATCGACGAGGAAACCGCCCCTACCGTGCGCCGCATTTTTTCCATGCGCGCCTCCGGCATGGGCTTCCGTGCCATCGCCGTCACGCTCAACGAGGAGGGAGTTCTGCCGCCCGGTGCGCTCTACTATCAGCGCAAGGGGCGCAGCGACCCTCGCAACGTCAACCACAAGTGGGCGGAAACCACCGTCAAAGCTCTCATCCGCAGCGAGGTCTACATCGGGAACATGGTGCAGGGCAAAACCGGCACACTTTCCTATAAGTCCCGCAAGCTCATCAACAAGCCGGAGGAGGAATGGATACGGGTGGAGGGAACCCATGAACCCATTATCTCCCGCGAGGTCTGGGATACCGTGGTCAGCATCGACAAAAAGAAAGTCCGCAAGACGCCGCCCACGGACGGTATCCGAAGTATCTTCACCGGTCTTGTCTACTGCGCCGACTGTGGCTTCAAGATGCGCAACCACATCGAGCGCTTCACCTATAAGGACGGAACGCCGGGGCGGTACAGCTCCTTTATCTGCGGCAACTATGCCAGAAGCGGCAAAAGCGCCTGCACCATCCACTCCATCTATGAGAATGTGCTGGAGGAGCTGGTGCTGACGGACATCCGGGAAAAGGCGCGCTTCGTCGAGTGCGACGGCGAGCGCCTTGCCGAGCAGATCAGCCGTATGAAGGAAAAGGAAAGCCGCAGCCGCGTCATCTCCTATGAGCAGGAGCTGAAAGCGGCAGCGGCGCGTATGACGGAGCTGGAACGGCTGATGCAGAATCTCTATGAGGACAAATGCACCGGCACCATCCCCCAGACGGTCTTTCAGACGCTCATGCGGAAATATGAAACCGAACGGGCAGAAAAAGCCGCCGCCATCCCGGAGCTGGAGCAGAAGGTCAGGGCGCAGCTTGAGAACCGGCAGGACGCAAACCGCTGGATGGAGGTCATCCGCCGCTACACCGAGATCACGGCGCTGGACGAAAGCATCCTCTTTGAGTTGGTGGACCGCATCGAGGTGGGCGAGGCGCGGAAGGTCAACGGACAGCGCATCTGCGACGTCAAGGTGGTCTACCGCTACGTCGGCAGCGTGGACGACGCGCTGGCACAGGAGAGGCTGGAAGCGTATGAAAAAGCTATATAAGGTCGGCATCTATTGCCGGTTGAGCGTGGACGACGCCTCCAACTCCGCCAAGGCGAAAAACTATATCCCCGCTGATGAATCCGTCAGCATCGAGAATCAATATGAACTGCTTTCCAAATTCGTAATGCTCAACGGCTGGACGGAGGTCAAGTCCTATCGCGACGACGGTTACAGCGGTGGCAATTTCCAGCGCCCCGGATTTCTGGAAATGCTGGAGGACGCGCGGCACGGCCTTATCAACCTGATCCTTGTCAAAGACCTATCGCGGCTGGGTCGTGATTTTGTGGAGGTCGGACGCTATACCGACGTCATTTTCCCCTCGTTGGGCTGCCGCTTCGTATCCGTCCTTGACTGCCTCGACACCGAGGGCGACAACACGGATATGCTGCACTTCCGCAGTCTGATGAACGACTACCATTTGAAAGACCTCTCCAACAAGGTCAAATCTGTCCTCCACGCCAAAATGCGCAGCGGCCAGTATATCGCCGCCTACGCGCCCTACGGCTACCGCAAGAGCGAGGAGGACAGGCACCGGCTGGTGATCGACGAGGAAGCTGCCGCCGTGGTACGCCGGATGTTCGAGCTGCGGCGCGGCGGCATGGCCTATGGCAAGATCGCCGCTGTGCTGAACAGCGAGGGCATTTTGTCCCCACGCTGGTATTGGGCAAAGCTGTACGGCAACGGCTCCTGCCAGTACGCGAACCTTTGGATGTACGCCACGGTGAAGAACATACTTACAAACGAGGTCTACACCGGAAATCTCATTCAGAACCAGACTGGCTCCCGCTCCTATAAGGACGGCACCATGATCTATAAGCCGGAATCCGAGTGGATACGGCATGAGGCTTTGCATGAAGCCATCATCTCCCCGGAGGTGTGGAATGAAGTGCAGGCCATCAACCGGGAAAGGACGCTGCTCTCGGCGGACAACGCCCCGCCGAAGCCCTTCCTGTTCACCGGCAAGCTCATCTGCACCGACTGTAAAGCCCCCCTTCAAGGCAACCGGGAGACGCAGCGCCGCAAGAACGGCACGTCCAAAAAGTACGTTTCCTATTTCTGCTCCCGTTATACGGCCTCCGGCTACGGCGCGTGTTCCCGGCACACCATCTATGAGATGACGCTGACGGAGCTTGTATTGAGCGAGATCCGCGCCCATGCCGAGGCGCTGGAACTGGACGAAGCTGCCATGCTGGACAGGCTGCAAGCGCAGCGCACCGCCGCAGACGCAGAGCGTCAGGAAAGCGTCCGGCAGGAGATCGGGAAGCTGCGCCGCCGCGTTTATGAGCTGGAACAAATGACCGCCAAGCTCTATGAGGACAAGGTTTGCGGCAGCATCAGCACAGCGTCCTTCGCCGTGCTGCTTGAAAAGACCGAGCAGGAAGCGGCTCATGTCCTTTACGATGACGCGCTTGATCCGTCCTGCCTTGATGTCGGCAAGCATACGCTGGAAGCCCGGACGGTTGAAGTTTGTGCCGGAATAACCGTCATCCTCGTCATAATGGCGGTAAGCGGTAATCCCATGATCCTTGCAGTAGCGTTCCAGAATCTTCTTCTGGTTCGCTATGGAGTTGCTTTCACCATCCAGCTTATCTTCCTGCGAAAGACGCTCATACAGAGCGGTCAGGCCTTCTTCCTCTGCTTCCGCAGATAGCCCCTTGGCGTAGAACTGCAAAACATTATCGCGGATCACGCTGCGAAGCTCATTGCTTAAACTGTCCTGCGGCTTCAAGCTCTGAAAGGTAAATCCCGTCATCTGCACTCACCGCCTTTCTCGGAAGAACTGCGGTAGGCGTTGACAATGCCGTGATATAGATTTCGGCAAAGGGGCAGATCGCCGTCCGTAATGGAGTAAATCGGAATACCGCGCTGCTCCATATCATCAAGAAACTGCACCGCTGCAAAATAGCTGCGGTAAAGTCGGTCAAGCGATACAACAACGATTTTCTGCACGCGGTTCTCATGGATTGCTGCAATCAGATTTTGAAACGCTGGACGCTCTGCGGTCAGACCGCTGTACCCATTGTCCACGAAGAACATATAGGTGTCCGATTCGTTTTCCAGCGCATGGCTCAAAAGTCGGTGCATTTGATTGTCAAGGTTCAGGTCTGTTTGTTCGTTCGCCGCACGGTAGTAATATGCGGTAATTTTGTCGGGCTGCTTTTTCATGTTGCCTCCTATTCCGGCAGCCGGACAAACAGGTTATTTATATTATACCAGGGATCTCGCTCGCCGTCATTAGGCGGGTTCAAAATTATTTGTAACTTTTTTACCCCGCAAGTCATTCTGAATCAGGCGGCGCACCTTTGTCACGGCGTCCTCTTTCGCGCCGTCTTTGACGACGGCCTTGACGATATACGTTATATCCCCGATCTTGTACTCGCGTACAATCGGGGACGTTGTTTTCTTCATCGTTGTTTCCATAGAAACAAATCCCCCTTTCATGGGAAACGAAATAACTACAAAAGGGAATAACAAAACGGACGGCTGCTGGCGCAGCTCCAAGGGAGTTTCACCCCCGCACGGTTCTCGTGCAGCCCTACCCATCGCCTGCGACGCTTTGAACGCTCGGACTGTGGCTGTAAGGTCGTATCATTATGTGTTTTGCGCGTCATCGCCTGCAAGCTGCCACACTTGCGTTACGGCTCGGTATTTGTCGCTCGGCATATCCTCTCGGATATACGTCATGGCGTACCAGCCGCCCAGCTCGACGCAAAAGGAACGTACCCGTTTTGCCTATGATGCGCCGCCGTTCTCTTGCGGGCATATTTGTCAAGGAGCATCAGACAGAAACGAGGAAAGGGGGGACACGTTTCTGTCAGGCGTCAGTTATCTCACGCGGAATGTGAGCAGCTTGGTAATGAGTTTCGTTTCCAGCCTACGCCGCAGTTCTTCATCCACGCAGAGATGGGGATTTCCGTACTCGTCGTAAAGCTCACGCATCGACAGACGGGCTATGTACCCTGCATAGTGTTTCAGAACGGCGTTGATCGCTTCCACGTCACCGCCAGCAGCCGCTTCAATGACGGTCAGCGGCAACAGACGGTTATCCTTCGATTGACTTGTCATCTGTTTTTTCCTCCCATCAGGTTTTTCAGCAGCTTTAGGGTGCTTGTCCTGCGATAGGCAACGGAACGGCGCACCATATTCAGCACATTTGCAATTTCAGCGTCGGACATATCGAGGAAGTAGGACAGCAGGATAATATCCCTGCGGTCAACTGGCAAAGCTGAGATCGCTTCTGCCAGCATTTCATCGTCGATACAAACCGAATGACCGATAACTTCAAATGTACGGCTATCCGCGAAATAGGCATCGCGGACAGCGAACTGTTCCAGCACTTCGACGGGCAACTCAGAAAAATAGACCTCTCGGTTTCTTTTCCTTGCCAGCGCGTCCTGATAGTCCCGTGCTTCGTTCCGCAGTACCTTTTTGCAGAACGCATCAAAGGAGTGCTGGATATGTTCTTCGTGCGAATGAGGCTTCATGTATTCACCTCCCTTCGCATCCGCAAAGGCGGGTGATACGGTTTTCTTCCCCTTTCGCCACTACTACGGTCTGTACCATGCGTTTTGGCAAACTCACAGAGAAAATAGTTGAAAAATATTTTTACGAGGACTCCATGCGTTGCACCTCCTGCTTCATTGTTGCTTTCTGAGAGGGATAGAAGAAACAGGCGGTGATCGACAGCCAACACAGAACCGTAAAAAACAAAAAAAGCGCCTGTCTGCAAAACGCAGACAGGCGCAGAAGAATTATAAAATCTATTTACATGATTTCTGTGTTCATACTCATACCCAGAATATCCCGATGAATGGCATGGGCTTTTTTTTGACCGTAAAATATTAGGCGGATTGCTGAGAGCAAAAATGGACACGATAAATAAACCTCCTATCGGCTGCCGTGTCCCCGCAAGTCGTCATTGGTTTGTGTAAACGCAAAGAAACGGCGGCCTTGAATTACTCAAAGCCGCCGTAAATAGGCGTGAAAATGTGGCTGCTGTACGACGGTTGCATATTCATCAACTACAAACTCAGGACAACCAGCAGCCATAACTTCTGTGGACACTTCTACTGTTGCTCCCTCAGACAAATTGGTGTTACCAACGTCAAAAACTTCTAACAGCAGATATTCCTCATCGACTTCAATAACCTTTGCAGTAAAGAAGTACTGCATATTATAGTCGCCCAGTTGCAAGTCCTCTTGCTGACTACAGCTGACCAGACCTAACAAACAGACCAATGCTAAAACTAATGCTATAATCTTTTTCATACAATCGCCGCCATTACTCTGATGGTTTGCTGTCCGACTTCTTCACAAAGATCGAAACAATAAATAGTGCAAAACAAACCACTCCGATTGCCAGCAGAACGGTCTCACACATTTGAGCGTCAACCAAATAATCAATTCCTGCAAAATTGCCCTTTCCGTTCATCAGTTGGATATGAAAATATGTTTCAAGAGCGTTCTTGCAAAAAGTCTACCAAAGCAAAAGAGCATAAACGAAATGACCGACAACACAGAAATTGTCTTTTTCATACAATCACCGCCTTTATTCTGTGGGCTTAACGATTGGCTCACCCTTTTCGTCAAGTAGGAAAATGGAAATGGTATTCTCCAAGACTAACAGGTCTCCGTCCGTAATCTTACCGAGATATAGCACCCGAACATTATCGCCAATCTCCAACTCTGGAACGGCTTCGCTCGAAATGGTGTCCGTGCTAATCTGCACCTTACCACCAACAGGAACATTACTCTGTAAGCTGTCAGTACACTCTACAACGACAATCTCACCTTCAATTTCAACCACAGTAGCATTGAAGAAACCCTGTCCCATAGGCTGTTCCACGCTCTGCTCTCCAATCAGATTAGGAGCAACAAAAGCACCGATTACTACAAGGCACAGGCAAGCCGCAATAGCGCCCCATTTGAGCCAGCCATTCTTTTTTCCTTTGCCTTGTAGCTGATAGCTTCATTCAGATATTTTTCGTTAATCTCACCAAGCACGACTGAAAAAGTCTTTGCTGTCATGCTAAAACATCCCTTTCCAAAAGATATTCCCGCAGTTGTTTCCGGGTACGGGTGAGCCGGACAGATATATTCTTTTCCGTCAGTCCAACACGTTCCGCTATGTCTGCATAGGTATCAGAAAACCAATATCGCCGCAGGAAGATCACACGGTTTTCTGCCGTCAGTGTATCAAGAAAACTTTCAATGATATGGACTAACTCTTTCGCGTCATGCTCGGCTTCAACTGTTGCTGGGGACGATAAAACGCCTTCTAACTCTTCCAGAGCTACTTCATAAGTGCTATTTCGTTTCATGGCAGTATTCGCATGATGACGCATAACGGAAAGATTGCGGACAATCTTACATAGGAATGTCAGTAACGGGTTAGGTCGCTGCGGCGGTATTGCGTTCAAGTTCCGAGATAAGCGTCATTGACACATTCCTCTGCGTCCTGTTTATTTTGCAAAATGTTGTAGGAGAGCTTATGACATACTTTTCCGTATTTGGTATCAAGTTCATGGATCGCCTGCTCAGACCGGTCAAAGAACAAGTCTATAATTTTTTCATCTTCCACCAAGCGCCCCCTCCTTTCTTTTGGTATTTGTCTCTCTAACTATGTACTATGGATTTGAGCGAAAAAACATCAAAATCAAAAGTTTTTCAAAAAAATAGTAGCGGCGACGTTGACCAAGTCGTCGCCGATAGAAAAAATATTTTTATATAGATATAGCTTCGGCGACTAATTAAGGGAACTGTATAAGCATATCCAGAAAGAAAGGTGAACAGTAGAATGCAATAGGGTGATTAAAGTGCCTAAAAGAGCCAAGAAAGAAAAACGACCTATTGCGAAAATTGACTTCAAGCCGTATGGTGCAGCGATCAAAGCTGGAAGGAAGAAGCAGAACGAATCCCGCAACAAAGCCGGAAGCGATATGTTCCTTTCGCCGCGCTATCTTGCCAATATCGAAAACAAAGGTCAACAGCCCAGCCTTCAAGTATTTTTAGAGCTGGTGTCCCGCTATCATATCTCTGTCGATCAGATCCTTTACGGCAACGAAGCGGCAGATAAGTCTACGGAGCGGCGGCAGTTTGAAATACTGTTGGACGAGCTGACGGATGCAGAAATCAAAATCCTCACAGCGACGGCAACGGTGTAAGGAACGCTATGAACAGGAAGTTCATGGCGTTTTTCTTTTGAAAAAATTTGCCCTGTGGTTTGCCAAAATGCGGCTGTGCCGCCGTTATAGTAGTGAGGGAGATACCGTAGCAAGCATAGGGAGTGTAGCCACACTCCCGACAAAGCACCTGTCTGTGCGTCGCTTGTTGGGATTATCCCAAACCCTTATTCGGAGTGGAAAGGACGGTGAACAAGTGGCAAACCGAACGCGAAATATCGTGCTGCGCGTTCCTGTGACTGCCGAGGAACGGGCAATGATCGAGCGTAAAATGCAGCAGATGGGAACGGGCTGTTTTTCTGTTTATGCGCGAAAAATGCTTATAGACGGCTATGTGATCCGGCTGGATTACAGCGACGTGAAAGCAATGACCGCCGAGCTGCAAAAAATCGGTACAAACATCAATCAGATTGCAAAGCGTGTGAACGCCACGGGAACGCTTTATGCGCAGGATATGGAGGACATCAAGGGGACAATGGCGGAGATATGGCAATTACAAAGATCCATCCTATCAAAAGCACCCTGAAAAAAGCCATTGACTATATCGCTGATCCTGCAAAGACCGACGATAAGTTGCTGGTGTCCTCGTTCGGCTGCGCCGTGGAAACCGCAGACCTTGAGTTTGAAAAAACACGGCTGCTTGCCATGCAGAAAGGCAATAATCTCGCCCACCACCTGATACAGGCCTTTGAGCCGGGTGAGGTCAGCTATGCGCAAGCCCACGAGATCGGGCGGCAGCTTGCCGATGAAATTCTCGGCGGCAAGTATGAGTATGTCATTGCTACTCACATCAACAAGGAACATTGCCATAACCATATTATTTTCTGTGCGGTGGATTTTGCGGAGCATAAGAAGTACATTTCCAACCGCAAAAGCTATGCGCAGATCCGCCGCGTCAGCGACAGGCTGTGCCGGGAAAACGGGCTGTCCGTTGTCACACCCGGCGCGGAGCGCGGCAAGCAGTACGCCGAATGGGACGCGCAGCGGAAAGGGACAAGCTATAAGCAAAAGCTGAAAATCGCCATTGACAGGCTCATTCCCATTTCCAAAGGCCTTGACGACCTCCTGCGTCGGCTGGAAGCCGAGGGGTATGAAATCAAGCGTGGAAAGTATATCTCATTCCGCGCTCCCGGTCAGGCGCGATTCACCCGTGCAAAGACGTTGGGTGAAGCCTACACCGAGGAAGCCATAGCCGAACGCATCAAGGGTAAAGTCATTCTGAAAACGCCGAAGCTGGAACGTAGCGGCGTATCGCTGCTGATCGACATTGAAAACTGCATCAAAGCGCAGCAATCCGCAGGCTATGAACGCTGGGCAAAAATTGAAAACCTGAAACGCGCTGCCCGTACAATGGTATTTCTCGACCAGCACGATATTTCCCACTATACCGATTTGGAGCAGAAAATCGCGGAGCTTCAGAACAGCAACGACCAAACGACCGCTGCGCTGAAAACAGCGAAACGCCGCCTGTCTGACCTGGCGCTGCTGATAAAGCATACTGCCACCTACAAGGAGCTAAAGCCGCTGTATAGTGAATACAAAAAGTCCCGTGATAAGGAAAAGTATCTGCGTGGACGTGAGCGCGAAATCATTCTCTTTGAAGCATCGGCGCGGGCGCTGAAAGCAGCGGGCGTCGGTGATAAGCTCCCCGACATTGCCAAGCTGTGTGAGGAATATTCCAGCCTGACCGAAGAAAAGGATCGGCTGTACGCTGAGTACGGAAGTCTGAAAAAACGTATGCGGGAATACGATGCCGTCAAGCAGAACATCGACAGCATCCTGTCCCCCAATCGTGGGCAGGAACAGGACAAAGCCTTGTAGCTTCTCTGACATTCACACATTATTTTCAAATAATTTAATGTGTGTTGTCGTTTCGGTTGACAATCGCACATTATTTTTCTATAATATAATGTGTGATTGTCAAAGTGAGGTGAGAAGCATGAACGCCAAGGAAAAAATCGAAGAACTGCTGGAAGCATCGGAGGACGGCACAATTACCGCTGCGCAGGTGACGGAAGCCGGACTGCACCGCAGCATTTTACAGGAGTTTGTTAAGAGCGGCGAGATGTACCGTTTCGGGCGCGGTCTGTATGTGCGGAGCAGCGCATGGGAGGACGATTTCTACCTCTTGCAGCGCAAGTATGGGCGCGGGATCTACTCGCACGATACCGCCCTGTATCTGCTGGGCTATTCAGACCGTACCCCGGCGAAATATACGATGACCTTTCCCAAGGGCTACAATGCCCCATCCTTGAAGCAGGAGAATTTAATCATCAAGCGCGTTGTGCCGGAGAACTACGAGTTTGGCAGAATTGAAATTGAATCCCCCTCCGGCAATCCAATTCGTGTTTACGATTTGGAACGGACGCTGTGTGACATCCTGCGCGGCAGCGGCAGCGATGTTCAGATCGTCGGAGAAGCTATGAAACGCTATGCAGCATCCAAGGATAAGAACATTCACAAACTGATGCAGTACGCAGACCAGCTTCGTGTGAAGCCCAAGGTGCTGCGATACATGGAGGTTTTGCTATGATTACAAAAAATCCAATGCAACTGAAAGCCTTTATCAAGAACAAAGCGGCAGAGAAGCATATTTCGGCACAGCTCGTCATGCAGAACTATATGCTGGAACGGCTGCTGGAACGAATTTCGCTCTCGCCCTATAAGAACAATTTCATTCTCAAAGGCGGATTCCTGATCTCCGCCATTGTGGGGCTGGACACGCGGGCAACAATGGATCTGGACACAACGATCAAGGGCTTCACCCTGACGCATGAAGCAATCCGCAAGATCTTCACAGAAATTTGCACTGTCCAGATCGCCGACGACGTGCAGTTTGAGGTTATCGGCATCTCTGACATTCGGGAAACCGACGATTACCCCGGCATACGGGTCGCGCTGAAAGCGAACTATCCGCCGATCAGCGTACCGCTGACGGTGGATGTCACCACGGGCGACATGATAACGCCCCGCGAGGTAGAATATACATTCTCGCTGCTGTTCGATGACCGCACAATCAGTATTCTTGCCTACAACCTTGAAACAGTTTTGGCGGAAAAGCTGGAAACTGTGCTGTCCCGCAACATTGCGAATACCCGACCGAGAGATTATTACGACGTACATATCCTGTATGCGCTGCGCGGCGCGGAGTGTGACAAAGCGACGCTGCGCCGGGCGCTGGAACGGACGACGCAGAAACGCGGCAGCGGCTTGATCCTGACAGACTACCCGGAGATTATGAAAGAGATCCGCGAAAGCGATACGCTCCGTAGGCTGTGGGAGAAATACAGCCGCGAGTATGAGTACGCAAAGGACATTTCCTTTGATGATACCTGTAATACCATTCAGACAATTATGGACGCAATTATGGTGTAAACGAAAGGAGGCTTCTTTATGGGTTGGCTGGCAGCGCAGGGCGCGATTATGGCGATTGGGCTTTTCATTGGGCTTGTCTGCTCGGTGATTGGACTATTCTTTGGGCATATCATTCTCTTTGACAGCATCGCTCTCGGCATCGCCGCTGGAGTGTGCTGCAATCAGTTCACCGCAATTCATCCGGCGCTGTGCCTTGTGATCGGCATTGCAACATTTCTGCTGCTGTTGTGGCTGCAAAATACCAGCATCGGCTTCTGGCTCGTCGGCGGACTGCTCACGCTGATCTATGCAGCGGTGTTCGGGCTGCTGGCCTACTTCATTTCGGAGCATGATCCCATCTGGGGCTGGGTGATTTTCGGTCTGGTGTTCCTTGTGGTCGGTGCGCTGCACCTACGCGCACGGGATAGCTGAAAGCAAGCGCAAAGTCACGGCTTAGAGTGCCTGTATGCCTTGCTGAGAGCGGCTTTACAGCGTGGAGGATGCAAGGGGAGTATGTTTTCCCTGCCAGTTATGAAAAACGAGTTTGGTAGGGAGGTATAACATGGAAATCTCTTTTGAAAAGGGGAAGTTCGTTTATTGTCCGGGCGGTTTTAATTATCAAGAAGTTTTGGATGACTTCAAACGGGCAAAAAAAGTCAGAATAATAACATACAATATTTCAGGAACCGGAAATACGGATCCCTTATTGGAACAAATAAAGAAACTGGGCGAAGATGTTGATGTTCAGATAATAACAAATATCCCATCGAGGTTTGAAACTTATTATTCTTCTGCTGCTGGGGAAGCAATGCGGTCACGAGCCAAGCATAACATCGAAGTATATCTTAAAAAGCTGAATCCAGAATCTTTTCCAACTGCGTTTTCCATTTCCTTCAATTTCTTCAATCACGCAAAAATTATTGGGACGGAGAATATCGTTTACATCGGCTCTGCCAACTTTTCTAATGAAAGCAAACAAAACATTGAAACCGGAGTTATCATTGAAGATTCAGCGTTTATTGCCAGACTATATGATGAATTTTTTGAATATATTAAAGGCAACTCTACTCCTTACTTTGATGATGACTTCAATTTACTCAGACTGCTCACTCTTAACTTGATTGCGAAATTTACTGTTCATAGAGCAAAATTGTCGGACACACTATTCCAACGAACTGCCTATGGCACATACTATCTGCCGGATTCTCCTGACAACGTATATTTTTCTGGTGAGGATCTTGCAGAATTAGTATTTGACTTGCAGAGCTTTCAAGATTTGGATGTACGCGCCGAAAACACCTATTCGGAAGATAATAACGGAAAGTACAATGATGATATTGATGAAATTGTGGCTCGTCTATCTGAAATAGATGTTAACTGGCTCATAGAAATTGCATCTGACGATGGGGTTTTGTTTGACTTTGTAAACTTCAATTATGAACAGACGTGGAATAACTGCTTACAAGAATACAGCGCAGAAGCCTACGACGAATACTTGGATGAATATGTAGAGAGAGCTCAAAATGATGCAATAGCTATCTATGATTCCAAAAAGCAAGATTTTGAAGATGTTTCAGATATTTTTATTCGGGGCATTGATTCAATCATTGAAGTACTCAAATTAGTTGAAGAACTAATTGACAGGTACAAGGATGCGAGAATAAGTGCTGACATTGATAATAATAATAGTAAAAAACGCGGGGCGCAGCAGCCATCATCGGCTGCCGCGCCCCGCGTCGTCTTTTACTCTGCGTTGGAAAGCGTCATGGTGAATTGCGCTTCCTCAAATGCTGCGTCGGTCATGTTGTGCAGCTTATGGATCGTCTGATCTGCCAGCGGGCGTATATCTGCGCCCATATCCGGCAGCGCGTCGGAAATCGCCGCAATCGTTCTGTGGTGGTCGTACTTGTGGTAAATGCAGATTAGGTTTTCTTCCTCAATGGTAAACGAAACATTGCCCATGCTCATACCTCCAAATCATTGTCTTTTGCCTTTGCCGCTGCCTTTTTGGGTGCAGCGGTCTTTTTCGACTGTCCCTCCTTGAGCTGCGCCCGGACAGAGGAACGCTGCCTGCGCAGCGGCAGATCGCGCCGCTCATCCTTGCTGATAAAAGCGAAAACGCCGTGCCTGTCCTTGACCGAGGAAAGATACAGTGTCTTATACGGAAGCAGCGCAAATAGCCGCTCATGCTCCTTGCTGGATGCGATACGCTCAAACCACGGCGACACTTCTACTACAAAATGCGTTCCGTTGGGGCTGTTGGGCGCTTGCAGGGATTGAAACGCCGCCGAAAGGCGCTGTGCTTCGGCAAGCACCTTTTCATCGGAGAGCCGTCCGATATGCTCTTGAAATTACCGGGTTTCAGCCGTTCACGCTTCCGGCTCTCGTCGCGCAACAGATCCCGCAGCGCGTCCGGGTCATGCGGCACGGCCTCATAGCGCACAAACTTTCCGTACTCACGATCCGGCGTCGCTTCAAAGCGGTATTCCTTGGGCAGCTCCCGTGAGCCGTTTTCATAGATTAGACGGTTATTGTCTGTCCGCAAGGCGGTCTGGATTGCAAGCTTGGCTTTCGCTGCATAGTCCAGCTCATAAATGCTGCCTTTTACCTTGCCGCTTTCCATGCCGGACAGCACCACGGCATAGGCAAGTACACGCTCCTTGGTCTGCTCATGGTAGAAGCGGAACGTATTATGCTCCCGCGTTCCGCGCAGAAACACGTCCCGTTCCCGTAGACAATGCGTTCCGTTGGGGCGAGAAAACCATAGATAGACCCTATTCTCGGCATTTTTACTCTTTGCCGCCTGTGTCAGAATCTTCTTGTCGATGTCAAAATCGCTCTGAAAGGCTGCTGTGTTCTGCTGCATGATCTGTTGCAGGGATGCCAGCACATCCACATTTTCAAACTTATTCATAAGTCACTCCATTTCCAAAGCCTGCCGGATGCTCCGCTTGGTTTCCTGTTCCTTTTCCCGCTGCTGCGGCTTGCCGGACTGCACACGATCTGCTTTGAGCTGTGCGCGGATAGACGGCTTTTTGCCGTCCGGGTCGCGCTGCGGCGTTCTGCTGTCCTCGGCCTTGACCGCTGCGGCAAGCGCAGAGAGCGAAATCACCTCGCCGCGCTTTGCCTTTTCTTCCAGCTCGTCCACGGACGGGGTGTTGTTGATCTGCCCGTCAATCATATTGTAGTTCTGCTCGGTGGACAGCTCCGCCGTGCGCATATAGTTTTCCTGCTCCCGCTGATCGGCGGCAATGGCAAAGGCCTGTGTGCCGTTGCCCATGATAAGGTACTTGCCGTCATCGGTGCTGTGGTGATACCCATAGCCTGCGGCTTCTATCTGCTCGCGGTTCATATCAGCAACATGGAAGCTGCCGCGCGGCGTTGAAATGCGCTCTCCGGTCAGGTGGGCGTCAGGGGCAGCGGATTCCTGCTGCTGGGCGCTGCGCTGCACGTCAATGGGCTTTTCCCCGGAGATAGGCTGAATACAGGAAATGTACCCTGCGGCGTAGTATGCGTTTTTATTAAGCTGGCGCTGCCATGCGCCGACGCTGGGTGCCCAGCGGAAGCCGTTTGCTTTCAGCTCGTCCCGTGCCGCTTCATCCGGCTTGCCGTCAAAGAACACTTGCAGACGGTTATCCGCTTTGTTTGCTTCCACGCGCCCGCCGTCAAATTCCCATCCGGCGAAATGGGTGTCCTCATGCTGCCGTACCTGTTCAATGCGTCCATGGATGCGGCGAATCTCTGCATTGTTGTTGGAGAGCATATAGGCGGGGTACGGCCGGCTCTTATCCAGATGCCAGGACTGCGACATTTCCTGCTGCAATTTGGTGATCTGCTCCGGCGTCAGACTGGGGCAGCCCTCCAAAGTCTTATTCTTACGGAAATAGGCGTTGACGGCTTTCATGGTTTCCTGCGCCGATTCCAGTTTGACGAGCTTGGCTTCCAGCTTTGCCGCTGCCTGCGGGTCGTCCATGCTGATACCGCCCATGCCTGTGCTGCGGATCTTGTCCAAAATCCCCTGAACATCCTGCCATTCTTGCATATTGCGGTCACGGGCGGCGTTTTGCTTCTCTTTCTTGTGAACGGGGAAATTGCTGCCGCCTGCAACGAGGATCGAGGGAACACGGGCTTCAATGGCATAGTGGTCGTTCAGATTTTCCGCCAGCTTGCGGGCGTAGGTGTCCAGCAGCGCGTCAATTTTCTCATGGTACATGGGATCGACGCGCTCTTTCTGCCGCTGTGCAATCGCCGCTGCCTGATCTACCATCTGCCGATATTCGGCGGTGGCGCTGCCTGCGGCGTAGTCGCGGTAGCTGTTTGCATCGTTGGCACGGCGGGCAGCGCCCTCATTGATGGTGTAATACCTGACGGCGGTTTGCTCCGGCGCGGTATCTGCGGGCGGCGCTTTCTCCGGCTGCTCCTGTACGTCGGCGGGCTGCTCCTGCGGCTCATAGCCATTGGCGGCATATTCCTCCACGGTCATGCCTGCGGCTTCGGCTTCCTGTGCGATCTCACTTTCCGCATGGGCTTTGTAGTCCTGAAGCTCTTTATCAAAATCGGAAAGCTGCGGTGGATCGGGCAAGTGATAATCGCCCGCGTTCAGCTTTTCCCGGCAAGCGTCTACATGGGCAAGAACCGCATGAAAATATGCTGTCTGCTCCGGCGTCAGGGCTTCTCCATTTTCCAGCATATCCGCAGCGGTGCGCTCCTGCTCGGTGAGATTGCAATGTAGCCGCATATACGGTACAAACTCGGTGAGAAGCGTTTCGCGCTTGGCCTTGTCCTTTTCCCACGCTTCCGTACCCTCGTTGTGCAGCACAAAGTTTTTCCAGTTCTCGTCCTTGGCGTAGTATTCGTGATAGGCTTGGATATGGTCGATCAGAGCGCCGTCCCCGTCGCCAAAGTCCTGCCGCCCCTCGTAGCTGTCACGTTCCCCGTGGAATGTGCAGTCAATGCGGAATTTGGTTTTATCGTACCAGCCGCCTGTGTAACCGGGCTTCTCGCGCTCAGAGCGCTTTTCATCGTCCAACGCCTTAAAGAGCGCATCGGCGCGGGCAAGTGGAAGCTGTTCACCCTCTTGCAGCTTATCGCTCTCGCTCCAAACAATCGTCACGACGGGCTGCACCGCAGGATTAAGGGAGGTTGCTTCCTTGCCGGACACTTCCTCTTGGTCGTGGAACATGGCAATCTGCTCGTCGCTGGCATAGGTCAGTCGCCAAACTCCAAATCGTTCAGCTCGCCTTGGATCAGCGCAGCCAGCGATTCATACTGTCGGCTTTCAATCAGCACATCACCCAAATATTTTTCAATGCGGAAGTCCGCCAGGTTTGCGTATGCCTGAATGGGGATTTCATCATCCGCAACGGTCGTGTGTCCAATACCAACGGCGGACAGGTCGCTGAAATCTGCGCCGGAATGAAATTCTTCGCGGCAGTAATCGTCGATCAGCTTTTTCGCAAGCTCCAATTCAGCACGTTCCCGTGCGGCGTCGCTCAGATGCAGAGAGTAAAGGCCGGAAACAGAGGAAAAGCCGACGTTGTTGAAAACATAGTCCACATCACTTTCTTTCAGCGCTCCGGCTGCGTAGTAATTTCTCTCGCGTGGGTGTCGGGCTTACGCTGCCGGATGCAATGTCGTGATTCAAGCCCGTTTCCAAGTGCGTGCAGATTTTTCCGTCCACCGCCAGCGTCGCATAGTACCAGCCTATGTAACCGTTGCTTTGCTGATCTGCGCCGTCGTTGAACTCCACATTCAGCAGCGTGTAGGGCTTCAAGCCCTTTTCTGCGGCAATGGCATTGTCCTGAAGCTCGCGTTCTTTGAGGGCGGTATAAGCAGTTTCCTTTGCAACACGGATGATTTCAGGGTTATACCGCACCAACGCGCTATCGACAAGCTCCTGCTGTACCTTTTTGGTTTTGGCTTGCCGCGTCATGTGGTTGCCTAAAAACAGAGAGCTGCCGTTATCAAAGCGAAGAGAAATATCGCTTGTGCCGCGCCATTTTCCTGTGCAGGGCGAGGTTTCAATCGTGCCGGACGTGCAGCCGAACGCCTGCGCGATCACGCCGATTTTCTCCTGCATGGAGAGCGTTTCATACCGCTTGGCAATTTCAACAGCCTGTTTCTGCAACTCTGTCAGCGGTCGTTCCACTGGCGGAGCGTCAACCTGTGCTTCCTGCTGTGCGGCCTGCTCCGGCTGTAAAAACTCCGGCACTTCGGTATAGCCGCCGCGATCCAGATAGTGCGCCGTTTCCTGCTCGCCGCGATGCAGCACAATGACATCGGACATGGAAAGGCTATGCCCGGTAAAATCCTGCGGTCTGTCCATATTGAAGCGAACGAAAATGTCCTCCAGCGTATCCGTATCGGAGAGCGGTGCGGTATAGACCAGCTCATAATTTTCGCGGTCAACACGCAGCCCGGCGGCCTTTACCTGTTCCAGCGGCTCAAATCGGAGATCCCGCGTTGCGTCGTCGTCTTTAAGCTGATAAATAGAAAAGGTGTTCTCCGGCACATCCTGCGCAGCAGCCTGTTCCTGCTCTGCGGTGTGCTGCGCCTGAAGCTCTGCAAAATGCCCCTCGATTTCGGAAATAAGCTCGCTGGCGGCGGTGCGGATAGTTTCAAGGGATGCTTTCAGCTCCTTAATATCGCGTCCGCTGCTCCACCCGGCGACATAGCCAAAGGAGTAGTCCGACGTGTCCAGCCCGAAATGCTGGCACACCGTATAGGCAACGCTTTCCGCCTGCACCTCGCGGGTGCTGCGGTCGGGGCGCTCCGCCTGCTCCGGCGCGTTCAGGTCAATATCGTGCAGCTTGGCATGGGCAATCTCATGGATCGCCGTCTTAATGGTTTGTAGCTCGCTCATGCCGTCGTCAATAGCAATGCGCTTTTCTGCAAGGTCATAATAGCCGTGTGCGCTGCCGTCGATTTTTTCAAGTGTCACGGGAACGTGAGAGGTCAGCTTCAAGGCTCTCCAAAAGTCCTCGTACTGTTCCACATTGCCCGTGAGCGCGTCCACGGCAATGTCGGGAAGCTCTTTGCCCTCGGTCTGGCTCACATCGAATACCGACACCACCTTGAACGCCGGGATCGACACCTCCTGCTGCTGTGACGGGCTTACCGTCTGCGCCGATGATGGGCTGCCCGGTGTCCGGGTCAGTTTTCGCCACATCCTTTTTGATTTTATAAGGTGCGGGCGCAAGGATTTTGATGCCCTTTTCGCCGGATTTGACATGGCGTTCAAATTCGTCACGCCACTTTCCGTAGCCTGCGATAAGGGATGCGTCCGGCTTCTGCATGACAATCAGCAGCGTATTGTTCAGGCTGTAATTGTGGAAGCGGGACATGGCTTTCAGATAATCCCGATACCGCTCACTTTCAAAAACCTCCTGTACGCCTTGTTCCAAATGCTCGGTGATCTCCCTGATTCTGCCCTGTGTGTCTGTGGCGTTCAGCACCAGCGGACGCACGGGGATTGGCTCGACAGGCAGCGCCGCACCCTGCGGCAGCTCGTCCATATCCCGCTGGGGGCTGGGCTGCGAAGTCAGACGATATTCCTGCGGCACTTGGTTGCCTTGTACCACTCCGCATAATCGTTGCCGTTATTGTAGACATAGCCATAATCGGTAAAAATGCCGCGATCCTCTTTAACCGCTTCGCGCCCATAGCTCTTGTAATCAAAGAACCTCTTGGCAGCATCCGGCAATTCCAGTTCGTCCAGATCGTCAATGAGGTAATGCCCATAATCGTCGGAATTGTGTACGGTGGGATAAAGCCAGTAGCAGTCCAGATTGTGCGTCAGGTTGATTAAGTCCGCCGCGCTTGCCGCATGGTCGCCATACTGTGCAGCAGCGGCAAACTTGTCGCGTTCCTCGCTGCTGCGCTGGGTGAGCAGCGCGGCAAGATAGTTCAAATCGTCCAGACTTTCGCCGGGCTTCAAGGCTTCACTCCACCCGTCCAGAGAGGAATGATAGGCAGATACCTGATACTGTTCCGTGTCGCTCCCGTCTACGCCCAGCCGTTCAAAAACGGCTTTCATCGTTTCGGCGTCGGTGGGCAGCGATACCCATTCCGCAACAGGCGTTTCCTCGGTATGCCGTGCGGTGTTGATAAGATATACTTCCAAAAGGTGTTCGTCCACGTCTGCGCTCCTTTCTGACATAAGGGTTTGGGACTATCCCAACAAGCAATCGCCGCCCGGTCTGTGCCGGACGGCGATTTTCGGGAGTTGTAGCCACACTCCCTATGCTTGCTGCGTTACTGAATCGTTCTTTTATCTCCGTAAAATGCGTTCGGTCACGCTTTCAAAGCCGTTTTTCGCAGTTTCCATAGGAATACCCCGCATACTCCAAAAGCGCGTCTGGAAAACCGCTTGCCGCAAGGCTTTTGAAGCCCCTAAACCGTGACACACCGCGCCTTTGTCCGCTGGCGGCGCTTGCGCTCGGCTGCATTGCGCCGGGCAGCATAGGGCGCACAGCGGTCACAGTATTTTGCGCGGTTGCTGCGGGCGGGAAAGGGCTTACCGCACAGCTCGCATTTCTTGCGGGTGTCCGCCGTGGCTGCAAGATCCGCGCATAGCTCCCGGTCTGCGGGCAGCACTGCTTCCCGGAAGTATCGGCAGAGCAGCGAATAGCTGATGGCCTGCACACAGACGCACGGCTCGCCGTCGTCCAGCAGCAGGCAGCATCCGCGCACATTGTTGGCGCAATGGCAGCGGGTCAGCTTTTTCACTCTGCGATGCTGCGCGTCATTCAGCCGGATCATTTTCTCTGCTCGATACGGTAATTCACATACTTCTCTCCCGTATCACACAGCAGCACCGTCCCGTCATAGGTCTTGCCCGTGCGCTCGGAGTACAGCCCTTTGACTTTTGCCTTGCCGTCCTTTAGGAGTGCAGCGGCGATTTTCTTGGAAAAGACGGTTCTCCGGCTTTCAAAGAACTTGTCATTCTTCCACATGACAAAACGGCAGGAGCGGTCAGAGCAGTAGAAATTCTTCTTGCCCTCATAGACAGGGCTTTTGCAGCGGGGGCAGATGCCAACTGCCTCCTTTTCCGGCGCGAACAGCTTTTTACCGTCCTCGGTGATGTGGGAATACCGCTTCACCAGCTCCCGCGTCATATCCTCGATTCCCTGCATGAAGCTCTGCGGGTCGTCGCAGCCCTTGGCAATCTCCGTCAGGCGGGTTTCCCATTCGGCGGTGAGCAGCGGCGATTTCAGCATATCCGGCAGAATAACGGCAAGATTGATGCCGTCCTTGGTCGGCACAAGACTTTTGCCCTTGCGCTCGACAAATCCGGCAGAGAGCAGCTTTTCGATCATCGCCGCCCGTGTTGCCGGAGTTCCCAGTCCTTGCCGCTCTGCATCCTCCGGCATATCTTCCTTGCCCGCGTTCTCCATTGCGGACAGAAGCGAATCCTCGGTGTAAGGCTTGGGCGGCGTGGTATAATGCTCGGAAACAGAAGCCGTGGCCGCTTCAAAAATCTGCCCCTCGGAAAGCTCCGGCAGCGCCGCATCCTCTGCGCCGTCCTCGTCCGGCTTTGCTTTGAGCGCGGCGCGGAAACGGGCGTCAATGTCTTTCCAGCCTGCCATCAGGATCGTTTTGCCCTTGGCAGTAAATTGCTTGCCGCCGCAATCAAAAACCGCCGTAACGGTTTCATACTCCTGCGGCGCGGCAACGGCACACAGCAGCTTGCAGCAGACAAGGGACATCAGCTTCTTTTCGCTCTCCGGCAGTCCATCAAAGCCGCTGCCAGCAAAGGCCGTCGTGGGGATAATCGCGTGATGGTCGGAAACCTTGGCACTGTTGATGACGCGCCCGATCTCCGGCATAAGCTCCGCGCCCTGCATAAAGGGAAGCACAGGCAGCAGCGCCGCAGCAAGGTCAGTTGCCGTCTGCGCCATATCCTCGGTGAGGTAATTGCTGTCGGTGCGGGGATAGGTCAGGAAGCGCTTTTCATACAGACTTTGTGCATAGTCAAGGGTTTGCTTGGCGGTAAAGCCGTAAACGCGGTTGGCTTCCCTCTGCAAGGAGGTAAGGTCAAAGAGCTTCGGCGGCAGCGCAGTTTTCTTCTCCTTTTTGAGAGAAACACAAACGGCCTGCGACGATTTGCAAGCCGTTCTTAGCGCATCCGCAGCGGCAGCGTCGGAAATGCGTTCACTTTCCGCGTCCACGCCGCCGCAGTCGATATGTACGATGTGGTATTTCTCCTTGTGGAACATCGTAATTTTTCCGTCGCGCTCCACCAGCAGATTCAGCGTAGGCGACAGCACCCGTCCCACATTCAGGGTCTTATGGTACAGCACGGAGAAAAGCCGCGTCGCATTGATACCCACAAGCCAATCTGCCCGCGCACGACACAGCGCCGATTGATACAGCACGTCGTATTCCGTTCCGGCTCTGCGTCCGGCAAAGCCCTCGCGGATGGCGCTGTCCTCCATTGAGGAAATCCAAAGACGGGAAAAGGGCTTTCGTGCATCCGGCCTGTTCATAGACAAATCGGAAAATCAGCTCGCCCTCGCGCCCGGCATCACAGCCGTTCACCACCTCGGAAACGTCGCTGCGGTGCAGCAGCTCTTTCAGAACGGCAAGCTGCTTTTCCTTGCCGGGAGTAGGGGCATATTTCCACGTCTGCGGCAGAATGGGAAGATCCTCATAGCGCCACTTTTTGTATCGCTCGTCGTAGCTGCCAGCGTCTGCCATGCTGATAAGATGCCCAATGCACCACGACACCAGCAGTCCGCCGCCGGAAAGATACCCGTCTTTTTGCTCCGCAGCACCCAGCGCAAGGGCAACGGTCTTTGCCACAGAGGGCTTTTCACAAATAATCAAAACACTCATTCTTCATTCTCCTGTTTATCGGGATCGCTGGCGCTGTCTGCGTCCTCATAATCCCCGTATTCTTCGGCTTCGTCATCCTCGTCAAAATCGAACTCATCCAGCTCGTCGCCGCCCTTGACGCTGGATTTCGGCTTACGCAGCTTGAAGTACCACAGCGTACCGCCGCCACCCGCAGCAAGGATCAGCACAAGGATCAGGATGCCGCCCACATTGCTGTTCTTCTCCGGCGTCGGCTCGTCGGGCTGTTCTGTTTCCTCCGGCGTTGCTTCCTTTCCGGCACAATTCGTCATATCCGTTTTGCAGAGGGCGCAGTTCGTATTGACCTTGCCAGCGGTGCATTTTTCGGTGCAGGAGCAGACAACGGGCGTATTCTGGCTGTCGTCCTCCAGCAGCGCCATCAGGTCGGCTTCGTCCACGGGATTTAAGAAATATGTCTGATAGCGTTCTTCTTCCTCGTCCAGCAGCTTATCGTAGTCAATGACAATATACAGCGTGTGCCCATTTCGGGTTTCCACGGTGATAAACTGCTTGTTGGTGTGTTTATCGTAGAGAAGATCGCGGGTCGCGGCGATGCCGTCCTCGGTGAACGGAGTGCCGGGGGCAATCGTGTTGTCCTCCGGCTGCGTTTCCTCCTGCCACGTTTCAGGCGGCAGCTCGTCATCGTAGTAGTCGCCGCCGTCCGCATAAGCGACGGTGGCAAAGGCCGTCATGCACAGCACCGCGCAGAGCAGCGCGGCGAATACAGAGCGAAAATGCTTATTCCTCGTCATCGGTCATGTCCTCCTGTTCGTGATAGGCGGTTTCCACGGGCGGCGCGTCATTTGCGCCGCCGCGCAGGAAATTCATCAGCTCGTCGCGGCTCATGCACATAGAGCGGACAAGATTGACGATTTCAAAGTTCTCCTGCTCGGTGCGCTGGGCTTCCAGCTCTTTCAGCCTGTTTTGGTACTCGGTGATTTTGCCGCGGGTCTTTTCAATCTCACGGTCAATGCGGTCAATTTTGCTCATAGCCATAGGTGATTACTCCTTTCCGAATCGGTCTTTCCATGCGTAATTGCGCCCCAAACCTTTCACTTTTTCCAGCCGAGGACGGGCATTGTCCTCAATGGCAATCGCACGGGCATATAAATCAGGATGCTGTTCTTTCAGAAGCATAATTTCCTCTCGCTTCATGCTGGGGCAAAAAAAGCAGGAGGATTTTCCGGGCTGCGGCAAGTCTGCCGCTTCCAATACCCGGACACAATCCGTCCTGCTCCATCCCCATTCAATCAGAGGATAACGATTATGATACTTTTTGTCTTTCGCGTCGTATGTCTTGGAATGATTGTACCGTCTGATCTCGCCTGCATCGTAGCCGAGGAAGCGGGTCACGCGCTCGCCGGATGCCCACACCGCACGGCACGGAGGATAGTTATTGCAGAATTTTCCCTGCGGTGCGATCTTGTGCTTTTGTGAACATCTCTTATACCCGTAGGCAATCGAGGGCAGCGTTTGAGAGCGCAAGCACTCCGTTTCAAGGGACAGCCGATTTCCAAAGCGGTCTACATTCTCTACGGTGATGATAGAGGGCATATTGTGTGCTGCAAGCCATTCGTTCATCGTTTCAATGAAGCAATAGGTGTGCGGCTGCTCTGCGCCTGTATCGGCAAACAAAATCAAATCGACGGGGATGCCATGTTGATGCAGCCCGACCAGCATTGCCGCGCTGTTCGTACCGCCCCCAAAGGAAACAATATTGATAAGCTCAACCTCCATTCAGCCGCTTTTCATAGCGGTATTTCATTTGTGCCGGATAGAGCGGCTGGGCAGGACGGCGGCTGCCTGTCCATGCCTTGCCGCCCGCAAGTCCGGCGTTCGTCCAGCCTGCGGCGCGTAAGCTGCGCCGCTTTCGGTGTCTAAGGTGTAGGTAATGATTTTGCGGTAGCCCATCGCCCGCGCAGCCCGTGCCGCTGCCGTATAGAGGATACTGCAAGCGTTCTTCGTGCCATCGCTGCATAGGCGGTTGACCTCCAGCGTAAAGCCGTCGTCCAAATAGCGGCTCACAGGCCGTCCCACAATGGCAACGGCACAAAGGCGCCCATTTTCAGCGCAGCCAATGGAAAACTTGTGTCCGGCAACGGGCTTGTGGTGGCGGTGATGCTGCCGCACAAACTCGTTCGCCTGCGCAAGAGAAACAGGAATCAGCGTCAGCATAGCCGCTCTCCTTAGCTGTACGGCGGTCTGGCGTAGGCGTAGAAATGCGCCTGCCAATAGCTGCTGTTCAGGTTGGAATAAGAGATCGGATCTCCGCAATGGATCATCATGGAATTGCCGACGTAGATTCCCACATGGCTAACGCCCGGAGTATCGTATGTCCGACGAAAAACACGAGGTCGCCCGGCTGCGGGTTGGAAACAGGGGTGGAAATGTTGTAAAGCCCCTGTGCGCCCAGCCTGCCCGTATTGCACACGCCGCTGTTTGTCAGCACCCAGCTCACGAAGCCGGAGCAGTCAAAAGAGGTGGACGGACTGCTGCCGCCCCACACATAGGGGTACCCTAAATACTTTTCTGCTTCTGTGATAACGGCGGCAAAGGTTTCGTCCTCCATTGCAGAGGGCGGGATCTCATATCCCTCCGGGCGGTTCGTGATGTACTTGGGGATATACTCGCTATCACCGAACAGCTCCGGCTTGTTGCCCAGCACCGACATATACAGCGCATATTTGGACAGCGTTTCTTCATCCATGATATAGACGGGGATATGCGAGAGGTCGAAGTTTTCCAGCTCGACGGTGCAGATGTAGTAGTTATACGGAACTTCTACCTCGTACTCATTGCCCTCGCTGTCTGTCCGGGTAACGGTGCGGTAGCGCACCTCGGTCACGACGGTTTCTGTGAGAATATATTGCTTTTCAAAGAGCATTTGCAGCGTCCCCTGCACCTCGCTTGCCGTCCATGCGCCGTCATGCAGCGCGGAGAGGATCGATGCCAGAACATAGGGATCGTGCTTGATCTCGTCAAGGTCATAGTGGTACTCGTCGTAATCGTGGGTGCGTTCATAGGTGTCGAGATATTCTTGCAGCTCGGCTTCCAGCGCACAGTAGGCGGCTTCGGCGGCAAGAATGTCCGCGTCCTCCGACTGATAGCTGGATGCAGCCACACCGCCGCCAGCCGCACCCACCAGCGCAGAGCAGGATTGCAGCCCGCCGATCAGCATGACAATCAGCAGGAAACCAGCCAGAACGACCAGCACACCTTTCCAATGGCGGGCAACGAACTCCGCTGCTTCTTTTGCCTTTTCTGCCGCTTTTTTCGCTGCCGTCGCTGTGGCTTCTACGGTTTTTTCGGCGCTTTTGGCGGTTGCCTGCGCGGTGCTGCCCGCAGCCTTTGCCGTTCTTGCAGCCTTGGCATACTCACCGTTTAGACCGCTGCTTCTGGAAGAAGCGATTAAGCGGATTGCCGGAGAGCATTTCAGAGTTATCATGCAGCGCCTTTTGGTAGAGGTATTCTGCATTGGCATTTAAGGCTTTGCGTTCGGCCTTTTCCGCAGCGCGGTAGGGTTTCAGCTTGCGGTGACGGCGCTCCCAGCGAATTGCACCGCCTGCGCCATGCTCGACAATTCCTCTGCCTTATGCCCGCTTTCCACACCGACGTTCTCATGCTCGACCTCATGGATTTTTCCGTGCGCCTGTACTGCGACCTCCCGCAGCGGACGACCTAACGGATTCGGTTTCAGCTTGGGCGGGGACTTATTCACGGTATCAAAGCGCAGCTTGATCTTGGCTGTGCCGCTGACTTCATCAAAGACGCGCTCCTTGCGCAGCACCCGTTTCTTGGGGATCGCTGTCTGCGCCGCATCCAGCTTGTCGGCGGCCTTTTCCGCACGGTGGATATGCTTGTGCAGCTCCGGCGCAGCGCGTTCTTCCTCGGAAAACTGCAAACGGGATGCAGAATACCGCTGCTGCGCCGCGTCGCGGGACATCTGCGCTACCTGCCGCGCCTTGTGCGCATTATGCTCTGCGGCCGCACGGTCAATGAGCTTTTCCACTGTACCACCCGGCGCAGCGGAAGTCGGAATGTCCTGCGGGATATGGGAAATGGGGCTGCCACTCTGCGGCTGAAACGGCTCGGTGCTAGGCTGCTGCGGTTTTGGCTGCTCCTTTTCCGGCTCTTTTTGCTCCTGTGGGCGGAGCTGCCGCCCGTGCTTGGGGGCGGCCTCTGCCGAATTCATAGGTGCATCGCGTATCCCATCTGGACAGGCTGCCCATTCGGGGAAAGCTGCTTTTCCGCGTCACGCTCGGAAATATGGATTTCTTCACCCGTGGTCTGATTGTCCAGCACCGCGCCGTCGCGGGTCATGCGCTGGGTGAGCTTATCGCGGGGCTTAAATTCTTTCAATGGGGATCACCTCCGATCCGTTCCCGTGCAAGGGAACAAAACTCCGTGTTCAGTTCAATGCCGATGTAATGCCTGCCGTGCCGCTTCGCCGCAAGCCCCGTTGTGCCGCTGCCCATAAACGGGTCAAGGACAATGCCACCCTTGGGACAGCCCGCCAGAATACAGGTTTCCGCCAGCAGGGGCGGATAGGCGGCAAAATGCCCGCCCTTGTAAGGCACGGTGTTGATAAACCACACATCGCGCTTTGCCCGGACGGGTGAGATCATGTCGTCGGTGATACTGCCTTTTTCCCTCGGCTTATTGATATTCTGCGTCTGCGGCTGTCCCGGAACGGGAGCGGAATACTTGCCCACGCCGCGCCCTGCCTTTTTGCGCAGGGCAGTCGTGGGGGCAATGGGTTCGGCAATGGCAAGCCAGTCATAGAAATAGCGTCTGCTCTTGGTTAGCATGAAAATATGCTCATGGCTGCGGGTGCAGCGGTCTTTGGTACTCTCCGGCATAGGGTTTCCCTTTGCCCAGATCATGTCGTTGCGCAGATACCAGCCGTCGGCGCGGAGCGCAAAAGCCAGCATCCACGGAATACCGATCATGTCCTTTTGCTTGCAGCCCCGCACCGCTTGGCAGAGAGAAATGTTCTGCCCGTTGCGTCCCTGCGGATATTTGGGTCGCGGGTGTCGCCCTTGCTGCCTGTGCCGCAATAGCTGTCTGCGATATTTACCCACAAGTTCCATCCGGGCGCAGCACCCGGCGCACCTCGCGGAATACCGCTGTCAGCCGCGAAATGTATTCCTCCGGCGTAGCTTCCCGCCCGATCTGTGCGTCCATGCCGTAATCCCGCAGCCCATAGTAGGGCGGCGAGGTCACGCAGCAATGAACGCTGCTCTCCGGCAGGGCTTTCAGCATATTCAGACTGTCGCCGCAGAGAATGGTATCAAGCTCCATCGTCATACGCCGTTCACCTCGCTCGGCTTGGTGGACATGATGCGGTAAAGCTCGGTGTCCCGTGGGAACTTATCTGCAAAGGGCAGGATCACATTTTCAAAGAACAGCAGCCCTTCGCCGGGGGGGGAGTTGGTAACGAACTTTAGCTGCTCCGGCGAGATATTCAGACGTTCAGCAAGAATTTTGCGGTCGCCTGCCGCTTGGTTGAGCATACAGATGAAGTCTGAATTTTCCAGAATATTTTCGATTTCCGGGCTGGACAGCAGATCCTTGACGTTTTGCGTCGCACCTGTTGGCACACCGCCCCATTTTCTGAAACGCTTCCAGATCTCCGCGCTGTATGCTGCGGTTTGCGGCTCTTTTCAGAAGCAAGTGAAATTCGTCTGCGTAGTACCACGTCGATACGCCTGTGTTGCGGTTGCGGGTGACGCGATTCCAAACCTGATCCTGAATCACCAGCATACCCGGCTTTTTCAGGTTCTTCGGCAGTTCCTTGATGTCAAAACAGACAAAGCGGTTGTCAATGTCAACCGTCGTTTGGTTGTTGAAGAAATTGAGCGATCCCGACACATACAGATCAAGTGCCTGTGCCACACGGTCGGCTTCCGGCAAATGCTGCGCTGTCAGCGCGGCGTGGAGGTCGGAGAGGATCGGCATATTCTCTGGGCGCGGGTCTGCAAAGTAGGGCTGATAGATACGCTGCACAGCGCGGTCAATTACGGTGCGTTCGATGGCTTCCAGCCCGGTCTTGCCGCCCATAATCAGCTCACAGAGGGACAGCACAAAATCGGATTTGAGCGCCAGCGGGTTTTCGTCCTCGGAATAGTTCAGGTTGATGTCCAGCGGATTCAGGTAATCGCGGCTGGTGGGAGAGAGCTTGATAATCTGCCCATGCAGCAGCTTTACCAGCGGCGCATACTCGCCCTCCGGGTCACATACCAGCACATGATCGTGAGTTTTCAGCAGCACACCGATCATTTCCCGCTTGCAGGAGAATGACTTGCCGCCGCCCGGTGTGCCGAATACAAGGCCGTTGGGCGAACGTGCATTTTTGCGGTCAAGCATAATCATGTTGCCGGACTTGGCGTTTAGCCCGTAGTAGAGGGAATCGCCGCCTTGAAATAGCTCCTGCGTCACAAAGGGAACGATGATTGCCACGGCCGAGGTCGTCATGCCCCGCGTGATATGGATTTGATTTTCCCCCAGCGGCAGCGAGGACACAAGGCCGCGCTCCTGCTGGAAGTCCAGCCGCGTCAGGGTGCAGTTGTGCTTTTGCGCTACGCCTGCTGTACGGAATACCTCGTTTTCCAGCTTGCGCTTGGTGTCGCCGTAATTCAGGACAAGAAACGTCAGCAGAAAATACCGCTCGTTGCGGCTTTGGAGATCTTGCAGCAGCTTTTTCGCCGCACCGCCGTAGGTAGCAAGGTCGGACGGCAGAATATCCATATCGTAGCCGTCCCGGACAGCCTTTTTCTGCTCCTGAATCTTCATTGCATCAAGGTCTGTGATTTTCCGCTTCACCATTTTTACGGCTTCTGTCTGCTCCAATGCCTGAATATGGACATTGACGACAAGGCTACTGTCCGTATCAAGAAAATCGGTCAGTATGCGGTCGGTCAGCTCCGGCGTAATGATCTGCAAAAAACTTGCAGCGCAGAGCTTGCCGCCCATCTGGAACATACGGCTATTCTTGAACGCAAAGGAGGATGGCGCGATAAAGTCCTTGGTGGAAAGCCCGCCAGCGGCAAGCCACTTCCAGTCAAAGTTGAAGCGTTCTCCATCCGGGTGCATGATGCCGTGCAGCACCTCTAAACGCTCCTTGCCGTCCAGCACACGGGACACCGCACCCATGATTTTGAAGTAGCCCTGAATATCCAGCGAGATACGCGACAGCCTTGCCCGTGCCGCCTTGAGGTTATCGGCTTCAATGGTATAGGTAATGTATTTGGTTTTCACGCTGCCGTTGTTGCCGCGGGCAAGCTGCCGCTTGAGAATGTCCGTCTGCTCCTGCCGGATCGGGTCTAAACCGTCATTGCAGGGCGGCATTTCAAAGCTCCGAGCAAGCTGCTCCCGGTCGGACTTACGGTTGGGATAGGTGAACTGCACATGGATGGAAGAATCCAAATAGTTATACAGATCGCAGAGATATTCAAAAATAGCCGTCTGATCGTCAGGCTGCGCAAGCAAATAGTTGATGTCAAAAAACTCAATGCTCTGTGAATAGCGCCTGTTTCCGAGATAGCAGATGCCGTCCGGGTACATGATCTGATAGGGTATCGTGTCCTGCGCGGTATGGGGCTTGCCGTCACCGCGATATTTACGAATGACGGCTTCAATCTGTTTTCTTTCGGCGCGGGTGAGCTTGGGCTTGTCCGCCATGCTTTTTGCTTCCGCGCTGTCTGCTCTTTTCGACAATCGCCTTTACCTCCTGTTCCATTTGATATTGACACACAAGGGCGTCGTATGCGTTGACGGTCTGATAGGGGCGCTCCTTGGGGCGCAGAAAGCAGCTTTCTATGATCTGCCGCCCCACCACTTCAAGGGGCTGCCCGTTCTTCTCATACACCCCAAACAGAAAACCGGGGAGCATGACAACGATCATCACCATTGCCGCAGCCGTCGTCCCGATGCCGCCTTTGAGCAAAAAGAAAAGCGGCACTCCCATGAGCGCCGCCAGCCCAAAACAAATAAGCTGTCGCTTTGTCAAATTGAAAAGCACCTTGGATTTGATTTTCGTCAAATCCTTTGGCACGTTCACATAGGCCATGCGCTAACTCCTTTCCGCAAGTGTAATATCGCTTGCAATTTCATTGCCCCATGCGTCCCAGCCCGGCGTTTTCTGTCGGGCAAACAGCTCAATACGGGGCAAATCCCCCATAAGGGCAACGATCTTTTTCCGCGCAGCATCCGGCTTTTTGCTGTGCTGCTCTATGGGGCTGATAAGAAACTGATGTACACCCGCCGACTGCCGCTTGGGTTTGCCCTTGGTCGCCAGCAGACAGATTTCCGCGTTGCTGCGCGTCCAATAGCCCATACCGTAAAACCAGGACGGGCTTTTCCGGTTACGTTTGAGCCAGACGAACGCCACGGTTTTATACCGAAAGTCCCATGCGCGGATCAGATGCAGAGCTTCGGGAAGCTGCGGAAAGGTCGCCCAGAGAAACAGGGCGCAGTCCTTCGCCGCCAACTCCGGCACGGGCAGGGCGCACAGCTCGTCAATGCTCATGGTGGGATAGTGATTTTCTGCCGCGCCCTGCACCTTCCGCTGCTCATAGCGCCACGGTGGGTCTGCGTAAATGATGTTGTACGTTCTGATAGGCAAGCCCTCCGTCAATGGGCGCTGAACACGGCCTTTGCCATACTGCCCGTTTTGAACAGGCAGAAACACAGCAGCACCGTATAGCCCATTGCCAGCCAGATTGCGCCGGACACGTCGCCCGTCGCGGAAATGCTCTGGATCAAGACCGAGTAGATGCCCACGACCACCATAATCAAGAACGCCTGAAAGCCCAGCGCCAGCAGAGATTTCAGATAATTTTGCCCGACATTGCGCCATTCTCCGTTTGTCATGGTAGCAAGCGGGATGGGTCCCAACGAGGTCACAAGATATATTTCAATCATTCTCCCGTAGACCACCAGCATAATGCAGATGGAAAGAATGTTCATCGTCAGCCCGACAAACAGAGATTGAAACCACAGTCCAATCAGTCCGCCAAGGCTCATAGCTTCCAGCGACGTTTGCAGATCACCCACAATGGAATCTATGTCAATGCTGGTATTGCCGATTATCACGCCTGCGCTCTGATTGACGACCTGCTGCGCTGCATCAAAAACGCCCATGACAATATTCCAAGTGTTCGTGACAATCAGAACAGCCGCGTAAGTTTTGAACACCCATTTGAAGAACATAAAGGTGTCAATGTCGTGCAGATTATTTTTCTCTGTCACCATCTGGATCAGCTCGTAGGTCATTACAAATGCGAGAATTGCACCCGCAATCGGGATAATGACGGATTCGGACAGGTTGCGGATCATATTGAAAATGCCGGAGTTCCAGCCCTGAGGCGTCGCTCCGACATCAGCGGCAATTTCACCCACCTTTGTATTCACTGTATCGAACAGCCCCGACAGGTTGCCGATGATTCCGTCGATCAGAACGCCCTTAAA
>VOFG01001851.1_pt1 | contig 60564 bp, 72 predicted proteins | sample 5384171 | NCBI WGS metagenome assembly VOFG01 (sample SAMN12384726, study PRJNA508395) | human gut metagenome | isolation source: healthy gut F | host: Homo sapiens
CTCCACGGCGCGTATGCCGTCGTAAAGCAGTTCCCGAATATCCGTTTCGAAAGGGTAAGCCGCTGCCGCCCCATATCGATTTTCGAAATGTCCAAGAGTTCTTCCACCAGCTCCGCCATGCGGTCGCTTTCTTCCAGGATCACGTCCGCCGCGTCGCCCGCATCCATTACGCCTGCCTGTATGCCTCCGCATAGCCCTGTATCGCCATCAGCGGCGTTTTCAGCTCGTGGGAGGCATTCTGGAAGAAGGTTTGCTGCCGCTCCGCCTCCTTTTCAATATCTCTGCCGAAACGGAACCAGACGATATGCGTCCCTGTTCCAACCGCTTGATTGATTGGCATTATCCAGCTCTAAAAATACGATGCTTGGCGTAAGGAAGTGCTCCTCCGCATCGTTCCATTCATCGTCGGTATAGGGGATGGTGCGGTTCTGGTACTGTGCCTCGCTGATGAGCGCCTTTTTGCCTCACGCACAAAGTGTGCAGGTATAATGAGGTTCACCGCCAGCATAAACAGTGCAAAGAGCAGCAGAGCCGAGCCGAGAATCAAATACACGATCCGCAGTTTGATGTGTTTCATGTACACTCCGCTCCCTTCAGCTTATAGCCAAAGCCCCAGATGGTGCTTACGCTGACGGTGCTGCCCGCTTGCGTCAGCTTTTTCCGGATACGGCGCAGGGTTTCGTCGGTCACGCGGGTCTCCACCTCCGAGTCGAAGCCCCACACCGCGCTGAGCAGCTCCTCGCGGGAATAGGCCTTTTCCGGCTGCTTCATCATATAGCTGAGCAGCCGCAGCTCGGTCTGGGTCAGCGCCACGATCGTACTTCCGCAAAAGACGGTGTTTTCCGTAGCGGAATAGCGGATATCCCCGTAATGCAGCTCATCCTCCGCCGCCGCTGTTTTTCCTCGATCCATCTCCACACGGCGCAGCAGCGCCTTCACCTTCATCAGTAATATCGTTGGACGAAAGGGCTTGGTGAGATAATCGTCGCTGCCTTGACTGATGCCCATGACGTAGTCCAGCTCGCTGTCCTTGGCCGTGAGCAGGATGATGGGAATATCAGAAACAGAGCGAAGCTCCCGGCACACGGCAAGTCCGTCCGTGCCGGGCATCATAATGTCCAGTATCACCAGCTCCGCGGGCTCCTGACGAAACGCCTCCAGCAGCGCGTCGCCGCTTTCAAAGGAGCGCACGGTATATCCGTCGCTTGCGAGGAAGCTATGGAGCAGCTCCCGGATGCTCTTTTCATCGTCCGCCAAGTAGATGGAATGTCCCATGGTGACCTCCTTGAAAGCAGCGCCAAATGCTGCGCGTGGGCGCAGCATCGGCAGGATGTTGATTTTATACTATCAGAATATCGCCCTTCCGTCAAAGGGGCAGATGCCGCTTTCGCAACCGGTGTTGCCCCAGATGGAATTGTACAGCTCGCACAGCCGGCTGTCGATCTCCGTAAGACGGGTGTAGTCAGCGATCAGCGCGTCCTTTTCCGCGTCGGTCAGGAAGCTCAGGCTGCGGATGAAGGCTGCCTCATCGTAGTTGTCGAAGTCGTAGTCGTCCGGCAGATCGAAGTATGCTTCATCTACCTTGTCCCACAGGTCGGCGTGCTTTTCACAGACGCGGTCATACTCCTGTTCCAGGGTGTCGATCTCATCCAGCACCTTGGGGTCTGCCTTTTCCAGTGCCTTTTCATAGAGCGGCATATTGTCGCAGTCGGGCAGCTGAGCGTACAGTGCCTCCATCTCAGCGTCAAGGCTGTTCAGCTCCTTGATGTCCGCCAGAAGCGTTTCCTTCTCCGCTTCCGTCAGAGCGTTGGTGCTGCGGATAAACGCAGCTTCGTCAAAGTTTGTGAAGTCATAGTCATCAGGCAGGGCGTTGCAGATTTCGTCCAGCTTTTCCCACAGCACCGCGTTTCTCTGGAAGATGGCGTCGCTCTTCTCTTCCACCGCCTCGATCTGCTCCCAGATGGCGTCCTCGTTCTCGGTCGCGATGGCAGTTGCAGGCTCTGCCGTGTCAGGCGCAGCCGCCAAAGCTGCGGTCGATGCGCCGATGGCAGATACCATCAATGCCAGTGCCAGCATAAAGCTCCAAACAGTTTTCTTTTTCATGGTATGTTACGCTCCTTTTTTATTGTTTGGTTGTGTATCAACCATGTCCGTAGCATACCAGGGATCGTCTTGGATTTCCCCCGCGAAAGTGCAGGGAAAGTGTCACAAAAGTGCAACGAGACCAGCTCGGAAAATGAACGAAAGCCCGCTCCACGCCTCAAGGGCAGAAACGGGCGGACGTTCTTATTCTGATTTCACTTCGCGCGTCAAGATGGACCTCATTCATATATTTCCCGGTCCGTTTGCAAAGGCAAGCCATTTTGCGCCGTAAAAAATCAAAGTAGAAGCGCTGCCCCACCTCGTTTTCCACAAAGCGCCTTTTAATATGATACCAGCCGCGAAGCTCATCTCGCAGGGCGGCGTCCATGGAGATTGGCTCTACCCATACGCAGTCGTACCCGGTAAGCTCGTCCCTTCTCAACGGCATGGATACTGCCGCGCCGAGTGTTGCAAAGGCCGGAGGCAGAACATACACTTCGGCTGCATCTGCCAGCGACAGACGCATCCCGCTTGCGAAGAGAAGCTCTCCTTCTATCGCATTCACCATTGCCCAGCCATATCGGCTTGAGAAGACGGGTGTATCATGAAAAGCCGGCAGAGCTTCCTCCATCCAATAATCTGTACTCTTAAATCGTATTATCTTACCCTCACTCTTTTTTTGCCAGATAGAATATGCTATAATGCCTTTGCGACACAACTAAATATCCACCTGTTTCGCATCCTCACAGGCGGCGGCGTTGTGCGCCTTTCGGCGTGCTTCTTCGCTCGCATACGATTTTATTGAAGGGAGAAGGATTACCGTGCATGATTTTATCGGAACCATTTTTATATCTTTCGAAATGCGATTCCCTCGCTCTGATTGGCTTGGCGGCAGGTGCAGTGATTTTGTTATGCTGGATCTGAAGTGCCGCCGAGAAGGAAAATGTTTTCCGAAAGGGCAAGCTGTCGCCTTTCTCCTTCTGTTGTGCTACTTGGGCGGGCTTGCTGCCATCACTTTAATGAACCGTATGGATGGTATGCGAATGGGCGTCCAGTTCCTTCCTTTTTTGGCGTTTTGGGAGGCGTGGAATAACTTTACCCCTGCAAATTTGGCTAAACCCTTTGCTGAACATCGCCATGTTCCTTCCACTGGGCGTACTGCTTCCTCTTGCGGTAAAGCATTTCCGACGGTGGTTTTGGATGCTGACCGCCGGGGTCGGCACATCTCTTATGATCGAGCTGCTTCAGTATGTCCTTGGTCGTGGACAGGCCGATGTAGACGATCTCATATGCAATGTTTTGGGGGCTATGCTGGGGTACTGCTTTTGTATGCTGTTCGTCAGCTTGGTGAGAAAACAATGGAAAACCGCCGGAGCCTATGTTATTTTTCCCGTTCTGTCCATCGCTGCTCTGGCCGGTGTGTTCCTCACCTATCATTTCCAGCCCTACGGCAACCTTGCGGACGGTCCGATCTACAACGCGAAGACCAAGGAAATCGAATGGGTGCAGGAATGTTCTTTGTCCAATGAGCCCGGACCGTCCGGAGTGTACCGGACGGAGCCGTTCACAAGGAAGGACTGCGATGCCTTTGCGTCAGAATTTGTTGGGCGACAGGGGCGGAAATTCGATTCGGTACTCCCGATGTAGATTACTATGACAGCAGAGCTTTCTACTCTGACCACCGCACCTATGCCCTGTGGGTGTGTTACAATGATCACTCCTACGAGTACACGGATTATCGCGTGGACAGTAAACTACGATACAGCGGAAAGGGCGGAGCGATCACAGAGGACGACCTTCGTGCCGCTCTGGATAAGTTGGGTATCGAGATCCCCGATGCGGCCAGTTTTGTCGCCGTGGACGAGAGCGCGGGAAGGTACGCTTTTCGGGCAGAATGTGTAGTAGAGGACGATGTGCTTACCAATGGCGAATTGGTCTGCTGGGTGGCAGAGGGCGGTATCCTCTACAAGGTAGACAACCATCTTTCTGTCAGCACCCTTCATGGAAATGCTGCAGTTATCTCTTCCCAAGAGGCGTATGAGCGCCTTTGTGCTGGGCAGTTCTCTTGGCGTGATGTGCCCATGTTCAACTATTTGTCCCCACGGCAAGTGCGAGTCACTGACTGTAAGCTCGAATATATGACCGACAGCAAAGGGATTCCACCAGCCCGTTTACTTGTTCACCCTCTCAGATGAAAATGATGCCGCACTGCGGGGCGGTACCGGTTGGACCACTTTCGTTCCAGCTTTAGCCGGATAGCAGATTCGGCGAGAGTCGTGGATCATCAAAGTCTGCATACCGCCGCGCTTTGGACAAGCTACGCCTGACGCTCATGGAGAGCGGCATGGTGCATACCGTGACCTTGAAACAGGTGAAATGCACGAAAAAGAACAAAAAATAGCCGCCGCTGCCTACCTGTATCAGGCAGACAACGACGGCGGATGGGGTGAGCTGCGGTTTGATTTTGAGAATGGCACAACGGAGATCGCAAAACTTGCAGATTGGGATACGACAAAAGTCCAACATCTTTGCAAAGACGGCGATTCGGCACATACCAGAGCTTACCGGAGGCAAAGCCGCCAAATGAGGTTGTGGTGATGTTTGATCAAGCAATGTGATCCAAAATTTATAATTATTATTCAAGCAATCGCTTGATTTATTTTGTGAAGTCTGATATCTTATTATAAGAAACACTGGATAATGCACAGAAATGGGGGGGATTGTGTTTTGAGGGAAGAAAAGAAAGCTGAAAAGAGACAGGAGCTTGTAGGCGTCTGCCTTGGCTGCTTTGTCGAAAAGGGGCTGACCGTTGCCACGACAAAGGACCTCTGTAAGGCGGCAAAGCTGCAAAACGGCGGCATCTACTATTACTTCTCCACCAAAGAGGAAATCGTTCTTGCCTGCGCCGAAGAAGCGATCAGTCAAATTGAAAAAGGCGCGTTTGCCATCGTGCTTGAAGATATTCGTGACATCAAAAGCATGATGGGTCATCTTTGTGAGCTGGCGGATAAAATGTCGCCTACCATGCGCTTTCTGGTCAGCGTATGTGTGTCGCACGAATACGGAGAAAAAGTAAAGCCTTCCCTTGTGCGGCTTGCGGCAAGATACCCTTATTACACGGCAGGATTGCGGAAATCCTCGGCTGCACCGACGAAGATGTTGCGCCGTTCGTTCATCTGTCGATCCTCGCCATCAACAATTATATGATCTTTGCCGAGCGAGCGCTGTTTGACCCACAAATCGAAGCGGTCAAAAAAAGAGCTTTTAAGGCTTGCGGAAAGAAAGGGGCGGAATAATCGATAGTTTACCATAAAGAGAAAATCACAAATGACTTCATAGTTAATCCATACGCACAAACCCTTTCGAGGAGATGACCAAAACAGAAGAGAATCATAGGAGGACAACATGAAAAAGATATTTGCAATTCTACTATCGCTGCTTACGCTGCTTTCCTGCGGGCTTCTTTCCGCCTGCTCTGCCAAAAAACGCAGCCGGATACACCGGATACTGAAACCGTGTGGGAAACGGTCAGCGAGGCATACATCTATGCGTTTCCGCTGGTGCTGACCGACGCAACCAAAAACATTATCGACCAATACGGACGGGACCATGACTGGCCGTGCGCCCATCAATCAGTTCAACCATGCAAAAAAAGCTGGCGGACGCCTCTTTCCGCACCGTCGTGACGCCGAACGTCGATACCGTCTACTCTCAGGCGTGGCTTGACATCCGTGAAGAGCCTATGATCTTCGTTCTGCCGGAAACGGATCGCTTCTGCAATGTGCAGCTTTTGGATGCATGGACGAACACCGCCGCCGTGCTGGACAAGGCGGGTGCTTATGCCATCGCGCTTCCCGACTGGGAGGGCGAGCTGCCCGACGGTGTGACACGCGTGGACGTGCCCACCGCAACGATGTGGTCGATCACCCGCACGGTGCTGTCCGGGAACGAGGATCTGCCCAATGTCTATGCCATTCAGGAGCAGATGCAGCTCCTGCCTCTTTCGGCTTATGTACAGGGAGGCGAGTATACCGCACCGCAGGGATCTTATAAAGAGGAAAATGACTTTGTTCCCGTGAACAAGGTGCTTTCCATGACGCCAGCAGAGTTTTTCAATACGGCGAACGCTCTGATGCAGGTCAACCCGCCCGCCGATGCGGATGAGGAACTGCTGAAGAAGCTCTCCGTCATCAATGTGGGCGCGGGCAAGACCTTCGACGCCGCCCTCCTGGGCGAAGGAGCTGCCGAGCGCTGGACGCAGATGCTTCAGGGGCTTCGCGCCACGCTCGCCGCCGACGGCGCGAAGTATGCGCAGAAACTCGGCCAGTGGGTCTATTACGGCAAGCCCATCGGCGACTTCGGCACGGAGTATACCTACCGCGCGATGGTAGCGCTGGTGGGGGCTTGGCGCCAACACCGTGGACGTGGCAATCTATCCCAAGACAGCGGTGGATGAGACCGGCGCAGCGCTGACCGGAGAAAAGAATACGCTCCACTTTGAAACCCTTCCTCCCACGCTGGAAGGCGGCTTCTGGTCCGTGACCGCCTACGGAGAGGATGATTTCCTCATTGACAATTCCATCGACCGCTACTGCATCAACGACCGGTCCGACTTCAAGCTGAATGCGGACGGCACATTGGATATTATCCTGTCCAAGGATGCACCGGAAGACACCTCTAACTGGCTGCCTGTTTCCGACGGGGAATTTCATCTGTTCATGCGGATCTATGTGCCGGATATGACAGCACTGGATAGCTGGCAGCCACCTGTTATCCGCGAACAATAAGGAGATGGAAAAAGAATGGCTATGAAACGTATTGTAGCAATGCTTCTTACATCGGTACTATATCTGCGATGCTGGAGGCCACCAAGGTCAGCTCCAATGGACATCTGTATTTCATCCCGCGGCAGCACATGGACAAAGTGGACACGTTTGAAACGTTCATTGAGCAGCTCAGCGCGATAAACCAGAATGATAACGCTTTGAGCGTCAACAGCTTCTACATCATTGATGACGCCAAGCAGCGCGATAAAATGACGGAGGAGTTTTATTCTGCCGTCAAGAAGGAAATTGCGCTGTATCAGGAGAAAGCCGACTACCTCATCCAGAGCGGCAGCCGCAGCCCCGCCGTTATGGAGCGCTGGGTCAACAAGATTGCCACGCTGGAACAGAAAAAGCAGCACTATGAAGAAATTCTCCGCCGTGAGCTTGACGGCCTCGACGATGACTTTGAAACGCTGCGGCTTTCTGTCGCAGGGAGCTGTCCGTGCGGGCAAACGGTCTGCGATTTCGAAAAGTAGCCTGACATGAATTTTTGATGGACATACGGCAGCCCCGACTCGGAATACCGAGCCGGGGCTTTTTAATTGACTACACGATACCGGCTACGTCGCTGTTGCCGTGTTGTAAAAAGCGCAAGACGCTGGCAATATACAACTCGATCCCGATCGGAATACATCGCTCATCGATGTCAAAGAAACAGCTGTGTCCGATGCGTCGCTTTTCTTCTGGATGCGCACACCCCAGATGGAAGAAGCAACTTGGACGTTCTGCGGCAAAATACGCAAAAATCCTCCACCCCCCAACGATGGCGTCCCGCAGGATCACCTTGTCTGAGCCAAACTGTGCGCACGCTACATTACGAACCAAATCAACCATACGGTCATTGTTGATCAGCGGAGAGTAGCTCGGCTCGACAATCAGCTCTGCTCGTCCACCCATCATGCTTGCAGTCTGCTCACAAATATCGCGGACGCGTTTTCTGGCAAACAGACGTGTTTCCGGCGTAAGTGTTCGAATAATGCCGGATAATTCAACGTAATCAGCAATTTGATTTCGCACAGTTCCGCCGTGAATGGACCCGAAAGAACATACAGCGGAATCGGTAGGACTGATGTTTCGGCTAATCAGCGACTGTACTGCCGTCAGAATCTGTGCCGCGATCAGGATTGCATCCACGCCCTCGTTCGGATGTGCACCGTGACAGGACGTCCCATAGACCTTAAGCGTCAGCATATCAGAAGCTGCATACATTTTTCCGTATTTCAGCCCGATCTGTCCGGCGGACAGATCGCCCGCAACGTGCAGTCAAGCACGGAGTCTACATGTGGACTTTCAAGGCAGCCCTGTGCGATCATGCGCGCTGCGCCGCCAATGGTCTCCTCTGCCGGCTGGAATAAAAGCTTGGCGGAGCCATGCAGGGGATTCGCGCATGGACTGGAGCAGCTTTGCCGTTCCCAAAAAGGATCGCCGTATGCGCGTCGTGACCGCAGGCATGCATCACACCCGCTGTCTTCGAGCAATATGGCGCGTCCGGATGATCTTCCTGTATCGGAAGCGCATCCATGTCCGCCCGCAGCGCAATTACCGGACCGGGGAAAGCTCCTTTAATCAGCCCTACGACGCCACTTTCTGCCACATTCCTCTTGTATGGAATGCCCGCCGCATCTAAATGCTCACATACCAATTCCATCGTCGGAAACTCCTGCTCGGATAGATCCGGATGGGCGTGCAGGTGTCGCCGCAACGCAATGGCCTCTTCCCCGATGTGTTGCTGTGTAATGGCTTCTCGAATATAATTCATAGTTTTCTCCCGTTAAAAACCTGTCAGCACGGCGATTTCGACCAACACCATCTGTACGGCAAACAGGATCAGGAAAAGCTTTCCGAACCATTTCAGCCAGCGGTCATAGTGTACATCACCCAGCCCGCAAATGATCACAATACCGCAGGTTGGCCGATAACAGGTTGCTCAAACCATCGCCGAATTGGAACGTCAGGCAGGCCACCTGACGACTGACGCCCAGCACGTCGGCCAATGGCGCCATGATAGGCATGGTAGCGGCGGCCTGACCGGATCCAGACGGGATCAGGAAGTTGATCAACGTGTGCGCCAACAGCATGAGCTGTGCTGAAATTGCAGAGGGCGCTTTTTCCAGAAGATTTCCAAGCGCATAGATGATGGTGTCCATGATCTGCGCGTGATTCATAATGACAATGATGCCCTTGGCAAGGCCGGTCAGAATGCAGCCCCACAACGCTCCTGATCGGCAAGCATCTCCTGACAATAGTCGTTTGGCGACCACTTATCGATCAGCGCGGCCACGGCAGACATGATAATGAACAATCCGCAGAGTTCTTTATAGCCCCACTTCCAGCGGATCATTCCCATCATCAGGATGACCAATGTGGAAAGCACATCCAGAAGAATCAGCGTATGTCGCCATGTAAATGTGTACGAGTCTAATTGACTGCGTTCAAACGAGTGCGTACACGAATCTCCATAAACCACCAGCTCCGGCTTCCGGCGCACCTTGCGTGCATACAGCATCAGATATGCCACTGCTGCTCCCATCAGCACGACAAAGCAGACTGCGCGGTAACCGATGCCAGAATATAGCTGCACACCGGCAATGGACTGCGCAACGGCTACGGTATACGGGTTCAGCGTCGCGGCCATAAACCCGATATATTCTCCGAGCGCGATCGTGGCAAATCCCGTCATCGCGTCATATCCAAGAGCCATCATCAGTCCGACGATCAACGGGTAGAACCCGTAAAACTCGCTGAGCATTCCAAAGAGAACCTCCCAGGCCAAAGACGAGCATCAGAACAGGGATCAGGATCAGCGAGCGGCTACCGTTTTTTTGCACCACGCGACCGATAAATGCGTGGAAAGCGCCGGTTTTGACAATGACACCGAATGTCGCGGCGCAGGTCATGATCACAAAAATAATGTCCGCCGCGCTGACGCAGCCCTCATACAAAGAAGCAAACAGTCCGAGAAGTCCGGTGGCGGATACTTCAGCTTTGCTGATCTCCTGGTAACTTCCCGCAATTGCGACCTTTCTTGCAGTGCCGTCTATATCTATTGTTTCATAGTCAAACGAACCGGAGGGAACGATCCACGTCAGAATCGCGATCACGACCAATATGAAAAAAAACGACCAGCCATGTATCCGGCAGTTTTCGCTTGCTCGTTGTGCTTTTTGTGCATGAAGGATCTCCTTTCTTTCTGTTGCCGTGCGGCAAATGTCTGGCTTACATGTTCTCAATTATATGACATGGGTGCACGCCAGCAATGCAATATCCTGCCTAAAATATTGCAAATCATGCTCAATGCGCGCACAATTGCTTCTTTTTGGGAACAGGGAATCGCGAGAAAAGGCGTTTCGTATGTCCAATTTCCCAATCAGGCAAGGAGCATACTGAAAAGAAGGCGCATCCGGTCGAACCGGATGCGCCAAAGCAGGGGGGAAACTTGCGTTTTACGGAAGTGAGACAGTCTTGCGGGCTGTTTTGTCATACATGCGGCTGAGGATTGCCGCGACCTCGCTCCGCTTGATGTCGTTCGTCGGATAGAAGGTGCCGTTTTTGTCAGAACCGGTCAGAATGCCCGCGCGGTAGAACGTATAGATCTCCAATGCGTAAGTATCCGTTGTTATGACGTCCGGGATCTTGTTATCCGCGACGGTATTGATCTGCCGGTAGTCGCTTATCGCGCCATAGAAAAATGTGGACAAATTCATTGCGCTTGACGGGGTATTCATCTGCGCAGGCGTATAATCCAGATACATCTTTTCAATGATCCCGTTATCTACCGCGTAGCTGAAATAGCTGCTGCTGTACCAGTGCGGAGAGCCATTGCGCAGTGTGACCTTTCCGTTGTTGTTCAGCATCTGGTGCAGTGCGGCGGACAGCTTGATAGCCTGTGCAACGGTGAGCGTGTCATCCGGCTTATAGAGCGTTCTCGTTACACCGTCGATCAGATCCTTTTCCCATGCGGCGCGGACACTGTCATAATACCAGCTGCTTCTGGAGACATCGGTGAACGGGAAAGGATCTCTTTCCGGAACGCCGGGTTTGGTCGGCACAGACGGCGTGACAGGACCGACTGGCGGCGTATAGTGGCCGGAAACACGGACAGTTTTGCCGCCAAACCAGTCCGTTCCGTTCAGACTGTACTGCACCGTATAGTTGACGGAGCTGCTGCTGTAATTAGCAGGCAGAGTCAGGGTTGCCGTTTGCTCCGCTGCATCGCCACTCGTCGCGCAGTGATCGTGCCAGCCTTGATCTGAATGCCATTTTGCAGGTTCGTGCCGGAGAGCGTGACCGTGATCATGCCGCCGTTGGAGGGAAGCTCCGTGGGCGCTGCGCTATAGTCCGTCACCGACGGCTCAGTGGGCTGTGTGCCGCCGCCCGTGCCGGGAACTGTTGCGGTCAGCTCTCCCGCGAGCGTCGTTCCGTCCAGACTGTAACGGAAGTAGTAGGTCACAGCGTCCGTGCCGGTATTCTTCGTGAGCGTGACTTCCGCACTGCGGGAGACATCCGAGCCTTCCGCATCAACGGAAGTCAGCATAGCCTGGTTTGTGCCCCAATAGAACTTCGTGCCATCCGGCAGATTCGTTCCGGTAAGGATCAGCATTGCCTTGCCGCCCGCAGAGGTCAGCGGCGAGGGATCTGTCGTGAGCCGGAAGTCGGTCACTGTTGGGGTTGGCTCCGCGCCGCCCTTCCGGATCGTCACATTGACCTGTCCGTTGTGCGTGATGGTCAGTGTGTAGATGCCGTTTTCATACGTTTCCGTGTAGAAGTTATCATCGGCGAGTTTTGTACTGCCGCCATTTCTGGTGACAACTGCGGTCGGCCGTTCTCCGGTGTGCAGCGTGATCACCGTGCTCCGGAGATCGCGGTCCTTATCAAGCTTGGGATTGGAAATATGGTATTTCATATAGTCCTGTACATAGTCCTTATGATCGCCGTTCCAGTCGTTCCCGAAGCTTGTCCAGTCCGGATTCTCGCTTTCGCCGGGAACCCAAAGTTCGTCCTTGTCCGTGCGGAAGTTGTTGAGATCGATCTTAATGCTGTCAGCCGTCTCATGCGCAATCAAATAGGTATGTGGCGTCAGAGTAAAGCCCATGCTGGTTGCGAATGTCGCGTCTGTGGGAGTAAGCGTAGCAGACTGGTTCTTGTTTTCATTAAAGAGACTATTCATGATGAGAAGCCGTCTGCCGGTCTGTCCTGCTCCGCCGCCCAGGAGTGTCTCCACAAAGGCGTCGCCTGTGGAAAGCTCTGGATACTGCGCATTCAGAATATTTATCTTATCTGCCAGATCTGCGCTTTTCAGCACCCTGCCGAACGCGGAAGCCTCTGCATCAGACAGTTTACTGGACAGAACGGGCAGTGTGCGGTACCGGCCGCTCGTTTGCAGGAGATTGTTGTCCTGCGCTGTACCGTACAATCCTTCAGCAAAGTTCGTCGGGAGATAGCTGTCCGTATGATAGACGGCTTTGATTTCATCCTTAACCTGCTCGCGCGTTGCCGCGGGATTTGCGATCATATAGCGCATTGTTGGGATGATCGACTCCTTGAGAACCCAGGATGCCTCATCATAGACACCGGTGCAGTAGAAGGGATGCTCGGCGTTGAATACCGTGCCGCCATTGACGTAGGATTGGAGCATATTCATGGCAAACAGCGTTTCAGGGAAGGTATAAACGCGGCGCACGTCTTCATAGGTGGTATCCATGACCGACTCGAAGAGCTTGTGGTAGCGGATTTCGTACCACGCCCACGCATCGGTCAGCGCGCCCCAGTTGTCTGCAAGGCCACTCAGCCATGTGCCAAGCGCGAAGCTGCGCACCGTATTGTAGCCGCTACTGGAGGTGCTCTTAGAGTTGATGACAAGATACTTATGATGCTTCTGCGCAGTCTTAAACAGCGTATCATTCTCAAACCATTTTTCCATCCGGTGGTCTGCATCGTCAATGTCGGTCAGAACCAGATAGATGCCCTTGGAGGAGAAGAGTTCAAGGTATTCTGCTGTCAGCTGTGCGACGGCATCCGTATCTCCATTATGATGGTTTTCGGCAAAGACAACGCCCTTGATGCAGGAATTGTTATCGATCAAATCGTTCAGCCAGTCCATATCGATCAGATTGCGGAACGTGTTGATCGGAACACCGCCGGTCATCAGCGTCAGGTAAAGGTTGATCCCCTTTTCCTGTGCGATCGCAACATGGTACTCATAGAACTTCTGGAGATTCTCCTTATTGCCAGTGCCTCCCCATGCGTGGCCGAGATAGTCGTCGGCATGAAGCTGGATTGCCGTGTAAGGCTTGAGATCCTCTGGGATCAATCTCCATACGCCTTCCATTGTGTTGTGGCCCTGCATCGGAACGCCGGGAATTCCGGAATTATCCCACCATGCCGGATGCTTTGTATTTGCATACAGCGACACAAGCAGCAGCGGATGCTCCGCATCGACCAGCATACGCGGCGTGGTTGCCGGCTCTGTGGAAGTAACGACAATTTCTGCCGTAGCAGACTTGTCGTTCAGCTCAGGAAGCGTAACGTGCAGTCTGGTGCGTCCCGCCATTTTACCGGTGACAGTTTTCTGCGTCTTGCCGTCGCCGGAAAGACCGGCAATTGTGTCGTTTTCCAGTGTAAATCTAAAATCATCGCGGAAAACTACAACACGTTCAGCGTTCATTGCCATTGCAAGAACAGGCTTCGATTCCCCGTCTCCAAGGCGAATGAGACCGCTGGGCTCCAGCGCGACAGAGGAGACGGTTTCATCCAGATTCGTACCGGTGTAATACGCAAAGGCATCGACCTGGACCGGGGCATTGCTCTCCGCCTCCAGGCGAACCGTGTGCTGTTTGTTTTCCAGTCCGTGCAGCTCCAGAATCGTGAACTGATACGGATTTGTGCTGCTGTTTGCATTTCCAATCGCGACCAACACGTCGTCAACATAGATCCATGCGCGACCATAATTGCTGTCCATCTGACCAATCCAACGGAAGCCGGTACCGGTAAAGGTCAGACTTGCAGTAGCGCCGGGAGCGTCATTGGCCTCCTTCGCGCTGCCTTCGTAATGATTTGTGCTGGTTTCATCGACCCAGTTTCCGGTGTACTGGATCTGGCCGCTGTGGCTGTCCACATATACCCAGTTTCCAGCCGTACCGCCAGTTACGGTAAGCGTTGTCTTTTTGGAGCTGCCCGCAGCGGTGGCCGTAATGGTGACGGTTCCTCTGGCTGCGCCGGTCACGGTGCTGCCATCAATGGTGACCTTTCCGTCCGGAGAGGCTGCATAGCTGACAGCCGTGTCTGCGGCGTTGAAGTTCAGCCGTGTCTTTAGCGTCGAAGTTCCACCCACCGTAATGCTTGCCGGATCAGCTTCAACAGACCAGACCCGTGTAGGCACGGTTTCAATCGCCGTTTGATTGACCTCGAATTTCTGAAGATCAATGACATTTTTATCGGCGTTATTCCAGCCTTCCTTCGGCTCAACGCTGATCAGATAGACATCAGGCGCCAAGCCTGTCTTTTCATAGACCTTTGCCGCGCCGGAGCCGCTGCACCATTCAGATCCACCTCACTCGTCTCGACCAAAATGGGCTCGCCGCTCGGATTATGCCGGTAGAGTCTGACAATCGCAGTGCCAAAGTTAGTATCCTTCTGGGCGAAATAGCGGACACCCGTTCCATAGAACACCAGAGATGCCTGTGCGCCCTTGGTATAGGAAGACGGATCCTCCTGATTGAGCTTGTCGACGACCCAGCCTTCCTCAAACTGGATATGCGGAGAAAGCTGATTGCCATTGACGCGCGAAGGAACGGAGACCCAGTTCTCGGCAGGAGCCTGCGCCGGTACAAGATTCGTCAGCGTGAACTCCTGATAGCCGTTGCCGTCAAGTGTAATGGTGTATGTACCGGCAGCAGCGTCGAACGCCGTCTGAATCTGTTTGACTGTCCTGCAAGGCTGCTTGTCAGCGCCAGCGTTGGTTCCTCGCCAAGACCGGAGATTGTGATCGTGGCTTTGCGCCACGTGCTTTCGTCGTGCGCGGTGTTCTGTGCGTAGCTGTCCTTGAGGTAGTTATACATCAGGCGGTTGTTGTCGGAATCCCATGTGGGAGTCGTTCCTTTCACATAGCCTTCCCAGATCGGGTTTTGTCGACCCAGTAGTTATTGAAGCGGAACTGGAGTGTGCCCGCCTGCGCCTCGTCCACAAGAAGCATGGAGTAGGGCTCAAATTCGATATTCGCGCCGAAGCTATTCTGCGTAAGCTGGAACGATACATTCTGCTTGCTGTGCAGCGCACTGTTTTCACGGGTATCGAAGAACCAGTTGCTGTTATAGGTCAGCCAGCTCTTTGTCAGCTCGTCATAGTGCGCATAGCCAGTGCCGTTATAGCGCTGCGGATAGCGGGCGTTGAAATAGTTCTGAATGCCAGATGCTCCGCCGAGCGCCTGAACGTCAGTCATGGTCAGGATGTCCTTGCCTGTCGGGGCCTGCGCCAGCTTGGGCAGAGACGGGATCGTACCGTAGCGACCGGTCGAGTAGGTCATCATGGTCGTTCCGTTGTTTTTTACCCTTGTTGGGGCCGGACGAACCGCTGTCGCCATAAAGCGGGTCAAGCAGGCGGTTGGCGGCATTTGAGCCAAGCTTATTGAGCGTGCCGCCGCTCGATGCGTAGAACACCTTCGTATTCTGCATCACCTGTTCACGGGTCGGGATGGCATAGTCGCGCATGTACTCCATGGCCTTGGCGATGCTGTACTTGTAGTTCGGCGTAAAGTAAGTCTTTGCTCCTCATTGTCGCCGACGGCTTCGGCATGATCGGGATGCTCAAAGGTAAATACTGTTGCGCCTGTGCGCGCCTGCTGCACCATACGCATGGCAAACAGCAATTCCGGCATACTGACCGGGCCACGGCATTCCTCCGGGCCGCCCTGAACGCTGAAGGTATTCGCGCCCCACTGCGGGCCGTATCCCTCAATGAACCACATCCAGGAGTCGATCAGGCTGCCCCAGTTGCCGCACAGACCGTCCAGCCATGCACCAAGGGCGACGCTCTCATGCGAATTGTAGGAAACGTTGCTCCAAGCACTGGTCGTTTTGGCAAGCAGGATGTAGTTTTGAGAATACTTTTTCAGCGTCTGATAAAGCGTTTCGTTGTTCAGGAAGTATTCCAGTGTGCCGCCGTAGTCGCTGACGCCGGAGTCCGTCGGGGCGTCGTTCATGTCACAGTTGATGACATAGCCGCCCCATTTCGCGGCCTGCTTGACAAGCGCATCCATATAGGTGATGCGGCGGTCTCTCGCTGATACCGGCATTGTGGTTTTCCGAGAAGACAACACCCATCATATTCTCATTCTGCTCATAGATGCCGTCCAGCCAGTCCAGATCCAGGAACGCCCCTGTGTGGGAGTTGGAAACCATCAGGAAGAACGGAATGTTGTCTTTCTTCGTCTCGGCAATGCGGCCAAGATACCACTTCTTGTTTGCTTCGCTGCCCTCGACTGTTCCGCTGGCATGGATCAGGATCGCATGATGGATGGTCTTATTGCCTGCTTGGACGGTCGGGCCCTTCCAGCCTGTTTCGTCCGTTCCGGTCAGTGCGGTCCAGAAACCCTGAATGCTCTTGCCGCCCTGCAGCGGGCCTGCAAGACCATTCGCAGGATACCCTTTTCCATCATATTTGTAAAGGCCGTGCAGGAACAGAGGATTATCCTTATCGACCGTCATACGCAGCGCACCCGCCTCCAGCGAACGGATCGTAAGCGCAACAGTCTTCTCTGACTGACCGGCTTTTACCGTGATCGTGACATCACCGGCAGTCAGTGCAGTCACAAGGCCGGTGGCGGTCACAGTTGCCTTATCTGTGTCGCTGCTGGTGTAGGTAACGGTCTTGTCTGTCGCGTTGAAGGGCACAAGCGCCGAGATTTGCAGGGTATCGTCTACCCAGAGCGTTTTCTCAGTGGGAGAAACTCCATAGAGATGGTTACTGATGGTTGCAGACGTGTCATAACGAACCTCGAATTTGTTCAGATCGATGACGCCGCTGTCAAGACCACCGCCGTGCTTGCGCTTAATGGTGATTCTGTGATAGTCTGCCTCAAGCTCTCTCTCGAGAATTTTGTTGTCCATCGCGCCCGGCGCATTGCGATGCAGATCATACGTTTCAGGCGTGCCGTCGTCGATCTGAACCTCTACCTCACCGAAGTTCGTTTCATACTGCGCATAGTAGCGGATGCCAGAGCCATAGAAATACAGCGTCGCGGTCGATCCCTCTGCACCGGCAAAGCGGTTTGGGTGCCTCATAGGTCCATGCGCCGTCAAAGTGAATGTTTGTATCGTCAGATGCCGGAACCGAAACCCATCCGTCTTCGCCGACGGGAGGCGGCGTGTGTGTACCCGGCGTATACGGCGCGCCCAAGGTCGGGAGCGTTTTCGTCAGGAAATTTTCAAACTCCGTGTAGGCAATGCGCCAGTGATTTCCGGGCTGTTCCTTGCCGCCGGGTACCAGACGCTCAGCTTACCGTCCGCATCATAGGTAAAGCTGGAGCGATAAATGAAGTTCTGATCCATTGCCCGCTGCGCGGCGAAAGAATGGGGTTGGGATAAGTCGTCCATAGTTCGCCGTCCGCCGATTTGGCAAAGAACAGATCTGTATGGTTGGAGCCGCCGCCTTTCGGATACGCGCAAATCAACGCCCAGTATTCTCCGCTTCCATCTGCGCCGACGTTCGGGATCCACTGAACGTCCAGATGCCACGGAATCCAGTCGTTTTGCAGCACCAGCGTGGGCTTGAGCGATTTCGCCTCGCCCCATTCTGTACCGTTTGTGGAGCGGCGAAGCTCAACGAAGCCGTTCTGATTGTTCCATCCAGTCGGTGCAACGCCCTGATCGGAGTTGTTCGACCACATCAGCCATGTATTCGCATCACGCCGGACAACGGCAGGCGACTGCATATCGTAGTGATAGGTTGATGTCACCAGATCGGTGTAAGGATTTTCCTGTCCGCGTCCTTTTGTACAGCATAGGTAAAACCACTGCCGCCCTGCGTCGCCGCAACGCGGATGCAGCGCAGAATAGAGGGCTTGAAATTGCTCGTTCCGATTTGACCATAATTCTGCGCATCCTGCTCCCAGACGTAATAGACCCAGAGCTCGTTGCTGACAGGATCGTAGATCACGTCGTTGTCGCAGTTGTGCGTGCCGTCTGGCTCTCTCTCAACTACGCTCAACGGGTTGGGAATTCCCTCCGCCGACCAGATCTTTCCGGCATCTGACGATACAAGGCACGGATTCTCAAACTGCGAATTGCCCTCCTGATTTGGCGTGACTGCCATCCAGAAGCGATGCCCACCCCATGTGCCAAGCGGCGTGCCGCCCGCACCGTTCACCAGCGTGAAGTCCAGCACGTCTGGGTGCGTGACGTTATTGGGTGTCTTGCCCTGATATTCATAGGTCGGGATGGTCAGCACATCGCGGAACTGATAAGGTACGGGAAGCGGATCCTTCTTTTTCCTCAGAGGACCAGACCTCGACCTCGATATAGTGACCGCCCTTTCCCTTGTCATGGCCGTCATTCCAGATGCGGACGTAGCGAGCTGTGAACGGGCCACTGTCAATCTGCACTTCCAGTCCGTTCTGAGCGGCTGTCCAATTTGCGTTATAGACTTCCTTTGTAGTTCCGTCCCGGAAGTCCTCGGTCGTGCTGAGGATGATGCGCAGATCCTTGAGTGTTCTGCCATCCTCCCAGTAATTCCAGAAATTGACCTTGCTGACGGGATATTCGTTGCCAAGGTCGATCTGCGCATAGGACGGGGCGTTCATGTCCTGTGCTTTGTCCTTGCAGACCTCGATATATTTTGCGTTATCTTTAATGCCATCTGTCAGCCAGCTGTTCGGACGGTCACTTCCACCACCCCATTTATTTACAATTACATTACAGTCCGCCGCGACATTATATAGCCTAGTCTCGGGCGCGCCGCCGGTGTGCTCCGTGCCGTAGACCTCAATCTCAAAGTAGTGTGCGCCCTGTCCTGCGCCAGCGGTATGCCCGTTGTTCAGGATACGCACATACTGTGCTTCTGTCGGTGCCGCCAATGTGATAGTATCCCCGGCTACAGTTGCATTCGGAAACTGCTCCTTATCACCAGTACCAAGGCCAAAGAAGTTCTCTTTGTCCGCGTTCCAGATGATGCGGTAGGTGTCAAACGTGCTGCTGTCAGATGCCAGCACGACCAGATTTTTCAGTGCACGGCCGTGATAAACAAACATCTTCATTTCGGTAAGACTGTATTTCTTGCCGAGATCCAGCTGAATCCAATAGGTTGGATTCGCCGGATTCGTTTCATTTTTTCCTGAGTCTGGTCGTTGCCAACAACAAAATACTTGTTGTCATTATGGCTTGTGTCACCATCGACGACCAGTGATGGAGCGCGTCCAGTTCCAACAGCACCTTGATAGGTAACTTCTGTATCTGTTGTGTTTGTCAATTTTTGCGAAGCAGGCGGTTCTTCCGCCAGCACCGGCAGCGCCAGCACCGGCAGCGTCAGCGCCGGCAGCATTCCAAGCAGCATGACAGCCGCCAAAGAAGCGGAAGCAGGCGCCTGCTGAAAAAGCGGGTTCCTTTTATCATTTCATATCCTCCTTACTTATCTGTTTTTCCAAAATGGCTGGTATCCTGTTCCCCATACTAAATGAAATAAAGTTCTAATAACATGGGATTTTTTCACGTCCACTTGTGATTTTTTTGACCACTTTTGTCCTATTTGCATAAACTGCATAAAAACCGCGGGGCGGATTTGGCAAAATAGCGAAAAAGCGGGGAGCCGACTGGCTCCCCCGCTGGTGTATGTCAGGGCGTTTTTTCCGCCGCCGCGCGCTTGCGGCGCTGGGCCTGCGTCAGATATTCCTTGGCGGACATCCCTGTGTATTTTTTGAAAACATGGCTGAAATAGGTGGTGTCCTCGAAGCCGACGCGCTGCGCGACCTCGAATACCTTCAGATTTCCCTCGTCCAGAAGCTGGCGGGCGTACTCGATCTTCTTTCCGGCGATCGTTTCCATGACCGTCCGCCCGGTCTTCTGACGGAAGAAGCGGCTGAGATAGCCGGGGCTGACGTGCACGGCAGCCGCCAGCTCGCTCAGCGTCAGCGCCTCGCAGAAATGCATGTCCATGTAGTTCTGCACGTCCGCCAGAAGATTGCCGCCCTCCGTAGAGAGCAGCGCGAGATACTGACAGACTGCGCGCACAAGCTGCTTCTGGTGGCGGATACAGTCCTGATGGAACTGCAGCTGCTGAAGCTGACGCTTCCACTCCGCCCTGTCCAGATCCACAGCGTCCAGATCTGCGCCGAACGCTTCGAGCGTACTGCGGCAGGTGTGCATGACCATCATCGCCGTCTCCTTGACCTGCGCTTCGGGCGCATGCTGGCGGCGCTGTATGTCAAAAATATGCGCAAGAGCCGTCTCCGCCTGCGGCAGATCGGCGCTTTGAGCGCGTTGCCGAGCGTCGTGAAGTACGCGGCGTATGTTGGTGCGCACTGGGTCTGCACATGCCGGAAAAATGGACCTCCTGCTGATCATAAAAGCGATCCTGCAGTGCGCGGCGTGCCTGCGCAAGCGCGTCCTGCAGCTCGCACAGCGGCCGGCTGTTTTCGCTCACGCCGAGATACAGCGTCTTTCCCAGCAGTTTTCTTGCCGTGGAAACACAGTCGAAGCAGAAGCTGCGAAGCTGTGTGTCGGTGCAGTCCGGAAACACAATATACAGCTCATGCCGCCCCTGCGGGCAGAGATACAGCTGCTCCGGCGGAAGCAGACTGTAAAACAGCTTTTCCAGTCCTGCCCGAAGCATGGGAGACGGGTTCATGGCCTCCGCGCTGCGCAGATCCGCGACTGCGACGGCGTAGCCGGAGGCGGTCAGCCCAAGGGCTGCCGCCTGCTGACGGATCTCCGCCTCATGGTGCAGCGTACCGCTCAGGACTGCGCTGAGCATGGACGAAATGCGGCTTCCAACATCCACATGGAGCAGCCGCTGCTGATCCAGCTTCTGCTTGCATCGTTCGACAGCGGCAACGATGTCATTCATATTTCCCGTTTTTGTAACGTAGTCGCTGACGCCGTACTGGATCGCCTGCTGCGCGTAGGAAAAATCCGCAAAGGCGGTCAGCAGAATGATCTGGATCTGCCGCTGTGCGCCGCAGACCCACCGCGCAAGCTCCAACCCGTCCATGACCGGCATTTTGATGTCGGCGATGATAATGTCCGGCTGATAGTCGAGCACGGCCTGCTTTGCCTGCAGACCGTTTTCGGCAGTGTCGACGATCTGACACCGAGCTTTGCCCAGTCAATCAGTGTGCAAAGACCCTTGCGCATCAGCGCCTCGTCGTCCGCGATCAGAATTTTGTACATGTTGACTGTCCTCCTTAGGAAGCAGGATTGTGACCTTCGTCCCACTGTTTTCAAAGCTGGTGATCCGGATCCCATATTCCGGACCGTAGAGGTGCTTGAGCATCTGATAGACCGTGTTCAGCGCGACTCTGTTGTGGCGGCTTCCGACGGCAGGCAGGTCGAGCGGCAGCTGGATCTGCCCGTTTTGTCCGGCAAAGCCGACGCCGTCGTCCGTGACCACAAGCTCCAGCGTCCCGTTTTCGGTGCAGCCGACGGAGACCCGGACAGTCCCCGGCCCCTCCTTTGGCTCGATGCCGTGTCCGACCGCGTTTTCCACCAGCATCTCAAGCGTGAGCTTCGGAACAAGGCAGGAAAGCAGCGCCTCGTCCGAGACGGACACCTGATAGGATATTTTATTGCCGAACCGCATCTGCTGCAGTTCTATATAAAATTTCGCGTATTGCAGCTCCTGCGCCAGCGGGATCTTGATGTCGCCTCCGCTGGAGAGCCGCGCCTGCGTCAGCCCTGCAAAGTTGCTCGCCATTTTCTGGATGTCCGTATTTCCATCCATCTGCGCCATGAGCGCGATGCTGCACAGGACGTTATACATGAAATGCGGGTTGACCTGACTTTGCAGGAATCGAAGCTCGCTGTCCATGGCGACGAGCTTTTTTCTCATAAACATCGTTGATCAGATGGTCGATCGTGTCCGTCATGGCATTGAACGCTTGACTCATGGTGGAAAATTCCTGACAATCGTATTGCGGGAGCTTGACGCTGAAATTCTGCTGCGCGACCTGCTGGAGCTGGAGCGTCATCTCCTGAAGCGGCCGCAGCCGCCGCATCACAGCGAAGAACATGACCGCTGCGACGGCAAGCAAAAGCAGAACGCAGGCGATCACATACGGCGCGGCGACCTGATACAACAGCCGCAGGATCTGCACCGACGGAACACCGACAGCACAGTGCAGCCCCATGCCGGAGGCTTCGCTGAACAGGAGATACCGGCTTCCGTCAAGCTTTCGCGTATAGCAGGCGTCGTGATCGGCATCGGCCAGCTCGCGCTGCTCCTCCGCGCTCAGCCGCAGCGCGCTCTCCGACAGGACGACCGCGCCGTCCTTGTCAAACAGATACCAGAACGCATCCTGATAGTCGGAGAGTTTGCCCATGATCGACGTGACCGCGGACTGGTTGACAACGAAGATTACCGTGCCGAACGGGTCCGCCCAGCGGTCGTAAACAGTAAAGATAATGTACAGATATGGTTCGCTCGCAGTACACTGTACGTCCGTGCCGCTCTCCTGAAAGGCACGATAGCGCGCCAGATTGTCTTCATTCAGCCGAAGCTGCTCGCTTGAGAGCTGCTCGTGGTAGCTGACCACGTCGAACGAGCCGCGCATATCCATGAAATATGCCATCTCCACAAACGGAAGCCCCGGCGCAACAATATTTTTATCCGAGTAAATATCAACAAGGCTGCGGAACTGTTCCCCTCTGGCATCCGAGGCCTCGCCGGCCATCTGCGGGCTTTTACAGACGCGCAGCAGGATATCCTCCAGCAGCTGCGTCTTTGTGGAGAGGCTCTGGCTGACGGTCTGCATGGCAAATTCGGCCTCACGGTTGACGAACGGGCCCATGACATTGCTGATCAGAAGCACCAGGATCAGCAGGCTGATCAGCAGCGTAACCAGCACCGAGCTGACGCTCAACCAGATCAGCTGTCCGCGAAGCGATGGGGTGCGTATCCAGTTTCTGCATCGTTCCCGCATAAAAATATCCTTGCCTTTCTGCTGTTCTTCCTGCTATGATAGCATAAAAGAACAAAAAGCTGAACAGGGGATGAATCGTGATGATGAAAAAAAGACTGCTTCTGTGTGCGCTGCTTCTGTGCATTCTCCTGACGGCCTGCTCTACAGCAGCGGAAACGGAGCCGGTGTCCATCAGCTTCATGCACGGCTGGGGCGGAAGCGGGGCGGACCATGTCGGCATGCGTGAGCTGTTTGCCGCGTTCGAGGAAGAAAACCCGGATATTCACATTGTCTATGATACCTCGCCGGATCTTGAGATCGTCATGGAAAAGGCGGCAGACCTGCTCGCGGTCGACAAAGCGCCGAGCATCATCAGCACCAACGGCAACGTACAGTATGTTTCAAATGCCAAAAAGAAAGGCGTGGCGCTGGATCTGACGCCATATTTGAAGGAAGACGCGACGTTTGCCTCGGATGTCAGTCCACAGATCCTGCAGGCGCTGCAGGAGCCGGACGGCGCGGTCTATACGCTCCCGGATGCGGTAGAATACATTGGCTACTGGTATAATGCGTCGCTGTTCCGGCAGGCGGGAATTACCGACACCGGAACGCCGGAAGGAACAGTCGTGCCACCGAGAACGTGGGAGGAATTCTGGGCTGCGTGTGACGCACTGGCGCAGATCGCGCCGCAGACCGGCGCTGTGCCGCTGCAGATGCAGGTCAGCCAGATGGGCTTCTTTTAGGCGCGAGACTGGCTGGCGCGTCAGAGCAGGCGCTTGCCTTTATGCAGAAGGAAGCGTCTGTATGCCGCCGGGAGGACGCAGAGCTTGCGGTATCGAGCTCCTGCGCGCGTTGTCCTATGACACGCAGCGCGGAAGCACACCGGATATCCGACAGAATTTCTTTGACGGCAAAAGCGCAATCTGTATTGACGGCGTGTGGGCCAACACAGAGTTTGACCAGACGACGACAAAGCAGGAGATCCGCTATGCCGCGTTTCCCGGCCCCCCTCCGGCGAAATGACCGCGTATGCCAATCCCGCAACCGGCTATGTCATCAGCAGTGACGGCTCCGCAAGGCAGATCGACGCCTGCGTGCGGTTCCTGAAATATATGCTCAGCGAGAAGGTGCAGGAGCAGATCGTCACCAAAACACATCAGGCGCCGAGCAATCCCAAGATCTCCGATGCGTGGATCCACGAGCAGGTGCCGGTTCTGGCCGACGCCGTGCAGGTCTGCAAGCAGGCGGATCGGCAGATCCTGACGCTTTATTCCGTCCTTCCCGCCAAATCAAGCGCCCAGCTGGACCAGCTGCTGGAGGAGCTGCTGCGGGGAAAGGATGTGCAGCGGTCTATTGTTTCCATCATAACAGATTTGCAGCAATAGAGCGGAAACAGGTAAAAATAACGCAAACATATTAAAATATTACATCAAAAGAAGTGCACTGCGCCTCTGAATTGTTGAAATTACACAATTCAGAGGCGCTTTCTTTTTCACCGGAGATCAAAAAAACGCAACGATCAGGCAAAATGCTTTATGGTGTTTTTTTCACCGTCCGGATAGACTGAATATATCGATTCAGCCTGCAAAAGCCATGGCTGACAAATTTAAAACTAAATGGAGGGTACTATGAAAAAGATTCTTGCACTTCTTCTGGCATCGCTTTTGCTCATCGGCCTGTTTGCCGGATGTGCCAAGCAGGAGACTGCGCCTGTCCAGCAGGAGCAGACCACGACAACCGAACCGGCCCCGGCAGAGCAGCCTGCCGAGCAGCCTTCGGAGCAGCCGGAGAACACCGAGCTCCCCACGATCACCTTTGTCCACGGTTACTACCATGATGAGTCCGAATGGGCGGCAGCTGCGCAGATGCGTCAGATCTATCAGGATTTCGCTGATCTGCACAAGGACGAATTCAACTTCGTCGCCGTCGCCGACGAGTCTGGCGCGGAGGGCATCTACAACACAGCGCTCAACGACATCAGCGGCGGCAAGTTCTATGACATCGCCGACTTTGGCGGCTGGAACATCGTTCCCGTCGCAAGCGCGGCCGGTCTGATCCTTGACCTGAAGCCGTATCTGGATGAGGATGCAGGCTTCAAGGCAGGCGCAGGCGTCTGCTACGATCAGAACCTGACTGCGGATGGAAAGATCTACTCTGTTCGTGAGCAGATCGAGGCTGTTGGCTTCTGGTACAACAGCGCTGTTCGCGCAGGCTGGCGCGAAGGTCCCCGCCGACTGGAGCACATGGGCGGACTTTGAGGAAGCAGTCGACAAGCTTGTTGACGCAGGTATTACCCCGTTCGGCCTGAACGCAGGCTGGCCCACCAACATTCTGACGGCTGGCCGTTTCCAGGCGGACGAAGCGACCCGCGCATTCTATGCGCAGGGCGCAGAGGTCGCATCGTTTGACGCTCCCGCGTTCCGTGAGGTCATGACGTTCATGCAGGAGAAGGTTCTGCAGAAGATCGACTCCGCGAACTTTGGACCTGGCGGTGACGACGACGAGCAGTACCGCAATGACTTCTTTGACGGCAAGACCGCTATGCTCTTCAACGGCGTCTGGGATGCCGGCGGAAGCGTAGACTGTGCGGCGGGCGCGGAGAACATCAAGCCTGCCAACTTCCCGACGAACGAATCCGGCAAGCGCGCTTCCCTGATGTCCGGCGGCACGGGCTTTGTGGTATCGAACAGCCTGACCGACGCACAGACCGCAGCCTGCATCGAGTTCATCAAGTATATGACGAGCGAGGAGATCGCCAACAAGATCATCGCGTTCGGCATCGGCATGGCGCCGAACACCAACGTGGACTACGCCACGCTGATGGACAGCGTTGACGCACCCGAAGCAAAACTTCTGGTTTCCGCCTGCCAGCTCTGCATGGCGGCAGACTATCAGGCGCTCGGCCTCGGCAACGAATTCGGCGACTTTGAGGGCGAAATTCAGGCTAAATACGCCGGTCTGAAGGACGGCAGCAAGACAGTTGACGATGTTGTCAGCGAACTTGATGCAGTGATCGCCGCAAACTGATTTCCATGCAAACTGGCGAAGGGGGCGGAACGCCCCCTTCGCTATATCGCAAAGAAAGGATGACGCATCATGAAGGCTGGAACAGCTGAGAAAAAAGCTGCCCGTGCAATGGGAAAGTACCGGAAACGAGGGTTTCTTCTGGCCTTCCTTGCCCCTTGCACGATTCTGTTTCTGATTGTCTACGCATACCCGCTGGTCACGATTTTCCTGACCTCGTTCTGTAAATGGAATTACGAGAATTTCACCGCACCGGAGTTTTTGGGCTGGTCAAACCTGTTTGACAATTATATCAAGCTGTTCCGGTATGACGCAAACTTCAAAATGGCGCTGGTCAACTCGCTCAAGTGGGTCGCGCTGACGCTGCTGATCCAGGTACCGTTTACCATTCTGGTCGCGCTGACGCTGTCCAAGAAAATGCGCGGCTGGAAATTTACCCGCAATATGTTCCTGATCCCCAATATCATTTCGACGGCCGCGATCGGATTGATCTTTCTGAACCTCTACAGTCCTGCGCGCGGCATTGTGACCGAGCTCTGCAACCGGATCTGGCCCGGCTCCGATATCAGCGTGCTGTCGAACTCCAAATACGCCTTCTGGGGCGTGACATTTACCTTCATTCTGTTTGGCGGTTCCAACTGTCTGCTGCTTTTAACGCAGATCTTCTCCATCGATCCCGGCATCTATGAAGCGGCGCACATTGCGGGCGCGTCTGACCGGCAGATCGACTGGTACATTACGCTGCCGCTGCTGCGTCCGATGATCGGGACGATCTCCGTCATGGCGGCGAATTACGGCCTGCTCCTTTACAATGAAATTGCGCTCATCACGTCCGGCGGCCCGGATAACGCCACGTATTCGCTGAGCTACTATATTTATAAAACCTCTCTTGGAAGCACAAAGCTGAATTTTGCGCGCGGAAATACGGCAGGCGTGATCCAGTTCATCCTCGGCATCGTGATCGTCTGCCTGATCAACCGTGCATTCCGCTCGGATACATCGGACTAGGGGGTATCAAACAATGAAACAAAGCAATGGTTCCTCAATTCCTGTAAAAAGTGCTTCGGTATCTTCTGATGGCGTTCGTGCTGCTCATCTCTCTGTACCCCATCGCATGGGTTTTGATCAATTCCTTCAAGCAGACGCCCGGCGGCCTGGGCTTCCCGGAAAAATGGGTGTTCGACGGATATATTACGATCTTCACAAAGCTCAACATCGGACGCTACTTCGCAAACAGCCTGATCGTGACCGTCATTTCCACGGTCTTCAGCGTATTTGTGGTTTCGCTTGCAGCGTATGTATCCGCCCGGATCGAGTTCAGAGGAAAAAATCTTGTGACGCTGATGTTCGCATCAACGCTGTTCATCCCGTCGATCTCCATCAGCTTCCCAATCTACCGGCTGCTCTCCGACCTCGGACTCAAGGATACGCTGACCGGTGTGATCTTTGTCTATGCCAGTCTCGGCATCGCGGTCACGTTCTTCATCCTTCGCAGCTATTTTCTCTCCATTCCAAAGGAAATGGAGGAGGCAGCGATGATGGACGGCTGCGGCTATACCGGCACGTATTTCAGGATCATCGTGCCGATTGCGAAGCCGGGCCTTGCAACAGCCGCGATCATGGCCTTCCTCAACAACTGGAACGAATATTACTTTGCTTCCATTCTGCTGAAATCCAAAAGGAGCATATGACGCTCCCGGCGCTGCTCGGTCAGTTTACGACGGCGTATTCCAAGAATCTGAACGGCATGTTCTCGGCAATCATTGTGATTGTGCTGCCGACGATCATCATCTTCTGCCTGCTGTCCGAAACGTTTGTCAAATCGCTGACTGCGGGCGCTGTGAAAGGACAAACCATATGACAGAAAGAGAAAAACGAGTACAGTGGTTTCAGAATGCGCGTTTTGGTATGTTCCTGCATTGGGGCCTCTATGCCATCCCCGGACGCGGCGAATGGTATATGAGCGAGGCAAAGATCCCCGCAGAGCAATATGAGCAGTATATGCAGGAGTTCACCGCGAAGGCTTATGATCCCCGCGACTGGGCTCGGCGCGCGAAGCGGGCGGGCATGCAGTATGTTGTGCTGACCGCCAAGCATCACGACGGCTTCTGCCTGTTTGATTCCAAGCTGACGGATTATAAGAGCACGAACGCCCCCTGTGGGCGCGATCTTGTGCGGGAGTTTGTGGACGCGGTGCGCGCCGAGGGCCTCCGCGTGGGCCTGTATTACTCCCTGCTCGACTGGCATCACCCGGATTTCCCAAAATACAACGACTGCAATCATCCCATGCGCGGCGATCCCGCCTATCAAGATGAGAAGATCGACTTTGACCGCTACCTTGCCTATATGCACGGACAGATCGAGGAGCTGGTCACGAATTACGGCAGGATCGACATTCTCTGGTTCGATTATTCCTATGGCGAACTGCGCGGCGAGGCATGGAAGGCGACGGAGCTGATGCAGATGGTGCGCCGCCATCAGCCGGACGTCATCGTCGATAACCGTCTGGAAACCAGCGGCGAGGGCTTCGGCAGCCTTGTTACCGAGCAGCCCGCGTATTACGGCGGCGATTTTGTCAGCCCCGAGCAGCTTCTGCCGCCTGAGGGCATCCGCAATGTCCGCGGCGAACGCGTCCCGTGGGAGCTTTGCGCGACCATGAACAACAATTGGGGCTATACGCCCTATGATACGTGCTACAAGCCTGCGTCCATGCTCGTCCGCAAGCTGGTCGAGTGCGTCAGCAAAGGCGGCAATATGATCCTGAACGTCGGCCCGGACGCGAACGGCTGGTTCAATGCTGAAAGCTGCCGCTTGCTGGACGAGATCGGCGCGTGGATGGCAGTAAACAGCGAAAGCATTTATCACTGCGGCAGCGCCGGCGTGCCGAAACCGGACTGGGGCTGGTACACGAAAAAATCAGGGCGCATCTACGCGCATATCCTGGAAAATCCAATCGGCCCGTTGGCGCTGACAGGACTTGACGCAAAGCGCGTCGGCGCGGTGCGTCGGCTGGCGGACGGCAGCGAGGTGCTGCGCGGCGAAAGCTGGATCACGAATGCTTACGAAAACCTTGCATTTGTCACACTTGGCACGATCCCGCATTTTACCTATCTGCTGCCGGACACGACCGATACCGTGCTTGCAATCGAATACAAGGAGGATCCGCAATGAAACCCATAACCGCAATCATTCTGGGCGCCGGTCAGCGCGGCGCGAATGTCTACGGCGGCTACGCGCTGAATTTCCCGAATGAATTGAAAATCGTCGGCGTGGCGGAGCCGCGCGCAGATCGCCGCGCCGCATTTGCACAAGGAGCACGGCATTCCCGAAGGCCGCTGCTTTGCAGGCTGGGAGGACGCGCTCAGACAGGACAAATTCGCAGACTGTGTATTCGTCTGTACACAAGACCGGATGCACTTTCGAGCCGGTCATGCAGGCGCTGGAAAAGGGCTATGACGTGCTGTGCGAAAAGCCGATGAGCTATGACCGCACGGAGCTGATCGCAATGGGCGAAAAGGCGCGGCAGACCGGGCGCGTGCTGTCCATCTGCCATGTACTGCGCTATTCTCCGTTCTTCGTGAAGCTCAAGGAGCTGATCGACAGCGGCGCGATCGGGCAGCTTGTCTCCATCCAGCATATCGAAAGCGTCGGCTACTGGCACATGGCGCACAGCTTTGTGCGCGGAAACTGGAGTCGCAGCGAGGATAGCTGCCCAATGATCCTGGCAAAATGCTGCCACGATACGGACATTCTGACATGGCTGGTCGGAAGCCCGTGCAGGGAAGTCAGCAGCTTCGGCTCGCTTGCGCACTTTAATTCCGCGCACAAGCCGGACGGCGCGACGGAATACTGTCTGGATGGCTGTATGCACAGGGACACCTGTCCCTATTACGCGCCGCGTTTCTATCTGGAGCATCCGAAAGCCATTTCCGATGGATTTGTTTCCGTAGTGAGTCTCGATCCTTCCCATGAAGCGGTTTTGCATGCGCTGCAGCGCGGCCCGTATGGTCGGTGTGTTTATCAGTGCGATAATGATGTCGTGGACAATCAGGTCGTGAACCTGCTCTATGAGAACGGCGTCAGCGTCAGCATGACGATGTGCGCCTTTACAGAGCATTGCGAGCGGATCATCAATGTGATGGGCAGCCGCGGACAAATTCGTGGGAATATGGAATCGTCCACGCTGGAAATCAGTGATTTTGCGACCGGAAACCATACAACGCTGCATGTCCACACGCCATCCGGCGGACACAGTGGCAGCGACGCGGCCATGATGCGCGAATTTTTGCAGACGCTGCGTTCCGGACGCGGCAGCAAAACAAGCGCGGATGCGTCCGTAGAAAGCCACCTGATCGCGCTGGCAGCGGAAGAAAGCCGTCTGCAAAACGGGACAGCGATCCATATGAAGGAATGGAGGACAACGGTATGAGTATTTTGAAAAACGCGCCGCAGCCGGAATTGATTCCGACCTATGATGGGTCAAACCAGTCGACGCATCCGTCCGTACTGCAGTTTGACACGCCGTGGAACGGCTATCGGTTCTGGATGGCAATGACCCCGTATCCGTTTAACTATGACGGGTTGGAGGATCCTCTGTTCTGGCCTCCAATGACACAAAAAACATGGGTCGTTCCGGACGGCCTGACCAATCCGCTGACACCCGCGCCGAAGCCCGGCCATAACTGCGACGTGGAGCTTGTTTACAACAGGGACTGCAACGAGCTGTGGCTTTATTATGTGGAGGCGGACGATATTGTGCAGTCCTGGGTCAAGCTGATGCGCTCAAAGGACGGTGTACACTGGACAAAGCCCGAGATCGTGCTGCATGATCCTGTGCAGAAATACAGCATTCTGTCGCCCTGCGTGCAAAGAATGCAGGATGGAACGTGGCGGATGTGGTACGTCGATACTGGAAATACAGGGTATCAGAATCAAAGCAACAAGGTTCGCACCCGCACATCGGAAGATGGCCTTCACTGGAGCGCAGAGGAAACCTGTGAAGACCTGTCGCAGCCCGGCTACCAGATCTGGCACCTGACCGTCTGGCACGACCCTCGAAACCGACGCGCTGCACGCGATCTATCCTGCGTATCCGAACGGCACAAACTGCGACTACTGCAAGCTGTTTTATGCAGTCAAGCAGGCGGGTCAGCCATGGAAAACGTTCCAAAAGCCTCTGATGGAGCAGGGCAAGGACGGCAGCTGGGATGATTTCTGCCTGTACCGCACGGCATTTCTTCTGGATCACAAAGCCGACCTGCTGCGCGTCTGGTACGGCGGAAAGAAAAAATCCGATGCGTCGTGGGGAATCGGTTACACAGAGGGCCGGTACAGTCAAATTTGCGCTGCGTTGGAGTGATAAAGTCAAAACACACGCGCCGGATTACAAAATCCGGCGCGTACATTTTGTAAAGAGAGGTCAGCATGAGAAAAATAACGCTAGTCATCATGGCTGCCGGAATGGGCAGCCGCTTCAGGGGGGCTCAAACAGATCGAGCCGATTGATCCGGAAGGACATATCATCATCGACTTTTTCCCTGTTTGACGCATGGCGCGCAGGTTTCCGCGATGTGGTGTTCATCATCAAGCGCGAGATGGAAGCGGAGTTCCAGGAGTGCATCGGCGACCGCAAGGAGCGATATTTCCATGTGTCCTACGTCTATCAGGATCTTGACCGCCTGCCGGAGGGCATAGAGGCTCCGGAGGGACGCACAAAGCCGTGGGGCACCGGCCATGCGCTGGCCTGCTGCAAGGGCGTGGTAAACGGTCCGTTTGCCATCATCAATGCGGATGACTTCTACGGGCGCACGGCATTCTCGGAAATCTATGATTTTCTGGCGGCACAGACCGATGAGAGCAAGTATGCCATGGTCGGCTATCGCCTGAAAAATACAGTAACGGAGTTCGGCTCTGTGGCGCGCGGCGTCTGCGAGATCGAAGACGGATGCTGACCGGTGTGACGGAACGCACGAAGATCTTCAAAAAGGGCACGGACGCCGAATACACCGAGGACGGCGAGCATTTCTTCCCGCTGGCGGGCGACACCATCGTGTCGATGAATCTCTGGGGCTTCTCGGCGCGTGTGCTGGATCAGCTCTGGGCGCGCATGGGCGCGTTCCTGACAGAAGCAATGAAGACAAATCCGCTCAAGTGTGAATACTTCCTGCCGTTTGTGGTAAATGAGCAGCTTGCAGACAAGTCCGCAAGCGTGCAGGTGCTGCCGTGCGAGGAAACATGGTACGGCGTGACCTACCGCGAAGATCTGGCATCTGTCAAGGAAGCCGTGGCCAGGATGAAGGCGGAGGGCATTTATACGGAGGAGCTTTGGAAATGAACGAAAACCTGTTTGAAATTCTGCGCGGCTTCCACCTGGACGCGGAGCCTGTTTCCTGCGTGCCGTATGGCTGCGGCCATATCAACGTGACCTATCTGGTCGTGACCGGGAGCGGCCATCGCTATATCCTGCAAAAATCAACAACAATACGTTCCGCGACGTGGCGGGGCTGATGGAAAATATCACTGCCGTCACGGAGTTCCTGCGGACAAAAACAGACGACCCGCGCGGAGTCCTGACGCTTGTAAAAACGCATGACAGCGCAAGCTATCTGCATGCGCAGGAAGAGTACTGGCGCGTGTATGACTTTGTGGAAGATTCGATTTGCCTCCAGCTTCCCGAGACGGACGAGGACTTTTATCAGAGCGCCGTGGGCTTCGGCACATTCCAGCAGCTTCTGACGGATTTCCCGGCGGCGAAGCTGCACGAGACCATCCCGAATTTCCACAATACACCGGACCGTTACCGCGCGCTTCTGGAGACATTGGAGCGCGACCCCATGCACCGGGCAGCGCAGGTTCAGCCAGAAATTGAATTTGCGCTGGCCCGGCAGGCAGAAATGTCGGCCATTCAGAACGCGCTTGCGTCAGGAAAGCTTCCGCTGCGCGTAACACACAACGATACCAAGCTGAATAACGTCCTGCTGGATGCAAAAACACGCAAAGCGCTTTGTGTGATCGATCTGGATACGGTCATGCCCGGCTCCAGCCTGTATGACTTCGGCGATTCCATCCGGTTCGGTGCGGCTACGGCGGCAGAGGATGAAAAGATCTGTCCAAAATGGAGATGAGTCTCGAACGATTCCGCGTTTTCACACGCGGTTATGTCCGCGCCTGTCCCGGCCTGACGGGTAAGGAGCTGGAAGTGCTGCCGATGGGCGCGAAGACCATGACGATGGAGTGCGGCGTCCGCTTCCTGACAGACTATCTGGACGGCGACCATTATTTCGCCGTTCACCGCGACGGGCAGAATCTGGATCGCGCCCGCACGCAGTTCAAGCTGGTGGCGGATATGGAGAAGAAGTGGGACGAAATGCGGAAAATCGTTGAGGAGGAAACAAAATGAATGTTCTTGTGACCGGCGGCGCCGGATATATTGGCAGCCACACCTGTGTGGAGCTGATCGAGGCGGGCCATACGCCGATTGTAATTGACAATCTCAGCAATTCCAACCCTGAAAGCCTGCACCGCGTGGCCGAAATTACCAGCAAGACGGTGGAGTTTATCGAGGGCGACGTGCGTGACGAGGCGCTGCTGGAAAAAATCTTTGCAGAGCATGAGATTTCCTGCGCCATCCACTTCGCGGGCCTCAAGGCCGTGGGCGAATCCGTTGCCAAGCCGATGGACTATTATCAGAACAATCTCGATGCCACCTTGATGCTCTGTAAAGTCATGGAAAAGCACAATGTCAAGCGCATCATCTTTTTCTTCGTCCGCCACGGTCTACTCCGGCGACAACGAGATGCCGCTGCGCGAGACCGCCAAAACCGGAAACTGCACCAATCCCTATGGCTGGACAAAGTACATGGGGAACAGATCCTGCGCGACATCGCAAAAGCGGACCCCGAATGGTCGGTCGTGAACCTGCGCTATTTAACCCTGTGGGGGCGCACGAAAGCGGAAAGATCGGCGAGCATCCGAACGGCATTCCCAACAATCTTATGCCGTATATTTCGCAGACCGCCATCGGCAAGCGCGACCATCTGAACGTGTTCGGCAACGACTATCCCACACCCGATGGAACAGGCGTGCGCGACTACATTCATGTTGTTGATCTGGCAAAGGGTCATGTTGCAGCGATCCAGTATTTGATGACCCACACCGGCGAGGGCGTGTTCAACCTCGGCACCGGTCACGGCTACAGCGTGCTTGACATGGTTCACGCCTTTGAGGTGGCAAACGGTGTCAAGGTACCGTATGAGATCACCGCGCGCCGCCCCGGGGACTTTGCGACCTGCTATGCAGATCCCGCAAAAAGTCTGGAAGTGCTCGGCTGGAAGGCGGAAAAGGATCTCGTCGATATGTGCCGCGACACGTGGAACTGGCAGAAACAAAATCCAAACGGATATGAGCAATAAGGAGCGATCAAAATGCTGCACCTGAATATCATCAAAGTCAAAACACCCGAAGAAATGGGAAAGGCGGCTGCCGACGAATTTGAGGCGGTCATTTGCCGCAAGCCTGCCTGTGTGATGGGACTTGCCACCGGCTCGACGCCGCTGCCGCTCTACCGCGAGCTGATCGCGCGTGAACAGGCTGACAAGCTCGACTTTTCGCGCGTCCGCTCCGCAAACCTCGACGAATACAAGGGTCTTGCACCCGACCACCCGCAGAGCTACCGCCGCTTCATGCAGGAAAACCTGTTTGACCATATCTCCATCAAACCTGAGAACACTATCGTTCCTGACGGCCTTGCTGACGATATCCCTCCATGTGCAGGGCGTATGAGCGCAAGATTGAAGACTGGGGCGGCGTAGATATCCAACTGCTCGGCATTGGCCACGACGGCCACATCGGCTTCAACGAGCCGTGTGACCATTTCCCGGTCATAACGCATGAAGTGAAATTGACGGAAATGACCCGCGAGGCCAACAAGCGCTTCTTCTCGTCCATCGACGAGGTCCCGACCGCAGCCGTCACGATGGGCATCGGCACGGTTATGGCGGCGCGGAAGATCGTCATGGTCATCACGGGCGCGGACAAGGCGGATATCCTCTACAAGGTCTTCTTCGGACCGGTCATGCCGGAGGTTCCGGGCTCCATTCTGCAGTTCCATTCCGACGTGACCCTCATCTGCGACGAAGCTGCGGCAGCCAAAAATGCCGCAAGAAGGGCAGCAATGCAGCATTTAGGCATTGAGAACCCAATCGAAAATTTGACCGTGTCAGAGTATGCGATTATACCATTGCAAATGTCCTTGGAAGAAATGTCACTGCAAACTCAATATTATGAAGTAAAAATACGGCGATTTTGACGTAAAAATACGTCACTGCTGATGTTTACAAAAAGGGAGAAATATGACAAACTAATGGTAACAGATGACGAAATACAAAGAAGAATACGTACACTCAGATCATTTGTTATATGTTCAGCTTGGAGAGAATGTCCGGAAGCTACGAAAGCGGTGCCACCTTACGCAGGATGAATTGGCAGCGCGTATTGGGGCCGATCAAAAACGAGTATCCAGAATTGAACGCGGTGAGGCTCGTCCGAACTTGACGCTTTGCCTTAGACTAGCAAATGCGTTCCATGTATCGGTAGATACGCTGCTGGAGGGCGTTGTGGAATATGAAATGGTGCAAACCTTGCTGAACGACACTTCCGAACAGCTTCTTGCACAAGAATTGTTACAAGTTGTAAAACGATATATCAGAGAAGCAGAAAAATAGCGGTGTTCCGGCGAACACCGCTATTTTTAATCCCCGTAGTTTTCGTCCTGAAGCATACGGATGAATCTAACGACCATCCTCTTTTTGCTGCTCTGTGCAGGACGCGGCTAGATGCGTAAGCTGCACCAACGTCGGATCAGCTTCGGTCAGCTCCGGATAAAATATCTGGTCGGCGGAAAGGCCGAGGCTGCGCAAGAGCAGCTCCAGCGAGTTCATACTCGGCCCCTTTTCTCCCAGCTCAATCGCGGAGATCTGTCGGTCGCTGACTGTACTTTTTTCAGAAAGCTGCTGCCGTGTCAGTCCCTGCGCTTCGCGGTTTTCCCGCAGGATCTTGCCGATCCGCTCGGAAACCGGCTCATGTAGTTCTACCACCGATAGATCACCTCCGTCGACGATATTCTACATGAAATAGCCTCATCAGAAAATGCTCCAATGGTGGTGAAATACATACACTAATAGCACATATAGAGAATACTCCCGTTTCCGCCATATAAAAAACGGCGGAATTGGGAGTCTACCTAGGGAACATAGACACTCCATTTCCGCTGGGAATGGAGTGTTTTATGCGTCAAACGGTGGCATGGAAGCGGCGATGCCGTTTCTTGCGGTGACCAGCCAACCAGCATACTGTAGCGGGGCTTTCAGCCGCAAAAACTGCTGCAGGATGTGACAAGAACCTCGCATACGCGAGATATACACTATCAGATGTAAGAATTAACAGCTATCAGTACATATCTGCTGGAAAAGGCAGATGTACACCGATAGCTGTTTTTTGTATCCATCCCCGCGCGCCTCCGCTTTTGAAATTTTGGCTTTCTCAAAATTTCAAAAGATTGGAGGAATCCGTAATGGGATTCAACTGCGCACAGGAAAAAGCAAAATTTGACCGTGAATGGCTGCGCCTTCGAAAAGAATATACAGATGCCGGTATGAGTGAAGCGGCAATACAGAAGATTTATGAATACGACTGCTACTGCTTCTGTCGTAACCGCGCTTATGAGCGCAGGGCGACACAAATGCCGCCACTGGAAATTGACAGTCCAGACGATGAACGCCGGTCTGCGCTGTTTCGGAAAACGAGGCGCTTTCCACTTCCTTTGATGAAAGCGCCTTTCCAGATCGTTATGCATGGGTTGACACATTGGAAGATGAGCGATTGCTTCGTGCCATTATAAAATTAAACAAAAAGGATTTAGAATTGCTTACCTATGTTACGCTCGAAGGACATGGTCAAGAAGAACTTGCGCGAAGATGGGGGTGTACGCAGGCGGCAGTTGCTATCCGTATGAAAAAAATTAAAAAAATTTTTCAAACGACCTTATAAAAAAGCCGTTCCCGTGGCCTATGCATTGAGGGGACATTTTCAGTCCGCCTTGTGCAGCTTGAAAAGTACATATCCAGCGACTTAAATGACATCAAGCGGATGAGCCTGAAAAGGAACAGCGATACGGAGGATGCGCGAAGACCACCTGTGCAGGAAACTGCATAAAAACGGCCCAATAAGGTGACGAGCGGCACTCATCCATCCAAAAGCAGCTTTGGCAAGCTGCCTCGCAATGATCTCACCTGCGGACAATGGTACTCCTGCCCAGCCACAACGGAACGTAATGGGGGCAGCTCGGAGAGATCCTCGGAGGGGTGCAAGACCCGTGAGCGGTGCCAGCCGCCGTTCAGCCGCTGCCTTGGCTCCGGGAAGAAGCGTCGAACAGGAGCGAGTATCAAAATTTCAAAAGCAGGGGCGGCTCTGCGTTTTACAGAGCCGCCCCGTGGCTAAAGGAGAATCTTATGAATCCAAACATTGATTTTTTAGGCATCTGCCAGCTCTTGAAGGCACTCCGGACGGTTGGTTTCTCTGAGAATGACATCAAGAAGATCGCGCGGCGGATCGCTGTCGAGCTTGGTGCAAATTTCACACTTTATGCTTGATTTTTCTCCGTTTTGGTCATAGCTATTGCGCCACCGGTGTGGTAGTGTGTGTTGCTACAGAGGGAGGTGAGAATATGGCGAAAAAGCAAACCAACGGAAACCTGGCCTTAGAACAACCGCGCGTCATTGTGATCCCAGCGCACGACGAGATCGTAGCGCGAAAGCTGCGTGTCGCAGCATATGCCCGCGTCAGCTCCTCCAGCGAGGATCAACTCAATTCCTATCGTGTTCAAAACCAATATTATTCCGAACTCATCTCCGGCAATCCGGATTGGGAAATGGTCGACATTTATGCCGACGAGGGTATCACCGGCACGTCGGTCGAAAAACGCGAGGATTTCCAGCGCATGATGCGAGACTGCCGCAAAGGAAAAATCGACCGTATTCTGGTCAAAAGCATTTCCAGATTCGCTCGAAATACGAAAGATTGTCTTGCGGCCATCCGGGAACTCAAGGAACTTGGCGTCAGTGTCCAGTTCGAGGAACAGGGCATCGACACCAGCAAGGTGTCCAGTGAGATGGTCACGGCGATCATGGCATCGCTGGCACAAAAGCAGAGTGAGGCCATATCTGGAAACGTCAAATGGGGCGTTCAAAAACGAATGCAGGATGGAACATTCATTCCATCATATCTACCTTATGGCTATGAAGCTGTAGGCAAAAAGATTTGCATAAATGAAGAACAAGCATTCATTGTAAAAAAAGTTTTCTCCGATTTCCTTGCTGGTCGCAGTACCGAGCAAGTTGCCGCAGATTTACGAACCAACAACATTCCATGTAAAATGGGCGTGTGCAATGGGATTCTTCGTCTGTGCGTTACATCCTTCGGAACGAAAAATATACTGGAAATTCCAAATGGCAGAAATATTACACCCCGAATACTTTCCCTTTTCATTGCAAAATCAATACCGGAGAAGTTCAATACTACTGGGCAGAGGGAACACATCCGGCAATTATTTCAGATTTGGAATACCAGTTGGCGCAAAAACTGCTGGAAAACAAATCGAACCGAATCGCCAAAAGGCATAACAAAGCATATCCGCGCCAGAGGGTGTATTGCGGATCGTGTGATTCCGTATTTCGCAGAAAGGAAGTCAATGCAACTGTTTACTGGGTATGCTTAGGCCATGACAGAGGACAGAATTGTGACATCTGCCAAGTACCAGAAGATACGATCAATGCAGCTTTCTGCCGTCTGTACTACAAGCTCAAGCATAACGGCAACCCCATCTTCACACAGATGCTCTCCAATCTCCAAAAGGTCCGCTATAGCCGGATGCTCTGGAGTGAAGACGTGATATCCCTCAACAAGAAAATATCCGATATTCTCAGTCAGGTTCAATTCCTAGCCCAGCTTCAGCAAGCGGGCGGCGTTGATCCTGACACTTTTATCTCATCCAATAATAAACTCAGCGAACAGCTCCGCAGGCTGAAACAGGAAAAAGCAAGGCTTCTTGATACTGACAGCGACGATCTGGCAGACCGTACCCGCGATCTCATGGACGTGCTGGAGGATGGGCCGGATTTTCTCGACAGCTTTGATGCGGAGCTGTTCGATGCGCTTGTGGAAAAAGGTCATCGTAGACAGCAACGAGCGCCTGCGGTTCAAGTTGAAAAACGGCTTGGAGCTGACAGAGCAGATTGAAAGGACAAAGCGGTAATGGGAAATCGGAAGCTGCCGTTTGGCTATCAGATGCGCATGGGCGAGATCGTCCGAAACGAGCCGGAAGCCAAAGCTGTGCAGGATATTTTCCTGCAATACACGCTCGGCGCGTCGCTGAAGGAAATCGCAGAACAGATGAGAAAGACCGGCCCCGTCTATGACGAGGGCAAGAGCTGGAACAAGAACATGATCGCACGAATCTTGGAAAACACCAAGTACACTGGGGCAGACAGCTATCCGAGATTAGTTGACATAAAATTATTTGAAGCAGCCGTCGAGAAGCGCCAGACCAAGCAGCGTCTGCCGGAGCGGACACCCGCACAGAAAGCGCTCAAGCGGGTCTGCTCCAAGCCGTCCACACCGGAAATCGAGCAGCAGGTCATGCACCTGCTCGGCAGACTGGCGGAACAGCCAGAGCGCATCACGCAGCCAGAAAAACAGCCGACACTGATACACAGCACCACGCAAACCGAGCTGGATGACGTTCTAAACACCCAGCCGCTCGACGAGGATGCTGCCAGAAGCCTGATCTGCAAGCTGGCACAAGAACAGTATGATGCCATTGGCAACGAGGAATACGAAACCGAACGCCTGCGGCGGCTGTTCACCGCATTTGAATGCACAGCAGAACTCAACGCGGCGCTGCTGCAAAGCGCCGTCTCCGCCGTCTTGGTGACGCGCCAGACGGTGCGGCTGCAGCTCAAGAACGGACAGATCATTGGAAAGGACGATTTGGTATGACAGACGAAAAGCCGCGCGTCATTATCATTCCACCCAAGCCAGAACTACAGCAAACGACCACGGTCACAACGCAGCTTCGCGTCGCGGCATATTGTCGTGTTTCGACCAAGGAAGAAGAACAGGCCAGCAGCTATGAAGCGCAATGCGAATACTACACCGACAAAATCATGTCCAACAAGGAATGGACAATGGCTGGGATTTTTGCAGATGAAGGCATTACCGGCACGTCCACGAAAAAGCGTACAGAATTCCTGCGGATGATCCGTCAATGCAAGCAGAAAAAGATCGACCTCATACTCACAAAATCCATTCAGCGGTTTGCACGCAATACGCTTGACTGTATCAACTATACGCGCATCCTCCGGCAGCTTGGCATCGGCGTCCTCTTTGAGAAAGAAAATATCAACTCCTTGCCGCCAGACAGCGAATTCATGATCACGATGTACGGCGCGATGGCACAGTCAGAAAGCGAGTCCATCTCCGGCAACATCCGGCGCGGGCGGCAGATGCACGCGAAAGTCGGAACGCTCAAGGTTCCATGCTATCGACTTTATGGATACGAAAAAGACACAGATGGCAAATTCCGCGTCATACCGGAGCAGGCAGAAATCGTGCGCGAACTCTACAAGCGATATGAGAGCGGCGCCAGCCTGCGCAATCTGCAAGATTGGCTGGAGGAAAAACAGATCAAAACAGTTCTTGGGGAATCAAAATGGACAACAACATCCATCAAGAGCATCCTGACAAATGAAAAATACTGCGGCGATGTGCTGCTCCAGAAAACATTCCGGACAGATGTGATCAGCAAGAAGGTCATTAAGAACGTCGGTCAGATGGCGCAATACTATATGCCCGATCACCATGAAGCCATCGTCAGCCGGGAGCAGTACAATGCAGTGAAAGCAGAAATGGCACGTCGGAGCGCCCTGCGCAGCCCATCCAAATCGGCTGTGACAGGACGCTCTTGCTATACGAGCAAATACGCTTTATCGGACAGACTTGTATGCGGCGAATGTGGGACACTCTACCGCCGCTGCACATGGACATCCCTTGACCGAAAATATCCCGTCTGGCGCTGCACCAGCCGCCTGAACTACGGAACAAAATACTGCCACGATTCTCCGACGATCAAGGAAGAACCACTGCAAAATGCAATTCTGGCGGCGATCAACTCAGCCATGAGCAACAAACCGGCCCTGCTCGACCTTATCAAGAATGCGGTTTCTTAGAGCTTCTGCCGGTGCAGGGTCAGACCATGAGCCTTGCCGATATCGAGCGCCGGCTGACGCAGCTCGATGAACGATTCCAGACCTTGCTGGCAGAGGCCATTGATGCCGAAGATATGGAAGCCTGCAATGCGCGGTTCGCAGAAATCCTGGCCGAGCAGACTGCGCTCAAAAAGCAGAAGGAAACGATCCTGCAAAGCAGCGCCGACGCAGACCGCGTCTGCACCCGCATGAAGCAGGCAGAAGAAGCTATAGAGAATACCGCACAGATAATCACAGAATGGAATGAAAACGCCGTCCGACAGATCGTAGAGCGCGTGACCGTCCTCTCTGCCGACGAGGTGCTGGTACGAATCAAGGGCGGTGCAGAGATCAAGCAGCGTATGGAGTAATTCCAATCGAAAAATGAAACAGGATCTGTTCTGCTGTTAAACAGATCCTGTTTTTGTTCCTACAACCATTTATGCGAATCTAAAGTTAGAATTTATTTTTGTCTAATGCTTATTACAGAAGCGGAGTCATATACAACGGAAGAAATACGATGCCGTCTTCCTCTTTGAAATCGCCGGTATGCAAAACATAAGGAATATGAAGCTGCTCGGCATATTTCGTCTTGAATTTTTTCAGAGAGGACAGCGTATAGTTCTTACTCGACTTCACTTCGATGGGAGAGATGTTGTGGCGGTTGCTGATTTGACTCTTGGCGATCAAAAAATCAATTTCCATGCGAGAGGATGCGTCACTGCGAGAGGAATTGGAATAGAAATAGAGCTTATGCCCACTCGCAGTCAGCATTTGCGCGACCATATTCTCCATGACCATGCCCATGTTGACCTCCAGCTTGTCGAGCAGGAGCTTCTTGTAGACTTCGCCAGTAACAATGCCGTTTTCGTCAAAGGCATGGCTGATCAAGAGACCGGTATCGCCCATATAGCATTTCAGCAGCGTCCTGTCCCGGTTCAGATTCAAGCCAAAGGTCGGTTCTGTGGCATTGTAGCAATGATTTACGATCATCGCATCGGAAAGCCAGAACATAGCGTCCTTGTATTCATCGAATCGTGCGCCCTGCTTCAAAGACGAGAGCTTAAAATGTTGATTCTGATTCTTCATCTGCGATGGGATCTCGTCATAAATCGCCTCGACCTTCATCTCGTAGCCTTTCGCATGCTTGCGGATATCATCACGATAGAGGTTCAGGATACGCCGTTTGACCCGGTCTACCTCGTCAAAGTCATTGTGCTTGACAAATGCATTGACAGCCTGCGGCATTCCGCCAACGATCAGGTATTGCCGGAACAGATCCATCGCCTTGCGATGCAGCGCCTGTCCGAGCGGCGCTTTTTTCCTGTAGCAGTCGCGGATAAAATCCATCATCGTGTCGTTCCCGTTTGCCCACAGGAACTCCTCAAAGTCCAGCGGATACATATCTACATGATCTTCCTCGGACGGGATCAGGATATCCTTTACATTTTCACGGATGGAAATAAGTGAGCCTGTCTCAATATAGTCGTAGCGTCCGTCTGCTACGAGGTATTTAATAGCGCTTCTCGCTCTTGGGAAAAGCTGGACCTCATCAAAAATAATCAGAGATTCCCTCTCGTAGAGCTTGACCCCATAATAGGTTGTCAGCTTCATGAAGAAGGTTTTCAGGTCGACAAGGTCGTGTTCAAACATTTCCTTGACCTGCTGATCAACAAGGTTGAAGTCAATCAGAATATAGGATTTGTATTCCGCCTTGGCAAACGCCTCTACGATATAGCTCTTTCCCAACACGCCGTGCGCCCTGCACCAAGAGAGCACTCTCACCGCTTCGCTGTTTCCATTGCAGCAATTCCTGATAGATTTTTCTGCGCATAAAGAACCTCCTGATAAAACTGCCAAAACGAGTTATCTCTATAAGAGAATAACACAAATCAAGAATTTATGCAAGGAAGAAATCGCGCAAATCAAGATTTTTATTTTTCACATTTCTACACAAATCGAGTAAATTGAACATTTCATTTGCCCAGTATTTGAAACACTGTTTGTTACATTTTGTGAATAGCTTTTGTCTGAAACCTATGGACATGATTATAAAACAAGAGAAAGGACGATACAAAGATGACATACCGCGAGATCGGAATTTCAATCCGCAGCGCGTACTCACAGGGCTGGCCGGACGATGCTTCACGGCTTGCATTCCGCACGGAAACGCGGAAGCTGTTCCGTGATGCTGGCTGGCAGGTCGAAGAAATGCCGCTGGACAGCGGCCATTGTGATACGGTGCGAAATGGGAAAGACGCGCTATACCTGCATCCGACCGTGCTCAGCGGCGTCATGCAGGAAGATCACATTCCAGAGCTGCAGCAGCTTTGTCCATGCGCGGCTACGTTCCGCGTTCTTGGTATAGACCTGCACATGGAATGCTTTGAACTGACAGACGAAGAATCCCGCCAGAAGGCTGGAAGAACAAACCGAACGGATCGACAACACCATTCTGGAAGCCTGCCGAACGAAACGGAGAAACCTGTTCCGCACAGGTCCAGTTGCCGCGCGCATCGGACGGCAGTTCGCAATTCGCCGCTTGACGGACTTGGAACGATCTGGTCCGTACATTGCGGAAGGTTATGTTGGAGAGCGGATTGAACAGCTTATTGCTGATGGCCGGCTGATTACCGCACAGACCCGCTACGGTCAGGGGCTGCGGACAGCGACCGAAGCAGAGCTTGAAATGGCAGAAAACGCAGATCCAATGCAGATGCATTTTTAAGAGGTGAGACGATGATTTACGCAACCGGCGATCTTCATGGAAATAGCCTTCGGTTTCAGCCGCAATACTTTCCGGAGCAATCTGAAATGACAAAGGACGATTACATGATCGTCTGCGGCGATTTCGGCTGTGTCTGGAACGGTGACAAGAGTGACGATCCACAGCTCGACCGGTTGGAAGCCTTGCCGTTTACGGTTCTGTTCGTGGACGGCAATCATGAAAACTTCGATGCGCTGAACGAACATCCGTTGGAACAATGGCACGGCGGAAGGGTGCATAAGATCCGTCCGCACGTTATCCGCCTGATGCGCGGACAGGCGTTCGAGCTGCAAGGACACACTTTCTTTACGATGGGCGGCGCGCAGAGCCACGATATTGCAGATGGCATTCTGGACATGGACAGTCCGGATTTTTACGAGAGATATGACAGCTTACGCCGCAATCGTGGGCAGTTCCGTATTGACCACATTTCATGGTGGCGGGAAGAATTGCCGTCCGTCGAGGAATACGCCGAAGCCTGGCAGACGCTGGAGCGGCTGGACTGGAAGGTCGATTACATCATTACGCACTGCGCACCGACAGCGATTCAACAGAAGATCAACGCCGATTTCAAGCCGGACAAACTGACGGACTTCTTGGAAGGAATCCGAAGCCGCAGCCAGTTTCATTACTGGCTGTTCGGGCACTATCACGACAACCGAATTATCGACGAAAAGTACGTCATGCTTTACGAGCAGATGGTACGGGTATTATAAAACAGGGCAGAGAAAGACGCGGTCACGGCGACTGCGCTTTTCTTTGCCCTGTTGGACATTTTGAAGGAGGAACCTATGGTTTTTGAAATTTCGGAATATTATACGGGCGGGAAAATCCGGCTGAAGCCGCGGGTCGAATTATACGACACGCGCGATTACACGGGAACGCAAATGCCAGGACTGGCGATTGTTCTCGACGAAGTGGATCAAAATGAGAACGTAACCGAGCAATACGCCGTCCTTACGGTGTCCTTCGGTGACTTCCTCACCTTGAAAAACTGTGCATTCATTGATGCCAACAACTGCCCGTTTGCGCTGCAGCTGCTTGCCGATGGAATCGCGCAGGATACCGGTTACAGCAAGATCAGCGGCTATTGCGAATATCCCCTGTGGGTGTTCAAGGAGGACTTCCTGAAAGAAATCGGCGGTGAAAAGTACGAACAGTATTCTGAGCAGTTTGATGCCTATATGCGCAGAGAGATGTCCGAGGATGATATGAAAATGGATGAGATGCAGGGCTGGTAGAAATCAAGGAATTCAGGGTAATTCTTTGAAATTAGTCTCTCGACGAAGGTTGACGAATCTGGTATAATTCTTACAGACAAGTCAACCAACAAGCCATCCACATAGCAAATACGGGAGGCATCATAAAATGAGCAGAGAAACAGAAAAGATTCTGAAAGAATTGCAGCATTTCATGGATTCTCATGCAGACGAGATCAAGAGCGAGGACGATGCAAATGCGCTGGCGGAGCAGTTCCTTGCGGAATACGACCAGAAGTGTGCCGCGCAGAAGGATCATGCACCCGAAACAGCCGACGATTATCTGGATCTTGCGGAGCAGGCAACTTCCAAGAAAAAGCACATGGAATATCTCCGCAAGGCGCTGGAGCTGGAGCCGGACAATCTCGACGCGCGGCTGCAGATGATCACCTGCACAACGGAGCATCATCTGGACGAGCAGCGGCTTGCCTTGCAGGAACTGCTGGCGTTGGCGGAGCAGCAGATGAGGAAAGCCGGTGCATTCAAAGAATATAGCGGCCAATTCTGGACAGTGCCGGAAACCAGACCGTATATGCGTGTGCGCTATACATACTTTGACGTGCTGATCTCCTGCGGCATGATGCGTCATGCGATCAGCGAAGGTCAGCGTCTGCTCGAACTGTGCGAAAGCGATGATCTTGGCGTTCGCTATCAGTTAATGCATCTGTACGTTTTTATGGAAGACGAAATGCATGCGCTGGCGCTCCATAAGCAGTTCGATTCCTACGAGGAAACACAGATGCTCCTGCCGCTGGCAGTTTTGTATTACAAGCTGAACCAGTTTGATAAGGCAGAGGATTATATCAAGCGTCTTGCAAAAGCGAACAAGGACGCGAAGAAGTTCCTGCGGGCGGCAGCGCGTGACCAGCTGGACGATTACATGGATGAGATGAGTCCCTACGGCTATCAGCCGTTCACGATGGAAGAGCTGCTGGACGAGCTATTGAAAGCCAGCTATCTGTTTGACTCCGTGCCGTACTTCTTCCCGTGGGCAAGTAAAGTTCTTGCCGCGAAAACAAGTGCAAAAAAGAACGCAGGAAAGCCGAAGCTCCTGCATTAATCCAGAGAGAAGACTATATGATCGCACAAAAGAAGTTCAGAGACAGCATTCATGCCAAAGGAACCGAGATTGCGGTTCTTTCTACCGGCGATAGTAACGACTATATTTTGCTGACAGATATTGCACGGTATCAAAAGCAATGCGCCGGATGACGTGATAAAAAACTGGATGCACAACCGCGATACAATCGAATTTCTCGGTCTATGGGAGCAGCTCAACAATCCGGATTTCAAACCCGTCGAATTCGACGGGTTTAGAACGCAGGCTGGCTCGAATGCTTTTACCATGTCTCCAAGAAAAGGGTCGAAGCGACCGGAGCCATCGGATCGTTTCAAAGACTGGACGCTAGCACTTTTACTGAGCTGTATGTATTCTAAAACTTCAAACAATGAATCTCTAAATTTTGCCTTTTTGATCATGCACCACTTGGGGCTTGATTTACTCGTATGGTTCTTTGGACATAACAAAATTGGGGGAATCACCGGCATTGCCGCCGGTTTTCTTCGTACAATGAAAAAGGGCAGACCATTTTGATGGCCTGCCCTTTTATTGCTGATGACGTCATACCATGGATGGTTTCTTTTGAAGAGAGAACGCTTGATACTTTCCGTTACGCAACTTGTAGCTAGAAATCCACCCTTGTGTTCTGAAATATTCAAGAATAGCGCGGGTGTCTTCGCTTTCGGGGAATTTTGGATTTTGATTTGTTGTACAAACAAGATCGAAATGCTTATCAGGAAGCAGTTCCCGCAGGGATACAAGCTGATTTGGAAGGAGTATTTGTAACATACGGGCATACACCGGTGTGGGAACAGTGCCTTCGGCTTTGCGGCAGCATAAAATTGCTTTGGGTATTCCTGAACTAAATTTAGAAATGCGCGCTGGACAGTGACAGTTTGAATATCGTAATTTACGAGGAACCAGTTGATATCATCCAGGTCAAAACATGTAGTTAACACTTTTACGCGCACAGTAGGCGAACAATCCACACCTGCAATGGAGAGCGTAGAATTCCAATTGTCAAGAATGTGCATAGCTACTTTTCGATTCAGTCTTCCGCTTTCCAGCATACCAATCAACTCGTCAGATTGCAGTTGAATCGTTGCCTGATCGATAAGTTTGGATGTTACAGAGCCGTTGTTCTGCATTAGAAAACGAATTACCTGCTCTGGGTAATAGCGACGAACAAAGTCGAGATTATCTGCGTTGATTTCAATAATGCCAAGGTCAATGACAATTGCAATATATTCATCTGGAAGGTCTCGAATTTCAAAGGCATCATAGGTGATATCAGCAATGGCCTTCAAAACTGTGCGATAGCTATCGGTAGGAAGATTTGTACACTGAATGAGTTTCTTATAGAGACAGTCAGCCTCGTTATCGTCGATATATTCTTCCACATCCGACCGAAGCCAAATGATTTTGCTTGCATTACTCTGAAGCATATTGACAAGATGTTGGTCTAATTGAGCCTTTCCATTGCAAAACGCCTTATAATAAGCAAGAATATTCGAAGACGTCGGGCGAACAGTATTATTGTCAAATAGGGCTGGCCAGAGATTGCGGTTCTCAATGTCAGTGACCATGGCAAGGACGGTATCAAGGCGTTGAATATAGCCTTTCGCTAGGTCCTCTTGTATTTCGGTATGATTCAGCAAGACCGAAACTGCTTTCGCAGAATCAGTAAAACGTTGATCGGACTGTTCGAGAATTACATTGAGATACTCATTGAGAGACGCTTCAATTCTGCAACTTAATGGTTCTTCTGGATGGCGTAGAAGGTGAGTGTAGCTGTTTCCTAAAGCATCACTAGTGGATACGTCAAAAAGGCAGTAAGCCACAGTACCAACATAGTTCTGTTCAGTGCGTATAAGTTTTCTTCATAAACCTTTGCCACGAGAGGTAAATCCTGAGGGCGATAGTCCAATTCGGTGAAGTGGACATCTAAAATGCTAAGCGACTGAATGAGAGACTCAACATCAGGATTATCGATTTGCAAAAAGGTGCTATGTGCAGAGATTGCATTTGTAAGCCATCTGTTCTTGTTTATTTGCTGAAGTACTTCTGGCGTAGAAGTGAGAAGCGTAGTAACTGCATACTTTGACCATTCATTATCGACTGATAGATACCCCGTTTCGGTCCATATGGCAAACCACGAAGGAACAACTTCATTAATAACTGTCACAAGATAGTCCTGATAAGGTGTGTGGCGCCAGAGAGAAATCGGAAATTCGAAAACAGAGTTATCTAACATTTTCCGTTCGTTGATGGAGTCTAGCCAAATTGATAACAGGTGAAATTTTTTCTGCTCTAACAGATAGTTGAAAAGTGAATAGTTTTGGATTTCAGCTAAAGAGAAAGCCGTGTCATCGATCCAGTCTAAAACCGTGGCAGGAGAATCCAATGAATACTCGAGGTCTATATTTGTACGGTTGTTTATAGACAAAATGAAATTCTTATCTCGTACAGACAGACTGCCTGGGTAAAAGAAACTGATGTAGATAGCATAATTTTCATTAATATACCCATGACGAATGAGGTATTTTAAGAGACCGAATTCTTTGCTAGAGGTAATCTGCTCGAACGCTGAACGCGAATCTGAAATCCAGAAAGATTCATCGTCGGGAAGTAAATCCTGTAACCGCTGTGTAGCAAGGATATACAGTTTATGATCAATTTCAATAAGTTGATTGTTTAGAGCCGCATCTTGCTGAGCAAGCATATCCTCAATCACGTGTTTACGCCGTTGATATTCTGGATTTTTCTTCATTTTATCCACAAGAGGATTAACATTAAAGTAATAATTTCTTTGTATCTGAACCACATCTTCTTCAGATTCAGCGGATTCAATGAGTTCCTTCACAAATTCTACACGGCTCAATGAAGCGGGGAGGTATTGACCGTTAAGCATGTATGCATCACTATCGTCAGAGAAAAAGAGCGCATCAAGTTCATCGAGGTTTTGAAGGTGCTCTTTATGAACCAGAGCAATGCGGTTCTGTATTTCTTGACGTTTTGATTCTAGCGCAGTTCGTTGTACAGCAACGAGCGCCTCTCTTTCTGAGATAACACTATACACATATCCAGATGCACAGCGAAGATCTGAAAAATCCTTAGGGTAAAGATTTTTGTAAAGAATAATGGCAAACTGCTGGTTAGGATTGCGCACTAAATCGCTGCCACTTAATAGTGACGAGTAAATTTTGTATTCATTTATGATGTTGTTTATTAGTCGCAAATCGGATAGGTATAAGGAAACTGCTCGCAAGAAGGGTTGCTCAAATTTGCTTTGCTCTGGCAGATCGGATATTCCATTTAGTAGCAGATTGTAGGCGTTATCCGTGGCAACAACAGGGACAACTGGAATGATAAAATCGAAGAACTTACTTCTATCGGAAGAAGTAAAGACATCATCACGGATTAGATATAGAAATTTGGGGCTGGAGAGCTTGCTCCGGGTAGTGTATTTCTTGCACCGTTTTTTTTGAAGAATGGGCAGCAGTGACTCGTTGCTGTTTGCGGAGATATAGCAGATCGCTAATTTCCTTCAGCTTTTCAAATATCTGTGTGACTTCGTATCGATCTAAGTCCTCAAAGACGATAACATCGGCTCCAGAACGCTCGAATAAATAGATAACCTCGTTGAGGTATTTGTCAAAATAGGAATCATCTTGATTCCCGAATATCTCAAACTCAACGATACCTTTAAGACCAATCTTCTTAAAGATTTTCAGTAAACTGTGAGTTTTTAATATCCAGTATAACGAAAAACCTCCCATTAAGAAGCAGACTAAAATCGAAACAAGATGCACAACAGGTTTGGATGTCCATGAAATCCATGATGGTAGTGGGGCAACGACTTCTTCCCACAATGAAAAATTAATATTAAAATACAGCAGTAGAGCAAAAATGGCAGAAAAGATACCGATTCGATTTTTTGAACTTGTGGCATCGGATGACTTTATATGGAACTGCGATTGACGGATCTTTGACGGATGAAGTTGGTGGAGTAACTGATTCAGGATTTTGCCTTCTAGAAATTTGGTAACGTTGGGGCGGGAGGAGGATTGGTTGGCTGATTCGCCTTCCGCATGAAAGCACGCAAGAGAAATATGAAGAAACTTTTGCGCGGTTTGCTCCTTTTCATAACTGCGGATTACACTGCTTTTACCGGAACCATAGGAACCAGAGAGTGCAATATTTCGGATTTGGTCTGTTTCGATTGCAAAATCCAGAGCATCTTTGTATTTGCCCAAATCAACATCTTCTTTGGGCAAAAGGGACTCAAATTGTTTAGACTCACCCATATCATAGTCTCTCTTTCTAATATAGATGGAATGCAGGAGCGGCGTAGGCACTAAAAATTATCTAATAACATTATAAGAGATTGTGGGAAAATGTCCAGAAATATTACAAGAGAGTAGGGGCAGGACACCGAAATGAAGCTCCTATATAACAAAAGGCACGACATTGCGTCGTGCCTTTTGCGTTATCTGCAATTATACGATGTATTCAGCAGCGCCGTTGTCCGCGCATTGACACCCATAAGCTCCCGTTGCGTCTGTCGGTTCGTTTGGCACATAGGCATCAAAAAGTTCACGGCTTTCCGGATCTGTTGAAGGTCAGAAGAAGTGAGAGTATTCTGATGCAGATGCTCCAAGACGCGGCTGTAGGTGTCCTTCAAAGGCTCGGATACCGCAGGCTGAAAGAAATAGGTTGAGATCAGGCCGCCGATCAGGGCGGCTTCGTTGTCAGTGTACTGCATAGTTGCGCTCCCTTCGCAAGAATCAAACGAACGGGGCAATCATACCACAAAATATTGTAGCAGGCTATTCGCAAAACGACGAAATATATGATGCGCAGTAGCGCGGAAAGGAGAAGTCATGAACGTCAGAAAACCTGTGGATTACGGCGTGATGTACGGAGAATTGACCGCAATTCTCGCGCAGAATCTTCCGCAGATGGACGAAGTGTATGCCATCGGCAAAGCCATCAGTCAGCGTCCGGAGAGGGGCGCTGCGGTCGCAGCCGCAGAGTTTTTACAGGCGAATTTCCCAGACCACGCAGGCTTTTCCCCGCGCAACGTGCGCCGGATGCGCGATTTTTACAAGGCCTATGAAAATGACCAAAGACTTCTCCAGCTGGCAATGAAAATCGGCTGGACACTGAACGTGGTCATCATGGAAGCGGAGCTGACAAAAGATGTGCGCAGGTGGTATCTGGAACAGGCGCGGGTACAGCAATGGTCAAAGACGGGCTTGATGGAAAAACTGGCATCTGCAGCACATCCGGAAAAACACTCGACGAGAAAACAAATACCTGTTATACTGAGAAAAAGATTACTGATGATAGCAAGCGGTGGGGCACAAGGATGATATGTACTTTCTGGAAAAGAATCCGCTTTATCTTTCTACACGAGGCAACTGGATTGTTTTGGCGTGTTCCGATTCAACTAATCTTGGCGAGAAATCAGTGGCTACTCTACGCACGATGTTAAAGACAATATGAATCTTTGAAGTGAGGCGGTATATATGCAAAAGAAATATCAGGTGTTTATTAGTTCTACATATGTGGATTTAATAGAGGCACGGGCAGCCGCCACACAATGCTTGTTGGACAATGACTGCATCCCCGTTGGAATGGAACAATTTCCAGCAAGTGAAATGAGCCAAATGGAATATATCAAGAAGATGCTTGATAATTGTGATTACTATATCTTAATATTAGGTGGAAAGTACGGCTCTCTGGACACAGACGGTATTGGATTCACAGAAAAAGAATACGATTATGCCGTAGCACAAAAAATACCCATCATGAGTTTTGTTTATGACAAGCCTGAAGACTTGCCAAATAAATTCTGTGAGACAACGGATGACCTGCGTGAAAAATTCAAGAGATTCAGAGAAAAAGTCTGTAGCGGGAGACTGGTGAAATTCCATTCTGATAATGGAACGCTGAAAGCCAATATTGTAACGTCGATTCACCACTGCATTAAGGATTTTCCTGCTGTTGGATGGGTGCGGGGTGACAGCGTTAGCGTCCTTGAAAATTTTAATGCAGAACTTTTGCAGAGTGTGCAGAAATTTCAATCAGCACAAGAGTCGATTGGTCGTGAGATCGCAGCACAGAAGAAAATGACAGAAGAAAAACTACAGCAGCTGGAGGAGAAAGTTGATAATATTCCGCGGGCAAGTATCCATGTAGAGGATAATGAAGCTGGTGGGCAGACGGTAATAATTGATGGTGGAAATGCAAGAGGCTTTGACGAATATGTGCAAGGAAAAGTAAAAATATGTCGATGGTCGAATCGCTTCAGATGACGAAGTTAATGAGATACTTCAAAACATCTGATGCATTTTAAGGAGAACTGACAGATGCAGAACGAAAAATATCTGGAGCTGGACGCGCTTGCTGCACCGAACGGCTATGTTGTCCACTTCCGTAAGACCTGCCAGCGGTATCAGATCGACTTTTCCAAGGCCGATCCGGACGAACGCGATTTCGTGATCCACATGGCAGAGAAAACATTTTTGTAGAAGCGTGCTTAATTTTGCTGTTGATCGAAGCTACTCCGACAAGACGGTGGTTGATCTATAGTGTAGCGAAAACACAATCCCTTGAAAACGCTGGGTTTTCAAGGGATTTTCCTTTTCCTCTGAAAAAAACCAGACCGCTTGCGTTCTTTGCGATTTTTGAAGAAAGCAGGCGGTCTGATTTTTTATGAAAATTACGATGAAGCAGGCAGGAGCGGGATCTGTCCATAAAAGAGGCATTCAAAGATTTCGTGGTCAGCCAGATGGCAAAGGGTGTATCGGACAAAACCGTGGAAACTTATCGCTCACATTTTAAGTCTATCGGGAAGTATCTGGATACAGAAATTACATTCGATGCGTTAAAGCAGGCTGACCTTGACCGGATGATTGTCGCAATGCGTCAAAACGGGCTGGCGCACAACTCCATCAGCAGTTATCTGCGGGTGTTCCGCACATTTCTGCACTGGTGTGCAAGAGCGGGTTATACGGCGCTCGATATTCCAAACTATAAACAGGTCGAAACAGTCAAGGAAACCTATACGGACGAGGAACTGCTGCGGCTGCTGAAAAAAGCCTGCGCAGGATTGCAATTTCTGCGAATACCGCAACTGGGTGATTATTAACTTCCTGTTGAACAGCGGCTGCCGTGCTGCGACGGTTCGCAACATTCTGATTGGAGATGTTTTTCTGGCGGACAGTCAGATTATATTCCGGCACACCAAGACGCATAAGGTTCAGGCCGTTCCTCTATGCAGTCAGATGGTAAATATTCTGCGGGCGTATATGAAAATTCGCGGAGGCAAGCAGACGGACTATTTATTCTGTGATGAATTCGGAAGAATGCTGACGGAAAATGCTCTGCGTCTTGCGATTATGCACTACAATCACAGCAGAGGGGTCGAAAAAACGTCGATTCATCTGTTCCGTCATACCTTTGCCCGGAAATACTTGGTGGACTGCGGAGGAAATGCGTTCACGCTCCAAAAGCTGTTGGGACACGCGACACTGAAAATGACAAAGCATTATTGCAACATCTATGATGCGGATATTGCCAAGAGCTTTGACAGGTTTTCTCCGCTGGCACAGATGAACGCAAATGCGGAGCGGATTACAAAGCTGTCTGCCAGAAGATAACCCATCATCTTCTATCATCTTTACACATCCAATAGCAACAATGAACAAATGGGAAGATGTTTCTACATCTTCCCATCATCTTGATACAACTCGGATAATTCCTGAATGAATGCCCGCATTTCATTGACTATGGCCTGCGGAAACAGGATTTTCATATCTGCCCCAAAGCCTGCTGCCCACGCATAAAACGGCTTGCTGATTTGGACTGGCACAGAAACTCTGAAAGCATCTTCTCCATCTGGAATCAGCATCGTGTCCTTGCCGAACTGCTCTAAAATCACATCTGCCAAGTGGTTGGCGCAGCGGAGCTTTACTGTCGTTTCCGTTCCGGTGAACATATGGAAGACCTTGGCTTGGTGGGCGTTCAGGTCAATGCGCTTGAACGCTTCCGCGCCCTCTCTTGGCTCCGGATACACGGTAATGTGTTCCATTCTGTCTATGCGAAAATGGCGGAATTTCTCGCCGTCATAGGCATAGAGATAATAATTGCCGTCGCTCCATAGCAGACCAAAAGGACTGACAACATAGGCTTCGTTGTTGTGCGAATACCACTTTTTCTTTTCGCGGTCATAGTGGAAATACTTGAAGCGCACTTTCTGGTTGTTCCGGATGGCAATGTGAAGGTTGTCCGCGTCCTTTACCACACTGTCATTCATGCTGCGCACGCGTCCGGCAACAAAGGCTGCTGCGATTTAAGGTTGCGCCCGTATTGCGGTCTGTCAGGCTCAAGACCTTTGCTGTAATCCTGTTGGCGACGTTCTGTGTGATGAACTTGGAGGACTGGATGCTGTCAACGAGTCAGCCGCAGCTCATACGGCTCAAAGCCTTCGCGCTTCATCCAGTAGCCACGCGTCTTGTGGTCGTAGGCAATTTCAATGCCGTCCAAGGCATTCAGAACGTCCTTGTCGCGGTAGAATGACTTGATTTCAAGCTCATAGCCGTGGTTGCGGTAATTGGTCAGTATGTCCGCTACGGCGACGGTATGCCCCTTGCTGGTGTTATGAAACAGGTAGTTGTATAGAACGGCAATGCGGTCAAACGGCTGTCCGGGCATAGTCTAGCCCTCGTTCCGGCTCTTGGATGCGGGATACGCCTGCTTTTCATCCGTTCGCCCCAAGAGATAATCAGTGCTGGTGTGGTAGAAATCAGCCAGCTTTATCAAAACGTCTGTTGGAATGTCGCGCTTGCCCATTTCATAGTGGGAATAGCAGACCTGCGAACATTGCAGATATTCAGCCAAGTCCCGTTGCAGCAGGTCGCTGTCCTCGCGCAGATCCCGGATGCGTCTATACATTTTCCGTGCTCCTTTGTGAAAGTTTCACAGAAAAGTATAGAGAAAACGATTTGTTATATTGAAATATAAAACAAAATGTTATATACTAGATTTGGCAAGAGAAAAGAAACTGGAAATGGAGGTGTTCCAAATGAGTAAAAGCATTACTTTTTGTCGATAAAGATGCCCAACTTATTAAGAAAATTGTTGCGTATCAAAAAGAAGGGCATTTCCTCGTTCGTTGAGACAGTTCGGCAGTTGTGCGAAAAAGCGTTGAAATTCAGTGAGATTACAAAATAGGGGTGGAATAAGGATGAAAAAGATTATTGCATTGGTGTTATAGTTATGCTTTTGTCGTTTTGTGCCTGCGCTAATACTGCGAAGAAACTAACAAAGGCAGAGGTCGAGTCAGCGCTGAGTGGCTGTGATGGAGTATTGGAAGCAAAAGGGAAGGAAGATAATGTCAAGAGCTTTACTTTTACCATGACCGATGTCAGTGCAGAGGATCTTTCAGATAGTGATTTCCTTCAAGATGCATTCACACAGACTATCTTGCATGATGCTTTTAAAATGAGTGGGGCAAGCAGTCGTGAGATAAAAGCTGGAAAGACGCGCGTGCCGGTGAACTGTATCTTCTTTTTTGATTGCAGGCGAAGACGACTTACCATCAATCGCAGACCTCTCTGAAATGGCGGTCAACATCATCAGCAAAGGCGAAACGATTGAGCGCAATGGCTGGAAGTTGTCTGCCACAATAGATCAGAAAAACGACAGTGTTACGTTTAAAGTGAAAAAATAAGGAGAATGGATATGAAGCAGAAATTTACACTTACTGCTGCGATTTTGACGCTTATTGAATTTTGTATGTTTGTGCGTTCCATTTAGTCTTGTTGAAGTGATTTACTATAGAAGTAGCAACGGCATTGGACATACACCTACATATTTTAATAATACCAATATTTTTGGTATTTGGTCGAGCAAAGGGAGACTCATGGGTGCGTTACTCGCTATTATGCTATTGGCTTCCTTCGCACTGTTCTTGCTGGATTATCTTCAAAAAAAATCCGCTTTCAGAAAAAATTACGCCGTGGCTCCCAGTTCTAGGTGCTGTGATGCTGGGTTATTTCACAATGTACGCCTCTGAGTTAGCTACTATTAACGATGGTGATGTAATTTATAGATGGAGATTGGGTTGGCTATTCTATGTAGCGATTCTGCTCCATGTGGTCAGTGTTCTGCTTGCAATATTGATTAGATTTAAAAAGATGATACGTCCAAAAGCACGGCAGGAAAATCAGAGTAATAAATAGTCCCATAAACAAATTCAAGTCATACATTTAACAGAAAAGAAAACTTTTCCCTATATCTGTTAAATGTATGACTTGCTTTATCCATTCTCCAAAAGGTCAATATACTTGTAAACGGTTGTCCGGCTGAGATTACAGACGCGGGCAAACTCGCTGATATTGAGCTGTCGGCCCTTATACGCCGGATAATGCCGCAGAAACGACTGCGGGAATATCGTCGCTGGTCAGGTGCGGCCTGCCGATCTTCGCGCCCTTGGCTCTTGCATTTGCCATTCCGGAGCGCACCCTTGCGCGTATCATTGCCAGCTCCAACTGGCTGAACACGCCTGCCATTTGCAAAAATGCCTCTGTCATCGGGTCTGCGTGTCCGCTGCGGCAATCCATTGTGATACTGCCGACAATGACAAGGCACAGGTGCTTCCGGCTGATGGCTTCAATGATTTCACAAAGCTGCTTGGTCGAGCGGGCAAGGCGGGAGACTTCTAACGTGATAATTGTATCGCCCGGCTGCGCCTGTTCCAGAAGCAAAGATAACTGCTCCTTGACTGCCGCGTCGCCGTGTTCATATTCCAGATATACAGTTTCCGCACCCGCCTGTTTCAGCTCCCGCACCTGCCGTTCAATGTCCTGTTTGCTCTCGTTGGTGGAGCATCTGGCATAGCCCGCTTTCATCGCTGCGCCTCATAGCTGCCGGGCTGTTCCAGAAGCACGTCCAGCATAAACCGTGCGCCGAACCGAATGCCCTGATAATAAGCGTCCTGCTGTTCCAGATTTTCGCGCTCGGCCAAATCGCGGTCATAGGCTTCCCACACCTTTTTCTGTCTCTTGGAGGCGTTCTGCCGCAGCACATCCATCTGGGCGCTGATGCGGCGGCTCACGGTATCATAATCGCTGTTCCGCTCATAGCGATGCTCACACGGGCTGAACGCCCCATTCCACAATTCATCGAATATCAACATATTTCTCTGTCCTTTCTGCTCCACGGGCTTTTCTGCCCGCGGAGCTTATTCTTAATTTTAGCAGCTGACTGTGAAGCGGCGGCTGCTGACGGCTTTGGTGAAGTCCTTGTAGAGGTCGGCATACAGGCGCTTGAAGGTGGTGGTGTCGAACCGGTTGCTGATGATGTTGGTGTAGCGGAGAATGTAAGCGCCTGCGTTCAATTCCTCGGTGTCCAGCCGCAGCATTTCTTCTTTCAGCGCGTCGCGGATGGCATCTGCCTTGGCTTTGGCCTTGCTTGCCAGCTCGTCATAGTTGTTCATGGTTTCAATCAGGCTCACGATTTCATTCTTGCTCATTGTCTTGTTCTCCTTTTGGATGGTAATTTGTTTGGTGGGCATCTCTATCAACTGTCTATATATTACACTACAATCAGTGTAAATTCAATTCGCATATTACACAAATAATGGTGTATTTTCTTGTTGAAGTTTTACATTGATTTCCGTGTAATTGTTTGATATAATAGGGACAATGGAAAAGGAGGCGATTTTGACGAATGCCCATCATTTACAAGACCGATATTCTTGCGGCGCTAAAGAGGCTGGCTATAACACCAATAGGATAAGGAAAGAAAAGCTCTTGTCAGAGGGTGTGCTTCAATCTCTGCGGGAGAAGAAGTATATTTCTATGGAAAACCTTGCCCGTGTGTGCGCCCTGCTGAATTGTCAGCCGGGCGACCTGATTGAATACGTCCAAGAAAACAACTGATTTCCTATACACTTTCTCGCCTGCTCCAATAGCCAAAAATCAGCCGGATACACGGCAAATTCTGTTCAGCAAACGCGCAGCACCCTTTTGCGGACAGGGGGTGTATTTCAGGAGAAATCTTTTTTTAGTTGCCCTGACCTCTTTGGGCGTGGCTGGGCAATTTTGAAACAGCTCTTGAAATTGGAAACACGGCTGCGGAAAAAGAAAAAGCGATAGGCTGCACGTTCGTCAGTCTATCGCTTTTTTACTACTGCAAATTTTTTGGACTTGTATAAATAGAAGCGTTCCAAAAAATTTTGCGTTATTTCAGCTCCTTGAATATCTCTTTCATCGCTTCGTCCACTGTCGCTTTGATGCAGGACTGAATGACAGAGAAAATCATCTATTCAAGCTGCGTCTGCTGCTTCTTTTTCTTGCGCTTTTCCTGCGCTGTGTTGTCAATTCTCATTTCTTTACCCTCGTTTCTACGGTAATATGGATGTTTTGCGGATACTCGGTCTGCGCCTGCCGCATCTGTAATAGCTTTTTGCGGGCGGCAGTCAGGATTTCAGAGGGCGTATAGCCGTCCTGATACATCGTTGGATAGTATTCCGGGATATGCTGGTTCCAGTATTCTGCTGTGGTCATAGCTGCTCCTCCTTTCGGTCAAAGCGAATAATGTCAAATCCGTCCAGCCCATAGACCGGAACCTTGATGGGGAAATAGCCATATCTTCTGCAAAATTCCTTGCGCGCGGATAAATACCCATTCAGGCTGATATCGCTGATCCGCGCTGCCATTTCTTCTTTGCTGATTAAATGAATGTGATAATCGTTCAGCACCTCTAATTCTGCCTGCTGGTTTTCACTGCGTATATTGGAAAACAGGTCATAAAAGGCTTCGATTTCTTCATCTGACATAGGGATGTAGCGGTTGCGTATGTCGTCCAGCCGACACCACACCTTTTCCATAATCATTCCGTGCGTTCCGCCCTCCAGCGGTTTTTTTGCCGAACATCTCACGCATCCGCAGCCGTGTATATTCCTGAACCGTGCCGTTGGAATGATGTAAATTCTTAATTTGTTCGCGCGTTGTGATAATCCGCGCCACATTTGCCGCAGTCTGGTAATCGTCCTGTTCTATAACATCCACGATTTGCGCTTCATAGACCGCATCCCGCACAGCTTTGTCCTTTTTGCGCGGCGGCTTCTGGTAGTCCCCCAATTTCTTTACAATGAGATAGCGGGTGTTGCGTCCACAATACCTTACCTCGTATTCATAGTAAAGGCTCAGGTTGTCAAGATATTCGTTGCGCTTGTGGCTCCAAGTGCTTGCGCTGACGGAAAAGAATTTCTACATTTCATTTGTTGTGTAGATTTTGCCTACAATGAGTTCGTCCATGCGATACTCCTCCTTTTTAACTTTTTCATACTATACTTCACTTTTGGAATAGACCGCTGAACCATTTTTGCCCGATACGGCAAAAAATTTTTACTCGGATAAAAAAGAACGCAAACTTTTTGGATTGCTTCCTCATAAAAGGCTCCAAAAAATTTGCGTTCTTTTTTCAATCAGGGCTTAATAGCAGCCCTCATAAACATCCAGTGTTGAGGCAACCTCAATACCATCATACACTCCGGAGGATAGGTCTACCTTGCGGTAGGTTATGCCTTTCCGGATTGCGGCAATGCCATCTTGGATACAGTCAAAGACACGAAAAACATCATTGTCTTGATAACTGCCAAAACGATGGATTTGGTCTAACGAATATCCAAGGTTGCTGTAATAGGTTTCGACTACCTTTTGGGCTGTCTCAAATTCAGACAGGCTCCAACGCGCCGTCAGCTCACGCAGCTTCTCCGGATGCTTTCCGGCATACGGCTTAATCTCAAAGTCTCGCATAGTATTTCCCTCCCTATTACGCGCTCTGCTTCATTGCTTCCTGCTTTTTTCAGGAAGTCCGCAGCAGAAAGAACCATATGCTCACCGGTCAGATAAAACAGCGGTTCTTTGCGATAGAGGGGGAACTGCGCAACGAACCAATTCCGCACAATACTGTATCCGTTGGTCTGAATGCCGGAAGCGTAGGTTTTCAGGAAGTCATACTGCCTGCGATACTCTGTGCTGTTGGGCAGCGCGGAAATGAACTGCTCCATCTTTTCATAGGTCAGGTTCTTATAGGGATTGCAGGCGGATACATCGCCCTGCTTGCTGG